>Ga0065711_1000600_pt1 | contig 60677 bp, 22 predicted proteins | sample Hoacrofraction12_FD_59098 | JGI IMG/M metagenome (GOLD analysis project Ga0065711, IMG submission 59098) | Hoatzin crop microbial communities from Cojedes, Venezuela - Epithelial fraction 12 v2 (version 2) | ecosystem: Host-associated > Birds > Digestive system > Esophagus > Crop | place...
CATCTGAAAATTAAAGTTTATATGAAAAATGTAGCATTGTTCACCCATTGAGGAAAAGCATAAAATCAGAAGGAGCTCTGAGGATGGGACGCAGCTGCAGCAGGCATTCAAGGAATCCACTAACACAACAACTCCCTGCAACATACCATAGAGGATGGAGCGGAGTGAAGATTCCGTGTCCATGCTCCGTGATGATAAAGCTGGAAGAAATGGTCCTCTAGAACTGAGAAGCAGCTCATCTGGCCCCCTGGGCCAGCAGGTTTTTGAAACCTTGCCACAGTGCTATCCTCTTGTGAACTTCGCTTGTTTTAATATCATTTTAATACCAAAACAGACCTCCATCCCGAAGGCTATCCGCCTCCGAGGTGCAACCACTTCTCTTCGAGTCTGTGCCCTCGATTTTTTGTAAACTACACCTTTAAACATGAAGCGAGAGAATTTTACACCAGTCGTGACTACAGTCACTCAAACTCCAACTTAATTGTAGAAAGGATATAAAAACAGCCAGGGAAATAGGGAATTTTCGGAGAAGATAACACTGTGAGCAAGTCAAGGGAAACTCCACCTCAGACTGACTATGACTACCGGGATCAGCTGACTGGCTGAGCCTTGCTTCTCCCCACCTTGGGACGCCTTGGATGAGTCTTAGACTAAGCGCTTTTCTCGGGAATCTTAGAAATCTCTCTAGAGAGTTGCTCCCTAATGTTTATAGCCAAGCTGTATTATTTATAACCTTTTCAAGCGTTTTATACTTAATAATATATTTGCACATGCTTTCTTGCAGACAGTCACTATCACCAGCAATTCAAAAAACCTATATACCTGTTGCACAAATAAAACTGCACTGTTTAAGTAGCCAGTTGTCACAGTTTCTCACTGAACGTGACCAAACGCGGCAGTGCCAGTTCATGAGCACAACTGGACTGAAGGTGCAAACTGCTATTAGTGTATCCAGAATCGTGGTAGTTTAATATACATAGAAAACGTGACTGGACTGGTAGTGGCAAATTGGATATCACTCAGAATTTCAACCTAGCTTCACCTAGCCTCTCGCTAGAGAGAGTTAGAACATAAGGGAGTTTATTTTCTGCTAAATTAATGCAACAGGGAGGGAAGAGCGAGCGGCTGTCTAGTGTTTTATTGCTGTCTGCTGGGTTAAACGGCTACAAACATTTGGCTGATCAAACTTTTATTTATTCATTGCTGATAAAGGACTACCTGGAAAGCACAGAACTATGCTTTCTTTGTAGTGCTTGAAGAATGTACAAGACATGTAGGTAATATCACTTACATATGCTTTGCTTGTTGCCAGTGTTAAATAATCTACAGTTGCAGGAAAGACGTGACATAAGAGAATAGTGTTAGAAAGATAAAATGTTAATGGAAATATGATCTAAAACTTAGATTTCTTCAAGCAGATGTTCATAGAGGGAAATTGTGGACCATTTCAGCAGGTAATCTCATTAATTCTTATTTTGACTCCAAAAAAGGCTGTGGTTGCTTTACTGAAAGACTGAAAAGATGAGCATTGTGGTAGAAAGAAACTATATTGCTATAATGAAAGTAATTTAAAATCTTTCTTAACACGTATTAAGAATCTCAGTATTTCAGCAGAAAATATAAAATAAATTGGAAAACATAAACTAGCTCCATTTTCGTCCTAGACCCACAAATGAACACTGACTGCTAAGATGGCAAGCAAAGAAATGTGAAGACATTGACTTTGCAACAGAGGATGTGTTATTTGGATTGAATAAGTGGTAGCATAAACTAGGTTGAAGCAATTTTTGTTCTGCAGCAAGTAGGAGGATGTACGAGGTGAGGAAAGACTGAAGCCCATGGATGAGCAGAAGAAATTTGTTCTGCAGAGCCCAGAAGAGCCTATGGAGGGGAGTGGGGGACAGGTAGCAGAGAGAAAGGAGCAGAGTGCCACCAAGGAACAGCACCAGGACCCAGGAAATGCTGCAGCCACCCAGACTCCCTCGTGGTAACAGGTAAGTTCTCATCAAATCTTGCTTCACCATCCCATAAAGCATTTCCCCATCACTGCTCATTTGCAGTCAACACACAGTTAATCTAATTTATCCTGAAGCTGGGTCAGCAACAAAGTCATATCTTTGATGAGTGGCAACAGAGCATCTGACTCTCCGTTTTGATGTCTCATGGCTGCCAGGATAGCTATGTACCTTTCTGTAAGGACTCCCGTGTCCAGGTCCTTCAAAAAAACAGTTTGTGGTGGGGCCAAAAGAGCCCCCCACTTGCTTGTCTAGCGCTCAGGTGGTGTGTAAAGCGAGGAGAACCTTCAGCTTTCAAGACATAAGAGAAACACATCAGGAAAAAAGAGTGGTGACATCGAAACACTACAAAGGAGAAATGCTCTAAATATCTATGCAGGTGAAAAAATTGTGAGAAAAAAACCCAGTCAACTTCTTTGTAGAGCATTTCAAACCACATCAAGCAGGCTGAGGCTCCCCCACCCCCCTGAACGGTCACAAGCTAGAAAGTCTTTCAGGCACATGCATTCATATGTTACTTTGAAAAATGCAAACAGCATCCAGGAAATTCATCCCTGTGTTAGCTGTTCAGCTCTGCAAGATTGCCACTCTGCTGAAACAAGCAGGGTTTCTGGCTTTGTTGATCAGATCCACCAAGGACAACACAGTACAAGTGCAGGCACAGAGTGTTTTCAACAGTATCACGATGACTTTCTGGGGGAAACTAGTACGAGGCAAAACCCAACAGCTTTTAGCTAAAAACCTGTCATGTTTTCAACAAATCTTACTCTTGAGAAATGTCTTCCCTGAGAAAAGAAAAAGAAATCTCATTAGACTTCACAATTTTTATTCCAAGAGCTGTTACTCAGCTCTTAGAAGAGTCCTACAACACAGATGAGACTGAGAGTGTGCTCTGGTTGGAAAATCCCCTGAGAACATAGTGTCAGGCCAATTAGAATGTGTGAGAAACTTCAAAGCTCGGGCAGTGGATGAAGTGTGTGACAAAAAGCGTGAAGTGACGTGTGGTCCCATACAAAACCACTACAGATGGAAGGAACGATGTTAACTGACCCAGACAAGGAAAAAAATTGATCTGAAAAATGGCGTCTCAACGGTGGTCCTTAACAATGTTCCGTGTTGGTGAAGGAGTGGGAGAAAGTAGATGGGACACACATGCAGGGAAAGTGAGTCTGAAGTTAACCTCTGTGACCTCTCAGCTTCTGTAATAGCAGATAAGAGGCAATGCTGAAGAAAAATGTAATGAATTTGCCAAACTACTACCAGATAAAACAGTTTAATGCAAACACATAGTTGACATTTTGAAAATTCAGCAATGAAGTACCTTGCCTAGTGACTTACCCACTTTACGTGCAGAATGTAAATAATGAATACCAATTTGGATTTGGCATATTCCTATGAACTGTCACTTTTATTTCTACTGCTCTACACGAACACATAAAGCAAAAGACTGTAGAGACAGCTCATGGTGGATGTGCTACTTCTTGTTGTTGGTGATCCCTCTTGCGACTACTCTTTTGGCAAATTCTCTTCTTGATACCTCTGAAAATATTTTTTATACCTTTTTTCATATGCATGTAAGTATTATATTGGCATAAATTCTTCTTAGTTGTTTATACCATTTTCTTGCATCAGGTCTAGTAAGTGCACATTTTCATTGGAAAACTGCACAAGTAAAATAAATTCCTCCTCCTCTAAAGCTTCAGAATCTCTTCAGAAAGGTCACAGTGTTTGTCGTTACTGACAAGAGAGTTCATTAATACCTTTCAATCATTGCTAGGAAACAATATCCTGCTTTCAGGTACAGCTCACTCAGAGAGGGCTTTCTATTTAAGAGAGGGCTTCTTTTGTATTCTCCACTGTTTGATAGAGTGGTTTGACCCCATGCTGCAGGCTGGTCTGCCTGTGTGGGGACACACCTTCCTGCTGAAGGATGTCTGCTTCCCCAGAGCACTTAGTGCCCCACACCAAGGAGCAGCTGGTGGGACTGGTTAGGCCAGGGGTCTTGGCCTGGGGGCTGCTTGGCCCCTGGACCTTCCAGGGTCCCCAGGAACCTGCACCCCTCTCTGCTTTCCTGCCCAGCCTCCTTTGGGGAAGCAGCTGCTGAATCACGGAAAGATGAATGTTGATCACCAAATAGGTTTTGATAAGGCAGTTGTCACTTCTGTAAGCCACGTGGGTCCCTAAGCAAAGTCTTTCGCTGGACCAGGACAAGAGCATGTGAACAAGGCTGAAGACAACGTCTTTGCTGGTTCCCTGTGCTCCACACCCATGGGAGCAACAGCTAATCTAAGGCAGACCCTAAAATAAACTTCTCTGAAATGCTACTTGACGAGTCTCTTGTGTCTTCTCTCGCTCTTCTTTCTCAGCTCCTTACTGCTGGTGGCGTTTCATTTTTCTCACACAGTTTTGAGACTGTGATACCTTACTTCAAATGCTTTTTCTTTCCTTTCAATGAATTTCAGCTTTTCAGTAGTCAGCTCATTATGCCTTCCGTATTGGTCAAACCAGTCCTTTATTTCTGTTGCCCATTCATCCATGACATTCTTTTCTTTTCTTTTAATTTCTTTTAGTTTAGTAACAGCTGCTTATAAATCAGAATATATCAAACCACTCTTGCTTTTTGTTGCACTCAGAAAATCTCTTAGATCTTCTTCAAAGAAACTCTTCCCATTCTTCTCTTCAGTTAATCTTTCTTCTGTGGAAGACTCCATTACTGGATGGGACATCACAAGTTAACTCACCTGTTCTTAATGTACAAAAAAATCAAATATTTCAGCTGTGAAACTCTTCACAGGGAAATTTTAACAAATGCTGTATTTTATCACAGTTCAGGTAAGATGGAAAAAAAACAAAACGAAAATCAAGAAAGACCCAGGAAATGGAATTAAACCAACTAAACAGAGATTAGAAATTGTAATAATAAATTCTAGAAATTGAATGTCCAATTCTGCCAGAAGAATAACTATGCCAAGATATATGATATGAATTTAATTTCTATAAAGATGTGCTATTGTTAGAAGTGAGATTCTACCAAACTTGTTTCCCAGCTCTGACAATGCCTCACAGTGGAAATTCTATGAAAAATTATTAATGAAACCCATTCATTTTGTTATACAAATCCCAAAGTTTACCCCTTCTAGGAAAATCATGTGAGGTTTCTTTGTTTTCTTGTCTCAGAATCTGTCTGTTTAGCAGAGGTAATCTGATGGGATGGTGTATAGCCTGGTAGGCGAAGCACTGTGCTAAGACTCAGAAGACCTATGTCATATTCTATAGACTGATGCTGATCCATTGGACGACCTTTGCAAAGTTTCTCACCTTTCAGTATCTTAGCCTGAGCACCTCTTCCATATGGATGATATTATCCTTCTCTGCAAAGTACCTGGGAAGCCATGAAGAAAAAACAGTTCTAAACTGTCTTTTTTCCCTCCCACCCTTTCTTGCCTGCTTATTGTTTTTAATACCAGGAATGCTCTAAGTGAGTAATTCATATAAAGCTCAAGGATGTAATGCTAACATCAGTGATTCTGCAGATTGTCCTTTAAGAATGATTTCAGTTTTTTCAAACTCTTCCTTGGAAGAAAAACATTCCAATCACCTCTGCTCATTAATGAAATTACCCTCTGCACCCCCTGCTTCTCTCCTCCTGCAGCGGGTCAGCGCCTTGCCTGAGCTACCCTATCCAGATTGCATTTCTGACTCCCTCTGTGACTTAGCCATTTATTAGATACATCCTGACACTTCCCGCCAATGTGTAGGAAAAAATTGAGAAAAGATTTAATTTTCTAATAATTTTTGTTCTAAATTCATTTCTAAACCTGCAGATTATGACTTTCACATGTCAGATGACTAAAAGTATCACAACTTTTGTCATAATAACACTGAATCCTATGACGTATTTTAGGATGGTACTCATCTATTAAGTGTTCTTTGATCTACTTTAGATTTGTTAACATACAGCATATGTAAATATGTATACACGCCAATACTACAAAAACATATTTCTTATACGGAAAATTCCCTGAAGTTAATAATCAAACAAGAGGAAAATCACAGAATCCATAATTAAATTAAGAAAACTGACAGGGTAGAAAATGAAAACATTGCTGGAACTACACTGGATGAAGCGGGATATAATTTATCAAGATGATACTCTATTCTCTTCTTCCTGTTGTTATAAATGATAAGGAAGCAAGATTCTTCAAAGGTTTAGGGCAAAATGGTCCTGCTAAAATAATTTTCTTGTCTTCTACGTGATTACTCTGTGCCTGAAGTCTGATTATCAGCTATTTCTTTTCCTCATAGTTTCATATTCCATGTTATTCAAAGTCATAAGAAGTGATCCAATAACTCCTGTGTCAGTGATCTAAGCATTTCATTCTGGAGTCACAATCTCATATAAGAAAACAAAAAAAAAAGAAAAAAGTGTTTTGGTAGTAAATCTGAGACTTAGGAAAGCAGGAAAAATATTTTGTCGTGGTTTTTAAGGAAAAAGGAGGATCTTTCTCCTACCATATGCTTAGTCTCCGATATGAAAGAATTTCTGGTTTTTGTCCTCTAACATTTGTGGACTTCAAGACAGAAGAGTTTTCATTTTCTTTTTTGCCTTTTCCTTTTCATTTTCCTTTCCCTTTTCCTTCTCCTTTTCCTTTTCCTTTTCCTTTTCCTTTTCCTTTTCCTTTTCCTTTTCCTTTTCCTTTTCCTCTTCCTTTTCCTTTTCCCTTTTTCTTTTTTCTTTGTCTTCTTCTGTGTAATGGATGCTTTAATGAATTTCGCTTGTTTCTCATTCTAAATTGCAAATTCCTGACCAGTAGCCTGACAAGTCGTTGAAATTGAGGGATACTAACAGGCTTTAGATTCAGATACCTCAGTACAGAGAAAATCTTTTCATCACAGTGGTTTTCTTGAAAGAGACACAAGTAACATACAGTAAATGATCTTTTCATAAAAGGTAGAACCTTTAAATGAAAAGAATTACAGAGTCCAATCTGTATTTCTCATATACCTTCAGGTTCTTCATTAACGCAATTAAATGGGAAAAGAACTCCCCCTCTCGTTTTTTACCCTGCTATTTTTAGACTAAGCAAATTAGGCATTATTTATACCAATATGATTATCTTATCTGGAAGTAATTTTCTTCTGTTCTTCTTCCTGTGGTTTTGTTTCATAAACTGTGTGTAAACAGTCATTGTTTTTCAAACATGGAAGGCTATTTTCCAGGCACCATTGATTCTATTATACACACACACACACACACACACACAGATACAGACTGTTACAACATTTTTTTTTGACTTCTTGTTTAGTTGATTTTTTAGTGTTTCCTGTGAGCCTGGCATATTGAAGGAAGCAGGGGAACTGCCTGTCTGTATTTTCCCTGTAGCCTGTTGTGATGAGGAAGGCATTACTATATCATCTCTTGCAGGGGAGTTTCATTTTGCCAAGTGGTTGCAAAGAAAATCTGTTCAAAGGATCATATAATTGCATTGGTTTAAAAGACATAGATCCACAAAAGAAAAAAAAAAAAACTTATACTCCAGAAAGTGTGTTGAAAGAGAAAAGAAAAAAACTAAAGAGTAGATAATAAACTCCAGGTAAAAATTGAGATTTCCTTACAGACTATTCACTCAGACTTCTGCTTTCTTTTCTTTAATTGTAATTTACCAAAGGCTTTTGGACTTGAATTCCTGTATATGCACAGCTGTCCTCCCCTGCAAGGAGAATTACACAAAGCTGACTGAGGTCAGCTGCCAAAGGGCTGACCCAGGAGTTGCCCTTCCCACCTTACCCTTTAAGATTATTTAAATTACATGTGATTGTTATTAATAAGATTATCTTAACCAGAATTCATTTATTTCTGAACTCTTTCCAGCAGCTGTGTTGCATAATCCTTGCATGACTACTCATCTTTTTTCCAGTACAGAAGGCTATTTCTGAACACCGGGTCTGTTGTTTACACAGAAGCACATGGTTATAATAGGTTCCCCTATCTGTGGTTTGTGTTTGTTCACAATTTTAAGTGATTCTAAGGTTTCTAAGTGGAGAAGCTGCTGGCAGAGGTCGGCTACCGATGGGTTGGCACAATGTAGAAGGCCAAGCACTCACCATAAATCATCATCGTGCTTTGTTCCTCTGTACTATTCACACTATTCAATGAGAAAGCAGAGAGCCTTCATGTGGAGAAAACCCCCGGGAAAGACAAGAACAGAGTGTACATATCCAGCCTGGTGTTTCAAATATAACACGAATATTTTGCTGATAAACTTTAAATCCAATTACTAAAAGGGTTCAACAACTCCTGGTTTCTTATAGATACTGAATTCTTTGAAATACTAAATGTAGGAATAAGCACTATAGAAAGGATGCTCCTAAATCCTTAATATTCATAAAAAACTTGCCTAATACTGGAAGAAACAGCAGTGTTTGGGGCAAAGCAGAGGAATGCATAGCTCAGTAGCCTGTCTTTGTTACTGGAAGTCGAAATTTTGAGTGTGGAAGAAAACCAATCTTTTGTGTTATTTTATAAGATTACAGATTAGATACGGTTAGATGCGATGTTAGATACAGCATGCCACAACACCGAGGAACTTCTAAGAATCAGGGAAATTGCCTGGAGAAGGGAATTCAGCTGGAAGAAATACAGGCATCGTATCTTTTCTTATTCTGGAATAGTATTCTGAGAATAACACTATCACCTTGTCAGATATCCTTCAAAGGGAGGAACAGAGTGAGAGGTACTAAAAAGAAAAACAAAAAATTGAGATGTTTTTTAATACAGAGAGAGTCAAGATGAGTCTCAAAGTGGGTGTCTACTGCAGTAAGTGGCAGGCATTTTGTCTTCATGTAATAAGGTGATTTTGCATTTGTTTCCGAGAAACTGATACTGTGCACAAGATTTTTCAATAATACTTTAAAAAAACAACCCTCAGCTCTGAAGCTAGATGCCTGAATTTCTATTCAGATACTTGTGCAAATCATCACACCCTTATAGGAGCTTTAACCTTTAGCAACTTAGCCTCCCCCAGTTTGGCAACTTTGGGACTAACATGAATAAATAAATTACCTTAGGTCTGGGAGTATTTAATGAGTGCTTTACGGAAGATGTATGAGCCACTGAAAAAAGGAGAGGAACTTGTAAATGTATTGCATCCATAATCAGACAAGTTATGACCTTTTGGCTGCTTGTAGTCAAACAAAGTGTACTTTTGAACATTAAACCAGCAGAAACTGCAATTTAAAAACTATGTGACTTCTGAATGAGAAGCTTTATAACTGTGGTGAAGTGGAGGAGGAATGAAAGTCTTTGCAACTACGTATAAGCATATAAGGCAAGAAAAACTTTTCTATAACGCTTGGACAGTGGTATACTTGGACATTAAAACTGTTTTTAGAGGCTGTCCTGACACATTTACAAATGCAAAAGTGCATATTTTGTGCAGAGGTTGAAGATTTTGTGAGTGTGAATATCATGAGCTTTGCCTTTAGGCAAAACCACTCAGATTTAACACTAAAAAAATGACATTGTATTCCTTCTCCATGACCAGAATCTGATATGAATCATCCTTTTTAACATTTTCATAAATGTAAATTAAATGCCAATCCATAGCAGCAGTCATTAGGAACAATTAAAAAGGAGTTAGCAAGTTTATGGTTGAAGTCTATTGGATTGGTACAGCTCTGCATTACATTAGCTTTACGGCACCGGCTATTCCCTTCGGTGCAGCTATACCAATGTCTTTCTGGCACAGGGGAGCAGAGCCACAATCTGCTTCTTCAGGTTATACACGGGTAAAATTTTAAGGTTGTTCTCAAACGCATTTTAAACACAGTAGTCTTGCTTCTAATTCAAAGCTCTCCTTCCGGTATAGCCAACTGATTCAAACGGGGTTGAATGTTCCTTGGGATGTATTGACTAGGTGTATACAGACATGTAATCTTATATCCACTGCTTCATTTCATCATACATTTTATCCAGAGCATTCCTCTTAGTTATTCATCTCTCAAACTGATGGTATTTAAGCTTTTTCTGTTCTGTCTCAAGATCTAATTCCCTAAGTACTGACTCGTCACCATGCTACTTTAGCTTTCTACTGTGTGCAACTTTGCTATAATATGTGGACATAATTGCAAACGTAGTGGAGTGATAAATCGTGTCTGTCATGCATGAATTATACTTGCTTTGGGTAACCTATGAATGTCCCGAGTAGTGTGAACTACATGGCTTTACTGTTTAATGTCTAATGTATTTATACCCTAGTATGTCAATCACTTCTCATTAATCACTGTTTATTGTGCCCCAGGAACATAAACAAACTTTAAAGTTAATCCTCTATGCTAAATTCTGCTAAACAGAGACTTAGTCTTAATCCTTCAGTAACTTCTCAGCTTGGACTTTAACAAATAGGAAGTCTTTTTACTCTGTCCTGGTGACTACTGGTCAGTGCTGTAACAGCAGAGGAGTTTTCATGAAATTAGATTTCCTGGCTCAGTTCTTGACAACAGACCATATTAAATATGGCTGTCTCCTTTAAAGCCCCAGATTCACCATACTATTTTCCATGTCACCATGCTTCAAATAAGCAAACAAAACCAGCACTGGAGCAACCCAGTAACATAAGCATATGCAGCAGATTTCTGAGGACGATTGTAGAGGAACCCTAATTTCTGCAGCTGGATATGAAAATATTTTGAGGAGAGAAAATTACAGTTTCAAGTGGGACTCTCCAAACCTCTTCACAGAGATCTTATTAAAGATAAGGAGAAAATAAAATATTAAGAGATGTAATAGTTGAATACTGAATTTTCCTGAAGGCTGTAGCTGGGATCTGAATGGGCTAGAAAGGCAATATTTCACTTTCAATATGCAAAATTTTCACCTGCGGAAAAACCTTGATCTGCCACTTCAGATAGCACAGGAATTTAGAATTTTCTTACAGAGCTTACTCCCATCTTTAATGTCTGTAGATTTTTTTTCCAAAGAAGCAGGCTTTGTCATTTTTTAATCCTTCTGTTTTTCTCAGATGATGATAAGGACCACATTATGCAGGAAATCAGGAAAGGCAAAGGAAATATTTCATATCTAGGGGAAAATATATGTTTCTCCAGATTTCACCAAGGCAAAACAAGCCTGAACAAAGAAGTTTATGATTCTGAAAGCTGGGTTTGCTTCCTTTAGCATGACTGCTCCAGGGTAGTGGGGATTTTTTTCAGTTGATTTTTTTTTTTATATTTCCCTTCAGCTATAATGTGATTAATTGCTGAGGGGAAAGAGAAAAAGTGTTTTTCTTTGATTGAAATGGTGTGGATCATATTTAATGTCTCAGTTTAAAAAACAGGAAGCTCAAAAAAGACATTTTCTGTGATTCCAGTGATGGGTTGTTATCTGTAAGCTTTGTTCCCAGAACAGATATTGAAAGAATTGTTTCACTTTCCCTCCTTAGGCTTTTCACTGTGTTGATGTAAAACAAACATTTCTGTCTAACAAACAGATTTATCAGGATTTGCTAATGAAAATGAGGATACAGGATTGCACTGTTTAACAAGCCAGAAAATAAATTATCTCTCAGTCCTGTAAAGTGACATTTGCCATCATGCAGTGGCCTCTGCAGAGCTTGCAGTCAGGTTCTGTTCTGTTTGCAGGCTGTCAGAGGGGAACAAGCCTTGCACAGCCCTCCCGGGTTCTGTTCCTCCCCTGGTGGAGGAAGGTCCCATGTGCACTAGGCAGGGGACTTGCCTACCTAAGAGGCACTAAGTGGCTTACTCCCTAGGGCAGTTCTCCTCCCTGGGACGGAAATCAGGGATGTGCTGGTCAAGCTAGGCCACAGGTCTGTAGGCAGGAAACTTCATCACAGGAAGGGGGTAAGGGTAAGAAGCCTGAAGTAGATCAACTGCTGTGCAAGTTTGCCAGACGTTTACCTTTCATCTGCTATGGTAATAATGGCTGTGACATGGCTATTCTACAGCTTATGTTGTAGCTAAAATAAATTTAGTTTGAAGGATGGTGCAGCTGCCTGACCACCATGAGCAGGCTCACCCAAAGCTTTCTGAGTGGATACTGAAAGAGATTAATAGAGTAGAATAGAACAGAGTAGGATAGGATAGGATAGGATGGGATAGGATAGGACAGGATAGGATAGGACAGGATAGGATAGGATAGGATAGGATAGGATAGGATAGGATAAGATAGAATATTGCAGTTGGAAGGGGCCTATAATGATCATCTAGTCTAAATGGGGCCAATGGCACCTCACCCTCTCATAATCAAGTGCTTGCAAATGCCAAGGAAGTCACAGTGTGCGAAGAGACTTGGCACACCACCAAAGCAGTAAGATTCAAGAGAAAACCAAGTCTAGTTTGGTCCTTTGAAGAAATGTATAATTTCCAGTAACAGAAAACTGCTCTTTCAAGTAGCAGGAAAGAACTTTTATGGCTCGCAAGTCGCTCCTTGCCTGCTTATCTCTCATTTCTGAATTGTGGGACGTTACTAATGAATATACCAATGTATTATTAAAATTAGAAAAAAATGTATTTGTATACAGAAAACACTTCTAAGCAATTTCAAATAAGATGAATACACAACTCTGCAAGAACTGGGGCCGAAGATGGGTCAGTGAGGACTTGAAGTTTTAATTCTTTTTTCATTCATCTTTCTGTCTCTGTACTGATGCCTATCCTCATATTTAAGTTTCCATGTAGCTGTAAAACTTTCAGCTTCCTGCTGCAGCTGTGTAATTTGTGAGACTTGAGGACACGCTTTGAAAGATATTTGTGCAAATGAGAAGAGCTACTGTTAAGAACTCCGGTTCAGAATACCGAGGAATGAACATCTTAGCAATTAGATGTGAGCAAGTCAAGCCTGTTTGCTTGCTAACTGTTCTTGTTTTCTTGTCTATGAGGAAGAGTGTTATTTTTATGAGAAGTTAAACTTTAGTTAGTAAGTGCATCAGCATAACTCCTTTTGCCATGTGGCTGTACTAAAAGCAGTACAAAGGCCAAAATCAATTTTCCTTTTATGCACACATTAAAAGTTAACCTGCAGCATTTTCCACTTTGCTAAAGGTCCAGCAAGTACAGTATGTAATTATGTGTCTTGAGCTTTTAGATGGAACTAATTTAATATTTATTAGTTTCTTTTCATCGTTGAGTTACCACTCATCACAGTTGAGTACATTCTTTAGACTGGATAATCATCTGATTTGATCTTTTATCGTTGAAAACAGGTGAATATTTATTTTTAAGCCCCTTTTGATAGTTGAGCAGTCTGAGGAGGGAGAGGAGAATTATTTGTTTTACAGTGTTTGGATGAAGGGAGGAGCTGTGTTTAATCAGGGCCAGATTTATCAAGAGGATGCCAGCGTAAAGATTCCTGTTGGAAATGGTCCAGGTGTAATACCATGGTTTGACCCCAGTTAAGTACACAAGGCATGCCTCATCTAGACTGAAATTAGAAAAATGAAGGCAGTTATCTTAAATAAGGGATACAGCTGATCTGTGAGCACTTGTGGATATGTCTCTGCTCCTGAACTCTTACAACTACCTATCAGATTTTCTTAAGGATCTTCATAAGTATTCACACATTTGTTCTGTAGTTTTATGGCAGTAAAATTCTATGCTTTAAAAACAGAAAATCCCCTTCCTGCGCTGATACAGTGTTTACAAATTTCTTGATGTCCATTAAAAGTCTCTTGTTATGAGATCCAGGAAGGAGACATACTTGACTAAAATTTTTTTTCCCAGGCATTCAATCAAGGCAGGAAAAAAAAAAAATCAGAAAAAAGGGAAAGATAATTCGTTATTCAGATGTTGGTAATGCATGAGAAATAATTGGGTCTTTCCTGCTTTCCCTTACCTCTGTGGGAGTTTAATTTTGTATTAGCGCAGTGCTTCTTGTAATAACCTATAGACTGATAGCCTTAGAGAGTGTATTCTTCTACATTTGTGGACTTGCTACAACATTTCATACTCAAAATTTTCTTCCTACTGCTTGCCATTCACACTTATAATCAAAGTTAAAATGTAACTTATTTGTCAGATCTGGCCATCTGGGACTTTTTTCCTTCTGATTCATGTTGGCTTTGGAAATATTTATGTTTATATTTAAACCATTTTTTTTCCTGATCTATGAAACATTATGATTGCTTCAAGCAATGTATGCAAATTTGGTAAATAGATATTGAAAGAGCTTTTGTTCTTAATGGTGTGATCACTGACAAATCCAAGTCAGTATCTGGTACTAGAAGTTTAGTTTTCATGCTGGTTTTACTTTGCGGTTGTAACAAGTAATGTAAGCTATACAGAGGAATTCTGGCTGCATTAATACCTCTCTTACAAAACTTTATTAAGTCGTCTCTAAGGAATCAGAAGTCTCCCCATTTAACTTCAGTCAAAGTGGGTTCAAGGCCCCAGACAAGAATTTGGTTAAACCCATGAGGTATCAGCAGTCTGAAGGTGAATTTGTAAATAAGCAAAACAGAGGAATTATAGAAATTTGAAAGTGTTTTTTTGTTTTGCTTAGGCTGTTATTTCAGACCCAATTTCCTTTAAACAAAAAAAGAGGGAAAATAAAATAGTTTTGCTGATGATTTCAGATGAAATTATCTACACTATGCACCTGTCTTCTTATCAAGGCCATATAGTTCTTAGAAAGAACACCTGGCAACTTTCACCAGCTGTTTTTGCAACCGACTTGATATGAAAGCCAAAGGCCAGAAGAAGTTATGCACATAAGGAGTAGTGCAAACCCAACTGGTGCAATTTTTTTGTTAAATAGGACAGAATATATGGATATTCTGATTCACACTCTTCAGATGTTTGCAAGCACATAAAGCCATTTGGGACAACAGAGGCATAGTAGCTGTGTCTTACATCACTAACCACAAAGCCAGGTATTTTCTCACACTGTCGATAATCACTTTTTCAGAGCAGATTTTATTGCACTTTTTTTCATTACATAAGATTCTTGTGGAGGTTGACAGGAGGATCACTGTCATTTTCTTTAGAACTAAATGGCAGTTAAGGTAAGAACCAAGAGTTTACTCTTCTGAGAAGCAATTGTGAAGTGTTGGTCTCTCTGAGGAAAACAACAGGTCTGTTAGTTCTATTTCCTCACACTGTATCTCATACCTTCTGCACTTGCTTAAGAGATAAAGAATAGAAAAAAAATTAGAAATAAAACATGACCTTTCCCCAGCCTACTGCTTATATAAATATATATACACAACACACACATATTAAAGGAACAAACATATATTTAAAGGAACATTTCTTAAGTGATTTCCACTGTTCCTCTGTGAATTAGGTACTCTGACACTCAAAGCTCAGGCTCTCTTTTAAAACAATGTGTGTGGAAACGTATGTAGAAAATTAAGTGACTAATTTTCCAAACCAGTTTGGACAATCATAAACATTCTTTTTTACGTAGACAAGCATCCAACCCATTTCTTTTTTTTTTTTTTGGGGGGGGGGGGGGGGAAGAAAAAGAAGAATTTGGAATAAAACACCAAATAGAATTTCTTTTTGAAAATCTGATTCTTTATGGATAGTTCAGTCACTGTAATAGGTCAAATGCAGAGACAGACTTGGAATTAAATAACTGCAATTCTCCACTGCTTGGACTCGGTAGTTACCGAAGACCTAAAGAGAAAATGAAGCTGCCGAGCTTGCGTAATTGATGGTATATGTTTTGAGATGACAACACAGGGCAAGAAAAGGATGGATCTGTAGGTGGAAGGAACTCTGGTCCTCACAGACACTTTCTCCCTACCAAACAGTAGTTGCGCTTCACAGAAGAGAGCACATGAAGTGGCTGGCAATATTTTACCTTCCCTACTCTTAATCCAAAAAATGCCTTCACGTCCACCTTCATTAAAGCAGCTGTGCAAATTTGTGTCGATGTCAAAAAAGCATACAAAAAAGCAATGGGAAGATTATCACTCCTCAGTAAAGTTTAGAAATACTTAAGGAATTAGCTTTATTTTTTTGGCAGGGATACCTCAAGAGAAAACTTTTATACCAGAAATATTTCATATATTTTCCTAGTGTTCAGTTGCTATTCACCAGGCAGAGGATATTTTCTATTAGAAGACTCTAATTTAGTTCGTATTTTATTAGAGAAGAAATACAACGTTTTCAAATCTTTGCTTGGGTAAGATTTGACCCATCATCCCTAGAAGTCGAAGTCCAAACTCAAAACCACTCTTGTGTTCACTCTTCCATGATTCTTAAGTGATGACATTGAAATCTACAGTTCATTTGTGGTATTTCTATTTAGTGAAAATATTGAAAAATATTTATTTCTGTATTTATTAATTACACTAAAAAATCAGGTACTGATTATACAAACATCTCTAGTCCACTCCGTCTACATAACTGTTATAATTTGGTGTTATATGTTCTTTAATACTACTTGCAACGAGGCTACTCAGCTCTGCAATCTCTGCCACTTACAACCTCCCTTATGAAAGTATGTGGTTTGGTGTGTACTTTTCTGCTAAGGACACACCTCTCCAGCTTTCCGCAGCTGTGCCCCCAAGACTGTAACAATGCCACCCTTAACAATATCATGTTCCAGAAGATGATGCTGTTAGTATTAAGTACTCACTTACAGGAACTGTGCTAAAAACCTTTATTTAAAGGTTTTATCTGACTGATGAATATTTTTTTCCTTGGAAAAGGAGAAGAGGGGGAGGAAGACTGTTGCCTTTCTGAAAGGCACGTAACCACCAACAGAGCAAGTCAGGGTCTAGCATGTCTCCATCTTGACCTGGTTGTGTCTTTGTTAAAAATACAGTGTGTGATGTCTCTGCTCTAACCTTCTTCACCTCCTGTTAGAGATTTAATGAATACCTTTACAGTCTACAATAAGGCCTTTCAACTCTGCTAATTCTATTGGAAAGAGAAATAACGCCAGACAGTCTTTAAGAGACCATCTGACAACTCAGTCATCGCACTTTTGAGTCCTAAAGACTTTGCAGTTCAGTGATCTCCCTGTCACATCTACTCTAGGCTCTCAGTCACATCACGCTTACAAAAGAAAACAAACTTGTGTTAGTGTTTTATACTGGTGGAAGTGAAAGCCAAAAGTATGATTAATCTCTTAATTTCAATGTATACTATGTTTTTCAAGGTGTTGCAAGGTATAGCAAAATTAACTTTGATCTAAGTGTGCACAAAATGTTAATCAAAAAGTTATTAGTTGTGTTTGTTTTATTTATATACTCCCTTTAGTTCAGGAGCAGTGCCAGTTTTCATTTTAAGGGGTTTAATTCTAACACTATACTTAATAAATCTGTTATCTGTCCACTTAATTCATATTTTGTGTTTGAAATAATACACAGAGTACTTTTGATTTCACAAGCCTGGACACTTGCTGTTGATGTCAAAAATGAAAAAGGATTTAGCAAAAACACCATGGGAAAAAAGGATGGGTCTGCTGTCAAATTAAAGTCTTACCAGAAAACCACTCAAAACCAAAAGCAAGAGTCTTGCTGGTTTCTCTGCTCATTGTGTAAGTTTTTTGAGTTTCTAGCACAAGGTAATTTAGAGATTTTTTCAATATGGGATGCTTACGGTATCTGATACTCTGTATTTTTGAAAACATGGAGTTCATACACACCAAACAAGTTAGATATTGCTATTTTTGTGTGTCTTTCAGATTTCTTTTCAATGAAAGCTCAAGTGTGGAGGTAGATGTGAAGGACGGATGAGTATTGGCAGTCTTTTTGTTAGATTTGAGTGTATTTACCACAAGAGCTAAGAAACTGCACCCTGACATATTAAGGATAATGTGCCGACAAACACATTTCACATAATGGATCCTCGTTATACAACTAAAATTGCACATGCTGTGAATATATTAAGAATAGGATCTGCACTTGAGCTGAACCCATAATGCAGGCTCACCATCGTCAAAGGTGAGGAGTGAAATGCCCTACTTCTCCCTTCAGAACTTCCAGTGGACTTGCTACTTCTCTGGCAGGTCACCCTGCACTACGGCAAGCAGATTTAGCTCTCGTTGACATCAGAAAAAGCTGTAGTAACAGATATTAAAAATTAATTTTGAAACCCCACAAAATTCAACCCCACCCTGCAATCTCCTCTGCCATATGTAGTCTGAAATATCTTCATAATTCAACATCATTCTCTACCTTATCAACAGTCTTCAAACAAAAATAAAGGAGATGGAGGATTCCTTTAAATTAATCCTAAGGCTTGCCTCTGCTCCCTGCAGTGACTTCCCTGGAAAGCCTAGTCACATTGGTCGGGAAGTGCTGATTTCAGTGGAGGCTACACGGAAAGTAAATTCAAAATCTGGCTGTGCTTTCAGTCTTTGTTCATACTGTGCTGCTTACATCTATCACATGACTACCATCCTCCAGCCCCAAAACTAAACCTGGAAACACCATTGCAGTCCCTAGGAAACCATACAGAATTTAATTTTTGTATGATGAATCTGGCAATTTCTCAAAGAAGTGTCCAGTCTCATTGTCAGATGAAGTGTCGCTAAGGGGTACTGCTAATGTCCCCATGATCTTGGGGCTCATTAAAAATTAAGGTGTTTCAAGGATAATTTTTCTCATATGAAAAGAAATAAGCAAAGTACTATGGTAATGTCTGAATGTTTTGTGGGCAAACCTTTCCCTGTTTATTTTATTCTGTGAAGAAAACCTGTGAAAAATATCAGTGCTATTTTGTGAGACAACCCTGTGTATTGCATCAGGATGCCCCTGGCCTTTTTAAGAAGAGTGGGTCGTAGGATGACAAGTCCCTTCAGAAGGCCCACGGTGCTCTAGGGCGTAAGGCCAGGCAGCCATCTTAGCTCTGTGGGCAGTAATCTTTAGAAGATGACAAATAAGATCCTTAAAATGCCATATCTACTTCTATAGCAAGTGCCTCACAGTGGCTGCTGACTGCATGTTTGTGGAGCTTGGTGTGTGGTAAAGTTCTCCTTGGTGTGGCATAATTTTACCACACTGATTGATGCCTAGGTCTGTGCCTTCACTCACGTCTTAACAATGCCTTCCACCTGGTTGGAAACATATGCGTCCTTTGTACAGAGCAAAGCAACTCAAATGCAGAAGTCAACATACAAATGAAAGTATCTTTCAAACTGTAAAGAAAGACACCTTTACACATGTGAAAGTGCCTGGATTTTCCTGATGAAAAATTATCCATCTCTGCAAGTGTTAAGTCACAGCATGAGTCAGGTTATCTGGGTTTAGTCCTGAATACTTCCCAGCTGGCAAGAGAAATGAGGCTTCTTCCCTCTCCACACCTGTCTGGTTCCTTGGTATGCATCCAGAAGGCAAGTCCACAGTTCAATCTTTCTTACCTTTTCCCACCCTCTTTGGTGTCTGGACACTGCCTGTCAATGAAAATGGAATGGGTCTGTTTTCAACAGCCAGGGGAGTGAGCTGATCACATCCGTGCCTGGCCCCATGCAGCCAGACATTGAGACGGCTCTGGTCCTTATTGAAGAAAGTGAGAACGAAGGAGAGTGAGCTTCCTCATGCTTTGGTTCCATAAGTAAGTCTGGCCAGGGCTGTTTCAGCTGCAGTTAATACCCCTGTCACATAATAATTACGCAGCAATTTCTTCTGATCTCATGTACATAAAACCCCTGAGCATAGCAGTGCTGATTCCTCGTCTTTTCAGAGACATTATCATTGACTCTTTGCCTATATGATCCCTATGTGATTGCTCTGCTTCATTACTCATTTTGAAGTTGGATTTCAAAAGAGAAAGACGGTTAATAAATCTTAATCTAATGAATCATTCAAATCATCCAGCCCCTTGGCTGCTTGATCTTTTCTCACACTGACCATTTTTCATAGTGGTATTTTATATATTAAGACATTTTGGTCTTCAGATCATAAAAGGTTGCTAAGCAATCTATGTATTTACCCCAGAGGAAAAGTATAGTCTGCTGCTTTAAAATATTCCCCTCATTTAAAATATTCTTGTATGTAAGAAAGAACAGTAAATAAACAAACAAAAAATCCTCTCTTCCCATCAGGTAACACAAATCATATTTGATGGTCTATAATTTATTCTTTCAGCAAAGATTCTTTCTATTTCTTTGCTGATGTGTGAGTTTGATCTAATACCTATAGGACAATTATTTCCCCAGACTGGAAATTATTTGCAGATAAGAAACACAACTTTAACTGCTTTATCTTCCTTTCTTCTCCTTCCTTTTCTCTTAAGCATACATTGTGGAAAAGCAAATATCTCTGATATTGCAATTTACTATGCAGAACCTGAGCAACAGGATACAGCTTCTTGAATACTTAAATATCCAGTACCTAGTTATTTTTCAAGTTATTAGAAATGCACTATATCCTCCTGTATTGCTGTCTGCATTATGAAAGCCTGAAGCATCTCTGGACATAGCTGCTTTAAGTGGCAGAGTCATTCATAGAAATATCAGGTCCATTGGTACGCTGGAATGCATTTTTCCATATTATTCTGTGGAGTTTTTGTTCATTTTGCTCTTTTTGTCTTTGTTCTGTCTCATCCTCTGAGATTCTGCATCCACTCCTTTGCATAATTACTTTCAGAGAGCTATAGCTGATGAGTAAAGTAGTAATCCATACGAAGTTACTAACAAATGTGAGAAAGAATTGATAAGAAATAAACTGCTCCCTACCTTACTATGCTTGATGTGCTGCGGGTTTTGTGAAAGCAGGTAGTCTTTTAAAGAGCACTGGCATTAGGTCTCATTGTTGTTTCCACGTTTCATTTCTGTCAAACCTGAGAACTGCAAGAATGACAGTAAAATGAAACAAAGCACCCATTTGTCATTGTCTCAACTCTTTAACAGCACATCCCTGCCACCATTCTAAAGCTGCAGAGGACGATATGGTGCAGGAAGCCCTACAGCTAGGAAAGCAAGCCTGACAAGTTTGGCAATAGTGGCGTCACAGGAGGCTCAGCTGGGGTGTCTCCGGTCTTGTGCAGGTTCTTGAGCTATTTGCAGATATTTTAAAATGTCATTTTAAAGTTTCTTAAAAACAAAACAAATTAACTTTCCTGATCTAATGTGGAAGTAGGGAATAAGAGAAGAATGGTATTTGGCATTTTTTCGCATAATATTTCCACATGTAAGAAGCCTTATTTTCCAAACTAATTATACTTCATTCAAAATATTTTGTCCAGCTTAAGTGATTGTCTGATGTGCTGCTATCAGATTTAATAATACAGATGAGTCAGAGGTGCAGAACTTGTATCAAGGTCATGGGAATTACCATTTGGGGTCAGCTCTAAAGCTCAGGGTAGCCCAGGACTTAATGGCTGTGTCCCAACAGAAAAGGAACATCCTGTCTGTTACAGTGTTTGGTCCCAGATATGGCACACAGGTCACAACTGAGATGTAGAATTTAGATTCAGATTTTCCTCTGGATTCTTAATTGGCCTTACTTTTCCAAGTATCTTCTTCTGTACTCATCCCAAGTTCTGCTCCAGGAGATTTAACCATCGTATTTCTTCTAAGGGCTATTTCCTGCCTGGTTCTTAAGCTGGTGTGCAGTTTGTCATGGAGGAGATGAAAACCTTTACTCAAACAGATATAATTACAGCCCATGCACTCTGTGATTTCCTTTCCAACTCATTCACGGTCAGGAAGAGGTGAGGCTCTAAAGGCATGGGGGAATTAATGTGCACAGTCCCTGCATATCACAGAAGCTTCAGGGAGATGATTCCTCTCAATGTATCTCTAGGCAATGCACCAGCCTTGTTATTGATTGTGTCTGCAAAACTAATATTAAGAGCAAAAAAACCCCAAAGCCAGAAAAACTGCCAGCAGAACAATGCTTCCCTGACTCATTTTTGTTCAGAATAAGTTTAGGATCAAGTTCTGTTCTCTGTTTCATCAATACACATCTACTCCTTCACTGATACCTTATCCCAAAAAAATTGAGTTGCTGTATTTATGTGACTGAGTGAAGAACTTGGACCTCTCTGGTCAGAAGATATTTTACATTTCAGTGGAGTTGTTAATTCACTTGGGAACAAGGCAGTGGATTAGCTGCATTAAATTTACCGAGGCAAAGAGATTTTTATGGTGATTATGACCTTAGCCTATAACATATTTTGATCTCTGTTGTTTACTTGTCTATATGAGGAACTCTGAAACCATTATAAATATTGTTATACCTACAAGACAGAGTGTACAACATCAGTTATTTTCAAACCTGTAATAAAACTGAAATAAATTGGTCTTTTTTTTTCTCTCATGCACTTCAAATTATTATTCCTTTTTTTATCCGTTACAGTACATTATTTACCTTTCTTCCAGAATGGTTTTCTAATGTCCTACAATATTAACTAGATAAATAAGAAATAATATGAATATTTTTTGCCATGGATTTTGTAGCCACAATTTTTGATTTTCTAAGGGAGTAAAGTTTATATGATCATTTTTCTGTGTGTGGACTTGAAAGTGAGATAGACAGGAGGGGAAAAAAAAAGCTTTTGAAGCTAATAACCAGGGTTAACCAAAATTGATGTAGTAGCTAGGTTCTAAAACTGCTCATGAGCTTGTGGAAAACTCTGGTGAGGAAAGGCATAAAGTGGAAGCCACTTAAGTGGGGAATCTCTGGTATTACCCTAAACATCGATGCACACACAATAGCAACAACCACCAGGAAATCCTAATAGTTTTCGTAAATTTTGCCATCCATGGAGATTTTGTTTTTCCCTCTTATGTGAGAATATTTATCTATTCTTCCTTACAGAATATGTCTGTCTGTAGATGTTTCCAGCATGAAACTCATTCACCAAAAGAACTCGGATTATGCCACTTATCCTCACAGCTTAATGCCATCCAGCTTTAAAATTAATCATGAGACTTAATGGGAGCACTATGAGCAGGGTACAATGAAGTTAGAAAGCCCTGTTCCACTGAACTCTATGGTAAAACTCCTTTTTGCATTAATCGTGCCATAATTTTGTCCCCAGAGAGAGAAGGGCAGAATTACAGTGAGCATTTGCAGGAAGATTAACCTGTAATCCCTTCCAAGAAAATGGGAGTGATTGCTGTTACAGTGCGTATGTTTTTAAATTAAGCTGCTTGTGCTGAGGAGAAGTTTAGGCAGGGGACCATCCTGCTGTACAGCAAAAAGCCGTATATTCTTCCTAGTTTTAGCAAGAAGTCAGAGTGAACTTGGAGGAGCTGGTCTACAGTATAAACGGGACCAGCTGCTGGGTCACTCTGATCACTCTCATGTTCATATTGCACTTACTGAACAGGGTGATTATACTGGGTTGTACAACACAGAAAATCTAGCCATCCTCTTGTCAGGGAGAAAACCAGAACTTTTAGAAATGGCAAAGAACAAGTAACCACACTTTAATTACAATTGTAAGGTATTTTCAGGAGCTGAGAGCAGATCCTGCTGTGAACAATATACAGTGGAGTGCAGGCATCTTTTGAGTAGCACAGTAACATGGAGAAGAAATGAAATGCATTAAGTACGTGATTTACTTAATTGTTTTTGAATGTGTTGGACCACTCATTTAAAATGAAAACCTCTTTTCAGATAGCAGAGACAAATAGTCACTAGTGAGTTGTACTGTACTTGGCAAGCCAGATCACACGTGTTAACAACATCAAGAGAAAAAGTAGTTGACGGCTTTAGCCCCATAAGCAAGAGAATGGGTAAAGGCCAAAACAAGTAATTTAGATATGTCAGAGAAAGACACACTATTTCGGTATGCCCCAACAACAGAAAGTACATATGGCCATGAAGCAATGTTGTGAATAAGCTAAGCTGCGTGTCTCCCTTCAAATCTCTGGCTGATGTACATGTGTGCATAGAACATACAGATATGGTGATCTTCATGACAGAAATCTGTAACCCAAAGGGACACTCTTTGCCTTGCAGTCCCACTTCTTGCTGTTATATGCAACCACACTAAATAATTTCTTTCACAAGCTGCTCAAACTTTATCTTAAAACCATATAGTTATTTTCTTGTCCTCCGTGCACATGAAAAAGCTACTCCAATGCAGCTGAGTCCAGGCAGGACTGATCCAATATTCAGAAGGGGTCTTAACTAATTTCCAGTCTAAATGCATTCATGGGCCATTCGTGTCCATTTATTGAACAGCAACCTTCAGCTTGAGTCATTTCTGTCCCCCTGATTTTTCACGCAGAGCAATTAGATATTCTCTCATCCCTCATTTTGCTAACAAAATAACCCAGATATCCCAATTTAGGCTATATGGATGCCTTTATCCATGTGTCTTCTTACAACCTCCATTTGTTTATTGTTCTATGTTTATTATACTGCTCAGCTTTCTAAAGCATTTACGTCTGTCCATCCAATCCTGCGTATGATTTAGCAATTCTCCATTTGCTGTGATTAGAGACAGGAAATTTTTGTCATACCTCTTGGGCTATTCAGAAAACACAGACTAAAGCAACTTTGTAAGATACTGCGAAGCCATGCACCTTCAAGCTACAGCCGAGCAAACCACTAAGCAACAGGAAAACAAAAACATTTATTTATCTCAAGGAATAAGGGCCATTCTTTTGTAAAAATAATTCCTACACACACTCTTCTGTTCAGTGATTGCAGGGATTCCCTGAGTTACAGTCTTGCTGAGCATTTGGTATGAATTGCACCACAGATAACATCTGTGAAATGTTTTGGAAAGTCTGCCTAGGTAAACATGTTTTACACTTTTGCATTATTTTTTGATGCTTCTTTAAACAATTATTGATGAAATTTTGTGCTTTCTTATCAATCAGAATAGTTCATCAAATGGGTGCTACAAAGTAATTTGAAATTCTTAATTAAGTTCTATAATTAGAAATTTTCCTATCTTTGCTTCTGTTCAAAAATCTACAAGGAAAATAAAACCAAAAAAACCCACATAATCATATGGACAAGAGTTCCTGATATTTGAACTTAAAATTCAAAACGTTTGTCAGTTGTTTCTTTGCCAAAACATGTCTTTCTAGTTTTCTTTAGGTTCTGTCATATTTTTATGAAATCAATGTGGAAAAAAATAGAAAACAAAATTAAATAAAAAATCTTAAACCTAATTTCTGGAATGCCCTAGTTGAGGTCTGTTATGCCTTATTGACTATTAATTGACAGTTAAAGGTAAAGTTACTAATTTTGAATATTTAACTTATTGCTGTGGTATATGAATTTCAGAAAATAGATAAGGCCAGGACATGATATACATATATAAAACTTTGGTTTAATCTTGTTCTTGTATTCACAAGAGTAGATTTGCTTACTCTTTCAAGCTCTGCTTATTTATACAATTTGATTTGAAAAGTGGCCTCTCTTCATGAGTATTTGTTCAGGTATATATCGTTACAGAAAGATGGTGGCTGCTGTGATAGTGCTAAAATTAAATTCAGACATTTTGTGAGATACATTCTGAAGAAATTATTCACAAAACTCAAGGGAGTCACAATTACATTAGTAGATAAAAGACTATGTTGAAAACAGCTTAGTTAAATATGTGCTACTTACCTTAAAAATGTAAACTCCCTATATTTCTACATCTCTACTGATGCAAGGTTATAGATGATTTCAGTTGAAGTGTTTTAAACCACAAGGGATAAAACTAAGCCCTTAACATTGATGTAGCTATCTTCCCTAGACACCTTTTCTTATGATTTTTCTGAAGGCAAAAGACAAAAGGACTACTTTAGTGATAGCTGTGTGTCTTAACTACCTTATAATTCAGTTGTAGCAATTTAATACTTATTACTTCTATCTTCAGTTGGAAAATGTGCTGCCTGGGGCTCACAGTTCACCCCAAAGAGCACCAGCCTAGCTTGCTGCCTTTTCCTGATGTGCTCTGAATGACTATTGTGCTTCATTAGCACTCAGACCCCATCTCCTCTTTTTGTTAGCTGAGCCAGCTGATATCTCTGTTGGCTGAACAGTTTTAACTCCATCTGGTAAAACAGAGTTGACAACTCCTCTTTCAGTCACTTGCTCTGTATATTAAGGACTGAATTCTGCTCTTCACTAGATGAAGAGGTATACATAAGGGCAGAATTTGGCCCTGAAAAACAGTAGAAATCTTGAGGTGAAAAGCTGTTGACTCTTGTTTAGCTCCATATTGAGGGGTGCCACGGTGCTACACCACAGTCCTTCCGCTCCTGTCACTCCTCAGCAGACTAGCTCATTTGCAACCAAGGAGACTATAACCCCTGCCAATGCTGTGAGGTTGAGATTAAATATTGAGTAAATACAGTTTCAAGTTGCTGGCTTCAGGGGAGATGCAGAGGTGTAAATGAGAACAGGATTTGGTCCTCACAACCTAGAAGGAGTCTTGTAAAGAGGCACCGTCAACAAGATTTTGGCCTAAGTATTGGCAGAGTTGTCAAGATAATGTTCATCATCCTTTCTTCTCCTGTCACCATTCAGCAGCAGAGTTATTTCAAGTGCTATGTAACCTCGCCTGCTGCTGTGAGTTCACTATTTAAATCTGAAATAAACAGGACTGTGTGTGCCTCAGCAGGTTTCAATGGGTCATCACTGAGATCCAAGCATGGCTGGTAGTGTGAACTGTCAGTATGAACTTCTCCAGTTCATCATGCCCCTACGCAGAGTCCCAAACTCCACTTCAGATCTAGTGAGACAGCTGAAAAGTGCACACAAGCTGTTTGCTTCAAGAGCTGCTTTTGTCCTTTGCATTGCTACATCAAATGCTCTTGCGTTGGTGGCAGATGAAGTCAGAGGCAGAAAAAAAAGTCGTGATTGTTGTTAAGATTTTGTTATAAGGATAAATCTGCCTTTCTTTCCTTATTTCGTAGATCTACATGAAATTCATCTTTTATTCCACTAAAAGTATCAAAAAATTGGTATAAAATAACAATAAGCTTGGCAGGGAAATGAAAGAGAAGAATCATACCAGGTCACCTGGGTTCTTTACTTGCACTTCCCAGAGAGGTGCAGGAAGAAAGCAGAAGTGTTTGATGAGTTCCTGAACTGGGAATTTCCAAAACTGAGAGATGTTTCAACAAAACACACCAGCTAAAAAATCTTGCATTTATAAAATTCTTATGTATTCATCATTGCCACCTGAGTTCTGAAGATAAAGATCGAGGCAGAGGAAAACTATGTGTTGAAGATTAAAATGATATAGTTTAGCAAACGATCCAGGAGATGTGAATGAAACAATATGGATACTATGCCCTTTTTCAACTTGGCTTCTTGCATATGTTCTGTATTGCCTAAAGTATTTGACATTTGCAATTTATACTGAATATGAAATCATTTCAGGGCCCAAGTACAGAAATACATGCTGAATCAAAGCCATTAATATGTTTAAACAAACCAGTGGAGAACTGAATTTGCTGATTGGATGCATCTAGTCAGTGTGGTAATAAACAGCATTAAAGCCATATAATTGTTCTTTCATTGAAAGAAAAATAAACATAATTCTGAATTTTCTTTAACGAGCTTTATAAGTTCTTGACCTGGTTTGGCTGCTCAAACCTTAGGAGAAGCATAGGTTCTTAAGTACATGCCTGAAGCCCAAATAGATGTTTGAACCACTGCCCAGGGCCAGAGGGAACTGAGTAGCTGGAGTGAATTATTTAGCTTGATCCTTTTTTTCCATGAGTTTAACATTGTGAGCTGTTTAGTACCTTCTGATTTTAGGAAATAGTGTTGTGTTTCATGCACAGTGCAGAAGATTGCTCTAAAATAAGTTGCACATCCGATGTAATCTGTTGTCCTGGAATTTTGCTCCCCCTATAAACAAGTGCCTCAAAAACACTGGGAAATGGGCTCTTGCAGTATGCATCTGAGCATCACTGGTGTTAAATAAGAGTTAATAGGCTGATACTGGGTTAACTGCATGTTTACAGGAAAGTCTTGTTCTTCCTAGTGTGTATACAAATGCATAGGAACAGTGGAAACATGTTAGACTAAAAATCTAGCTTCACAGTTCCTCTAAGCTGCATTAATAAATAAGGCATCTTTTCTTTTTCTGTGTAAAAATTTTTGACTGGACCCTAAAAATGATTTTGTGGGGTTTTTTAAACTGTAAGTTAACATTAATTTTAAAAGACATTTTCATTCTAACCTTTCATCCAATTTTTTAATGATGTCAACAGCAAATATTTCAGACACAAACCTATGTCAGTGGCTCTCTGTTTAGGTGTCACAAAGCCTAAAATACAGATACCTGGTCTCACTGGGCCAGTCTGGACTGCCCAAGCTGATTACTTGGATTCCCAGTGCATTTAGAAGGTAGAGAAGGACTGCCTCGAAAGGCAATGCAAGAGATTTATGTCCTGAGCAAACAGCCATCTTGTACTGGTCCTTTGCTTGCACATGGATGAGAGAGTATGAAAAATCAACATCATGTCATAGTTTGTGAATAAACAGACATAGCATAAGACCCAGCTTGGGAGCCTGAAAGAATTTGGACAGAGGGCTACCTGAACTCCAGATCACATCTCATCTTGGCTTGAATTTAGGGCCTATGTGCCATAGGCAGTGTATGATGGAGTGTACAGAAATATCTACACCTAGATGCCTAGAGAAGTCTCATGCCACTTTTCAGGCATTAAGAATTATGCAGTGTTAGCAGCTCAGCTTCCTGAATTACTCTCTTGGACATAGCAAAATGCGTCAAATTTGTGTTTTATCAGTCAGCTTTTTCCAAATTTTTTCTCCAAATTCTTTTGAAAGGGAAAATCAATCACTGCTCTTGACTCTTTCTTAAGTTTTTCCCTTCCAGGGAGAAAAATGTTTGATTAAATAAAAGCAACTCAATCAGATTTTGATAAAGGTACCTCCACAGCTGCATGTTAGCACTTTAATGACAGTCTAAGTCCCCTCACTTCATGTTTATATTTGCAATATTTTCAACTGAACTGGCAAGAGTAAATGCTTTCTATAAATTTCCCTAATCACGTTGTCCTACTGCACAGCGAACTAAGTACAGCCATCCTCTATGTCTCTGTTCCGTTGTGTTTGAATCATGGACAGAACACCAGTGCCCTGATGTGAGTGAGATCTAATTTGTGCCAGATGTGATTTTACATGAAGTGTTCATACAGGATCATGTCTGCCAGTATATTTTACAGCTACACATTTTCTAACTATCTATACCGACAAAACCCACCTCATAATATAGCTTTCAGGCAATTTGCAAGCTTAAGGAAAGTTATCTTCTAGTATAAGCACTTAAGCGTATCATTTATATGCAGTTAACACAGACTCTACGACAGCAGATGTGATTTACTGCTAAAGTAGAAGTTCAGAAACATCAGTAAGGAAAGACAGTGTCTTTTCTATAACTGCAATCCTGCTATGATGCAAAACTACTCTTCTGGGACAGACTGCAATTTAAAAACTTGGATTTCTTGACTTTAATCTTTATAAATTTCCTCTTCCTTTTTAATTTTTTTGGAAAATTAGAAGGAAAAGATAGATGTTGGATTGTCATGATGATCCCTGTTAACTGGTGAAATCTCTGCTTCTGCTGTGTCAGTGTAAAACCTGTCTTACCTTCATTAAAACTGATATTCAATTTTTTAAATGGAGAATGCATTCTTTATAAGACTATCTATGCCAGTTATATTCTAAACATTGGTTTTACTCTGAATATTGCACTATTGTAAGAGATAGTCCATAAACTTAGTTTGGGTAATTTCATTAAAGACAACAAAGCGCTTCAAACAAGCAGGAGCTGCTAAGAGTTATAAACACAGACAGGTAGTTATCAACATGGCGATATTCTTGACTGACACAAATCAGAGTGTATCCAATTACATCAGTGTAGCTTTACTTAGTTTTTTGGTACTTCAGTGTCTCACTAAGAGAAAATAACAATGGAGAGTATCCTGTGTCATTTTCCTATACATGGCATGTATGACGAGTTAACATGACTGTGCCTGTCTTTGTTTTAAACAATTTGCCTTTATATTTTCTTCTTTTCTTCCAGCTCTGATCAGTTTTCTGTTTTTTTTCTGTGTCTGCCTCTAAACCTCAGCATAGAAATTTACAGAAGTGCATCTTCTTCTGTTTCTGTATTGCCCTGCACCATGGAGTGACAATACCTGGGTTCTTCTTCATTGTAGCACCAGAGATCCAGGTATTCATTTTCCAGGAGTTAGTATCTGTTAGGATATATAGGTCCTGTCCAACTGTTCCCTTTCAGCAACAGGGTACACTGAAAACTGCGTTTTGTAAAATGAACTCTACAGAGGCCTCAGTTTACATTTTGTCATAAATATGATTATGTTAGCTAAACTAAGCAATGAAGTTCAAAAACGCAATATGCTTTTACAAACCCCCATATGAATAGAGTTTCAGCTGAGCCTTCAGTGAAAACACATTAGAAGTCTAATTACCTGGGTTGCTAGGTTGATGGTAGGTGATACCAAAACAAGAATCCAATTCTGTCTGACAAAGATCTCCACAAATGAATGGTAGTTCAGAGTTCTGGGTTTACATTTGCCGCTTTAGTCTCAACAAAGCACAAAAAGCTGTTGTGTCAACGCAAGATGATTATGTTATCTGCTTATGAAATTATTAATGTTTGCTGCAGTATGCCTAGTCAAATGCGTCAACACAATCTTTTCACTGAAAGAATTTGTGTTGCCATGTAAAATCTGGTAATGCACATTGACAAATCATTTTTCCATTTAAGATAATGCAATTAGAGTTGATTTCCCATTAAATTCTCTCCCTTTCAGAAATCAGCAAGGAAAGCCTTGCAGGTTCAAACTTTAATTATTTACATGCTTCTAAAATATAGAGCTTGTGAGGTCTGGATGAGCAAATAAATTGAGGGAATGCTGAGCGCAGGCATTTCAAAACTCTAAAGCATTTAGAATAATTACCAGCTAAACCTGGAAAGCATTTATAAAAAGGTAAGAAATGCCAGAGGGAGGTGTCAGAAAGAAGGAATCATAATCTAATCTTACTACTTATATATTTCATTTGTTAAAATCTATGGGGAAAAAGCAATTAATGTTACATCCGAGATTGCTAATTCTGTAAGGTAATGAGGAATTCTATGAGGTAATCAGGAACAAGTTTTTGCTGATGTTAATCCAGACAGGTCTCACAATGGCTACGAGGTTTTCAGACAGTTTTAGTGTATCAACATTGGCTTCATAAGCAGTATGTAACACATGTGCAAATCAGTGCCTGAAAGCAGAGATTCTTAGATGTAGTTAGTGAATGTAACTCCTCTGAAGAATGAAGACTTTAATCTGAAATCTGGCCTCAATGCTGAAGTTATTCCTAATATCAGGATCCAAGTGTATGATTGTGTTTTCCTTACCTCTTTCCTAATTGCTGTGAAGTCTGGTTGTCTTTCTGTCCCTATGGCTTTGCTCTTCACTACAGATATAACTTAAGCCCACCTTAGGGCTGCCTGAGTTTGAAACAGAATACTTACAGGTTCAGCATGCCTCCACACGTCTCTCAAACTGATTCCTGAGCAAATAGTCTCCAAAGTTAAAAAAGGTTCTGGCCTTGTCAGCAGTCCTTCAAAGTATTTTCACAGTGATAGTACTAATTACTCCTGTGCAAGAGCTAAAGAAAGGAATATTAACCTTCCTTTCAGAGAGGCGGTAGGTGGAAACATGTGGTAGTGATATATGTCGGGGAATTCAGATAATTTGGTAAGAGGGGAATTCCCTGAATTGTGTTCTTATCATTCAGGAATCAATCAGGTATATAACACAGCTGTATAAAATATACATTGGGCCTTGGTGTTTTCCCGAGAGCATGACGCTTGGCTTGATATCAGAAATGGGATCCTAGCTCTGGAGAGGCACCTGGGCCAAATTTGAGCCAGCTCTAGGCTGAGGTCCAGCCTGACACTCAATATCTGAGGAGGGAGGCAGGCTGGGCTTCAAAATACCACTTTGGAGGTGGACAGTTTTGGGTCTGACGGGCGATCTCAAACCCACCATTGCAGCTATCACCAGTTGTCTTTATGTAGTCTTCAGACTTGTGTGCACCTGTCAGTAGGTTTTTCTTTTAGGCCATGGCCCATATTTGAATCCAGAAAAAATTGAGGGGTGAAAGTTAGGCATCCAGGGAAAAAAAACCAAACAAATACAATATAGTCAGGGCTGATGCATCAAACTGCTACCTGAAACCACAAAACTGTGTGCAGACATGCTTCACAGGTTGTGACAGGAGTGGGGTCAAACTGGCAGGACACTCGAGCACCTTGTGCTTCTCCTGCTGTGTTGAGGCTCCATCAGTACCTGCTGTGTTTTTTAGGGATTTCTGTGGCAGCGCTGTGTGCCCGCTTTGATTATACCATGCCATGGATAATGAAGCAGTCTTATAAATAATACATTATAATAAAGTCATATGAAGGAAGGTACAGAATCACTATCATTGCACGTAATCAGGGTAAACTAATGGGGATTGTGTAGGAATCTATGAATATCAATTTTTAGTAGTGCAGGCAGATAGAGTAAATTACCCAAGAGATTATCCTAGCTCTGCTCTCTAATATCTATGGATATTGAGTGTCAGCAGAAACAAAATAAACTTTTATGCAACACATGAAAACACAGTTCATTTTGCTCAATGTTAAAAAAACAATAGGCTGAATTCTAACACTGATTACATCAGACCTAGCTCATTGACCACACTGGCATGGTGTGTAGGGAAGCGGGAGTGAAGGGCTGGACATCCCTTGTTTTGCCTGTGTGGAAAACCTCTGTGAGAAGGCTATGGGAGCTTATTTCCAGAAATAGCTCCAGCCTCTCGCCATTTCTTCTTTTGGTGAGAGTTTCCCCTATGCAGAGCAGGGCATGGGAGACATCTGAGAGCGCTGCAGGTTGTCTGAGACCGGGGGATTCCTCAGGACTGACTGACCCTCTCCAAATGGCTCAGCAGAAAGAGAAGTAGATGAGGAGGCAGGAGGCAGGGCAGGAGACTGCACAGGGTGAAGGGGGATGGGGTGGGCCTATCTAGGAAAGAAGAGCCAGCTGGGAAAACAGAAATAAAAGACAAGTGGAAGAACCTTTGTGGAAAGAAGAGGCAGAGAAAAAGCAAACCACTGCTTAATCCAGGTGAGATGACACTGAATTTTTAAACTGGATTGCCAGGGACACTGTGGTCATTCAGCTTGTGCTGAGCCCCTGGCTGGAGAAGTGCCCAGGAGGAATGGGCAGCCTCACTTAGAGGCCCGTAAGTCCAGCTATGTAAAGGCAACCAGATAATGCCCAGAGACCAGATCTCAAACTGAGTGATAGACAGTTTCTGGAAGTGGTATGGGTAACACTTCGACAACGGTGGCTACACTAGAGATTGTCTCATAAATCTCCACCAGACTGTGATGATCATGATGCTGTAAGACAATGCTGTCATTTCCCTCTGAGGAGCTTCCATCCAGGGAGAGCACAGGGGAGCTCAGGTGTTATGAATCAAGCTGTCAACAGAGTTCAGTTCTTTATAAGACCTCAGGATGGTATGGGAACAGCAGGAGGTCTCTTATATTCTTTGGCTTTAAAGAAACATAAATATATGTTTAAATATAAAAATAAATATAGCTTACATTGCCACATTCTAATACTCCTGAAGGGTGGGTGAAGCTGTGGTAGGTTGTTGAATGTGGAGAGGCATTGTGCAGCATTACTGCTCCTCCTGCATTTTCCCACATCACTGAGAGAAGTTGCTGGTTTAGAGTAACCTACAGAGTACTCCCCATGGCACAGATCAATGGTGCCTCATGGTGAGGCTCACAATTTGATTTTTGTGGATGTGTTTTGTATTTCACTCTATAAAGGTGAGATGGTATTGTGTCGAATGAACTCAAGAATTAACGTCATGTCATCTGGAAGATGTGTTCTATCTGGCTCTCGTAAAATCTTTCTCTCAAGTCAAGTAAAAGATTAGTTCTTGTAGGAGAAATTTACCATGCCAGATTATGACACATTCCCCTGCTGCAAAGGCTTCTTAGTATTTAAAAATGACACCTTAGCCTAAAAGGTGAAGTTTGTTGCTATATTCTCAACTGGCTAAATAAAAAGCAACAAAAAAACCTGGAAATTTACAGTGAAAAGTAGGATACTGTCCTCAGATTTCCAGCAACTATTGATGTTGAACTCTACTCTTCAGTGTGTCACAAGAGTTGTGACACAAGGCTAACAAGGACAAAGTGTCCACCCATATTGATGAGAAATACTATCTGAAAGACACCAGTCTGGTTCCCTGTACATCTAAGCACTTCTGTTTCACTAACACATTTCTTTGTGCATGACAAAGTATTTTGAGTGAAATTCTGACAACAATGGTATCAATGGAAATATTATAATTTATTTCAATTGAGCAAGGATTTAATCTCTTGTATCCTCAGGATTTGCTTCTCGGCAAGTCAGAGGTAGATTCCACAGAGCAGCCTGAAAGGAAAACAGTCTTCTTCTGCCAGGTTTTCTTTTTGAATATGCTGTTAAAGATAAGCTGGATATATATGTGACATAATTAATGTCCAACTTGTTGCTTGTGTCAGAAAACTTGTTCATTATTATGAGTATATTAAAATTATAATTATTATAATTTTTATTTGTAGTAGTATTGGTATTAGTAATTTCTTTTGTTGCCTTATTAAACTGTCTTTATCTCAACCAATCAGTTTCCCCTTTAGTCCATTTCTCCTTCCCATCCCGCTGGAAGGGCGAGGGTCAAAGAGCAGCTGTCTAGTGCTTATTTGTCAGTTGCCAGCTGCCAGGTTAAACTATGACATATGTATATCTGAAGAAAATGGGTTGCAAATGAGAAGGTACTTCATTGTCCTGTTGAAAAACTTTTGATTTATGCCTACAAAATATTGCTAAATTTGAAGCATGGATTTCTTTTCCCTTCTGCACTGAGAAAAAGGAAAGCAGACCCAGAACATGTTTAAAGTTTAAAGAAGGTTTGAAAAATCAACAGATAATAATATTACAAACGTTTCTGGTGCCCTTAACTCTGCCCCAGCCTTAATTACCATCTTTCCTACCACCAAATCCCGTAAAGACCACCACTGTGTTCTGTCTGGATAATCTAAGCAACAATTTTGTTGAAGATTCAGCCAAGTACATGTTCCAAAATAAACCATGTTTTGCTATGTGTATGACACGGTTATTGCACACAACAAACAGAGTAAACATGGAGTAATAATAAGGTTCTGTATGTGAGCTTCATCTGAGCGGAAGTGCTCCCAAGAACCCTTCTTCCCTCATATTTGCTTAGTCCCTGATTCCAAGGCTTGCAAAAGCCCCCAGCCACAACCATTTTTTGCCCTCCCTGCCCCTTCCCATCCTAACCTCTGTGTCTGCTGCGAATTTCTAATGATGTTTACACTTCCTAGGACAGGAGTTACACATATGAAAGCATAGTAATGTGTTTGGAAATGGAAATTAAAAAAATGCTAAATTCAGAAATCTTATTAGAGAATTTATTCTCTAAATACAGTATTTTCCTAATTTAATTCTGTGAGAATGGTGGTATTGATTACTAAGAATTAACTTGTATTGCACTTGCAGTGGACTCTGATTAAGATACTGGACTCAGTTCCTGAAAATTTGTCCCAGCTACTGTTTAGTGTGCCCTACCTCTCAGCCTCAGTGCACCAAAGTACATAAAGAGACAGCTTTTCTTAGCCTCCAGTGGAATTACATCTTAATTTAAAACATGTAACCAAGCAAAAATAGTGTTCAATTATCATTAAAATTTAATGTACTTGCATAAGCTTTTCATAACAGTGCCTGACTGAGGGTAAAAGAAGTGAGGAGACAAATATTCAAATATGAAAGCCCATATTTATTCTTTTCTGTCTTGAACAGAAAATGAATATTTAACATCAAAGTTGGAAGCTCATTATTACTTCATACTCTTTTTTTCATTGCTTATTAGAATCAAGCTCTATGAAGTGTGAGGTGGTGTCTGATGACATCAGCTCACCCCAAACCTGTGCTTTGAAGCGCTGCTTCCCAAAGCAAATGGGGATTTCCTTGGCTTCTCTTTGGAGTCATGCTGAGCTATATCCTTGGTATTTCATTTCTTTGTCTTCTTCAGGATCCAGGAAATGGATTTGTATACGTGCAAACACAACTGTCTTGTCGAATTTTGTGTTCTCTTCTGAATATGAAGAGATATGGCTGGGAACTTTGAAAAGTAAATAACTGCTCTGGAAATGGTAGCCTTCCTTTTCTGTGAGGCTGCATTAAACAGAGTCTTTCCAAGTACCTTCCTAATATTACCCCTGTTCTGAGTTGGAGTGTTTTTTGTGGGTTTTTTAGCGTGCTGAGAACTCTTGGGACTGGTTCAAAAGGAATAAACATTTTTGCATCTAAATTTTTTGTGTAGCATTGAAATTGATTTTTTTTTTCTTCAACAAGAATTTCATCAAATGAGTTTCTGAGGTCACAACAGAGTTCCTAGAGGGAGAGAAGATGAGCACTGCACTCTCACTAATAGCTTGGAAATGATCTCACTAATAGCTAGGAAACGCATATACATATTCTGTCTCCTAGTTATCACACAGTTCAAAACAGTAGTTGACTACTCTCTGGCTCTAGTATCTTGGTTTTGGGCTTCGTTTGGTTTGAATATACGATTTTGAAGGTCCCCGTTTTAGTTTGAATGGAAAAGAAAACAAAGCTTGTGGAGACCTAGGTGTGGAACCACTCTCTTCCTACTCTCCTGTCTTCCCTAACAGTGTATCTTTTGGTAGGAAGACAAAAAAGAGCAGCCCACCTTCTCAGCCTCCCTAATGTATGGGAAAGGATATTTCAGCTGTGGATCAGCATTTTCATCCTCCTGAAAGAGAAACATTTTGCCCATGGTTAGGGAGGTAGGGAGGAGTTTGTTTTGGAAGATTAAAGTGTACAAGCAACTGCATAAATGAGTGGACAGACAAAAAAGGGTTATGTGATGCATGAGAGTAGACTCTCCTTGTGGAACAGCATGATCACAGGGCTGTCCGTTTCTGTTCCCTAAATAAGCACTTTTGGATCTGTACATGCTACCTGCTGATAGGAATGTGTAATTGCCTGTGTACTGCTGTTCTGCTTGTCCTCTGCAAATTTCAACTGGTGTCTGTCTGTATATCTCCTGAGAGCAAGGCTGTTTCTGTGGGTAATAATGATGAATATCCATAGCTGGGACCTCCGCTCTAGAAAACCCCTGGATCCCTCATTTACTGCTTCATCAAAACTGGAATTTTCAGCAGGATTTTGGATGCAAAAAAAGGACTGTGCATGTCTATCTGAGTTTTAGTTGCACAAATAGATAGGGAAGATTTTCCTTGAAAATATAGTTGCTTTAAACACCAGCATGCACTGTGTGTGTAATATTAGTGAAAGAATCTTATTTATTCAGAATCTTATTTACTCAGCTAATACGTGACTTCTATTTCAACAGGAAAACTGCCCTATGTATAGAATGTACAAACCACACTGTGACCAACATATACAAATACACTGGATCTCTAATCATTTGTGATTAAGGCATAGGACCACAGGGTTTGCAAAACAGCTCTGTTTTCCTCTTCACATGAATCTTCAGTGACACAAATACATGAAAGGATCCCAGAGAGAAGAAGTTAGAAACACATATACAGAATTCTGGATGTATTCTGTGAGTCTACCCAGTCAGGTAAACTTCAGGTTAGAAAATATTTTGGCTTACATTGCCTTGATTCCTCTTCCTTTTTAAAGAAGAAAAAAAAAAACCCAAACAACAAAAAAACCCCAAACCTCTAAAAACCCCCCAAAACTAACCCTACAAACAACAGTTAGTATTCTTTCCGCAGAATCACTGCATATATGTACAGCTCTATTCTAAATCTGCTCTTTGTCATCTAATATTTCAGTTCTCTGTAGTACCTTCATCTGGAGTTAGATGAGTAATTTGCCTTTAACTCAGAAGACCTAAAGTTCTCATTCTGAGATCAGAGGTACACGCTCTGTTAATCACTACAGAAAGATCTATGATTTCACCAGGAAATTTCAGGTTCAAAGTACTTCTAAATCACTTGAAAATTACTCCAGGTGAAATACAACACGCATGTTTCTAGTGACATTTTTGATGATTATTACTCCTTATTCACAGACAACCATGAATTCAGACAAAGAGTATCTCCACTTACCTTATAAATTGTTCAGGAAAAAATAAACCAAAACAAAACAAACCTCACAAAAAATCACACCAGTTCCTCCCTTGTGCTTTCCCTTCCCCTTTCCTTTTCTCTGAAAGAATACACTTTGCTATACTTACAGGATGAAGACCAAAGGGACTTTACACTAGTAGTCTTCTCCATGAGATGCAAAGTGTTCAGGATGAGGACTCTAGAGATGTAGACATCTAACACAATTGAAATGGCACAATTTACTCAGCTTCTCCTCAAAGTAATGTTGTAGTACTAATCCACCACAACACCATTGTTTTACACTCCAAAATGTATCACACAACTAGTGATTTTCAATCTTTAGTTTGCCTCCAAAAATAGTTTCCAGTGAAATTGCAGTGAATTGTCTATAGTAAATTTAATCTCACTGACTTGGGCTTTTTTTTCTTCATTGTTTCTTAGAAGTAGTTCATGAACATCTTGGAGACAAAGAAAATGGTTTACAAATGAAAATCATGGCTTCAAAACAAACACTGGACCTCAGTTCTTAAAGACTACATGCAATGTATTTGCTATCTTATTCTTTGACTGAGATGGTATTGTCATTTCAGCTTTATCTTCCAGTTATTTTGTTTTCAGCTGAAAGCACCAACGTTCTCTTTTTCTTCTACCTCTACCTTGGCTGTACCTCACAAATCTTCTTCACACAGCTCTTCAAACTGAATGCAAGTAAGGCAGCGAAACACTAGTCTGCAGGCGTCAGTCCTGCAGGTGTAGTAAGACTTCAGCACCTTGTGAACCATCAATAGCTTCCAAATTGAGCCCTGCCATGGTGACTCCTGTGAATGCAATGCAGAAATGTGAGCTGTGAGATTTGTTCCTCGGCCCTGGAGGAGAGGGGCCCTTTTACTTCCCACAGGAGAATCTCTGAATTTACCAGGCACTCTGCCAGTGCCATGCCACATATGTAATGCCCAAGACAGGGTGCAGAAACATGGTGAAATATAAAGGACAGTACAAAACAGTGGCTCAGCTTGAGAGACAATGAAATGAAAAAGTTGAACAGCAGTGATGTGTTTATTCCTAGTGGTAAAAAAAGTATAACGCTGTAAGGTGTGTAGAAATCAGTGTCGCTGTGTCCAAGGAACTGTAAAATGGAGCATTCAGATGAAGTATATAGCTGCAAAATAAAGCCAGGGCAGGGCATGAAAAAGTCAAGACTCTTATCTGAAGGACAGTTTCAGCACAGAGAGTGTTCTACTGGCTGGAAATTATAAAGAAGTTCCTTTATGTTAAGATACATAAGAGAGTCACGCTTGCAGCCTCTCCTTAGCTGAGGGATTCCCACAAGGAATCCAGGAACTCCAAGGGACGTAAGGTTCAAACTCCTCACTGGACTTCTGAGGCATAAACTTCAGACAGTTTGTGTCTGTCTAGCACCTCATCAAAACAGCAAAAGCCATTGGAAAAAAACCTAAAACCTGATAATGATTCTACTGCTTAAGAGTACATGCATAGCGTATCAAATTTTCATTGGGGAGTTGACTTTTTTTCATTTTGGTGCTTCTCCTTGTTTTCCAATGAATAACACATTTGCTTAACTGATGAAACACTGGAGCCTTACCAGAAGGTTCAATGAGTTTATTTTTTTCATCTGGGAAAACTGCTGTCAGTTCATATTGTGGCTCTCCAGGCTGAAAATGTATCATTCATCACGGGTGAGATCCTCATCTTGCTTTCCCTTTGAGCCAGTTCAGAGCTGTTCCTTTGTCTGTGGTGAAGCCATTCTGACACTGTGGTACTGGAAGGAAATTCAAACTCTATCCTCAACAGTTTGCAAAGATTTTTGTTTGCCTGTCTGTGCGTGAACAGAAGCCTGACCTTTTATTTTACCTTTTATTTCTTTATTAATGGGTTAAAAGACAGAGAAGATATTGCCACAGAAGGTAATTTCATATTTCACTTGTTGTTGAGTGAATGCATTTCAGTATTCGCATAGCGAAAAAGTCCTAACCAGTTCCCCATTCCTTCACAGTGTTTTTGGAAAGTCTAAGGTACTACTTTTAGCAATGAACTTCTTTTTGTGTGTCTAATCCTACATATAGCCTGTAGAGAAGAAATATCAGCTGGTACTTTTGCGACTAAAAATCTAAATAATTTTTTAGGCTGTTAGTCAATTACTTAAGGGTAGGAAATAATTCTGAACTTCCTCCTTTCCTAAGCTGCAAAACTGAGTTCTTTACAGGTTTTTTTATTCCACAGCTTTTTGAAGAAGAATCAATTCCTAGCCATGCTCAGAAGTAGGACACCTACACCTATGGTCTCAATCAGGTATGGTGAATGCCATGGTTGTCTTCTTTCATGGGCTGAAATGGAAATACGAAGAGTGAAGTCTTGCCTGACAAAAGATATATGCTTTTTCTTTAGAAAAAAAATAGTATTAGAAGAGGTTGGCACCTCCTTAGTATCCATGCAGCATAAATAAGGAAAATCCAACCACTTCTGAAAGAATTCTGGACACAAAGAAAGACATATGACTGCAGTCAAAGAATGGAGATAAAAGCCTTTGGCTAGAGTTCTGTCACCATACTTTACTGAATTAATTAAACATGTTCAAGACAGTATGGCATAGCCCAAGGTTGATTAGTAGTGGAAACACCAGCAAGGACTATGCTTTGCTGAGCTATGATACCTCCTAGAGCTTCCCGTTGTGAGACCTAAAGAGTGATGTTCTTTCAGTGGAAGCATCTCTGCTTTCTTGTTTGCCCTGAAGATGGCTTGCATTGAAAAGGGATATAACATCCCACTTGATCCCACTGGCATTCAGATGCACTAACCACCAGCACGACTCATTCAGCAATACTTCCCAGGCAAGTCTGAGAAGAGGGCATTTAAAGGGGATTACATCTTTATCACTGTTGCTTCAAAGACAAATAAGAGATGGCCTTTGTCATTAAGTTGCACTAAACAGGTGGAATTTGAGTTAATTTTTTTCTAGTCATCCTAGTGCACCTATTTTCATGCACTGTTTTTTCTGGGTAAAATGGGTCTTTGGTTCCACCAAGTCCAGACAAGCAATTCAATGCTGCCTATAGATGAAGAAAAGTAGGATCTTCCCTTGCCTTTTCAAGATAGCAGAGAAGGAACATACCCACAAGTTCCTGAGAAGGGACAGGAGAGGTGAGGTCCACAAAGCTCTATCATCTTCATGGTGGGAAAATTTTCATTAAATTTGAAGTGTGTAGACATGTCTTTGAATGATGATACTGCAAGCAATTAAAAATGGGTGTAGTGTGTTCCACAGGAATCTCTTGTTTTAGGGGACTTATGCTTTTCAGGTGAGTTTTTTTTTGTCTTGGGTTAGTCAGGGACTTAGCTCTAGATCTTAGTGTCAGAGATCTACCTTGCACTGATTTCAAAACTTTCAGATTCATGCCCGACATTCATACCTTGAGGCAAGTTAGCCGTTTCAGATAAGTATCCAAACCTTTGAATACTTCTCTCCATCAGAACTTAACTTTAAGCCTTTTGAAGTTCACTCAGGGCTACTAAAATACTTAATCCATTCATGAATATTCATCCAAGGTAACAGTGATTGTGACGCTATTGTGTCACTTCTAAATAATTAAAGGCTCTTCAGCAACACCTGTGAAACCTGCCTGACTTTTAAACTAAGCATAGCTGTCTTTTTTTATGTTTATATTTTATTATATCACAAATACCACCCTGGGAACATGGTCAAACAGATGATTTTGAGAGTTGCACTCTAAAGAAATGAGGAAAGCATAAAAACATTCTGCAGGGAAAAGTAAATTAGAAAGATTGGTTTCATTAGAAGGCACATAAGATTTTGTGATCCATCTGTTGGCAGTAGTTCTCCTTACTAAATAGACCTGGATGATCAGAGCACTGGAATTTGAAAAGCAGGAAATGTTAAAATGTGTACTGGAGCAAAAAAAAGAAAATTTAAAGTACAAAAACCTCTGGGAGGTAAAAGTTAGGCAGAAATTATAGTTCCAAGTTCTTACAATTGTCCCAGTGAGAAAATTAGTTCTGTCCTGTGCAGAACAGGTGGCTTATTCTCCACCTGCAGATGTCCTGAAATTGCAGAAAAAAAATCTGATGACACACTGCTGAAGGATGTGAAACTTATTAATGTAGACCCTTTCCATCTTCATGTATCTACACTGCCACAGGTTCCTTCCACATCTTTCCTTGCCCACCCCTGGGACAAACTCCTTTAGGAGAACTGGTAGCTACTCTGACAAAGGGGCTCAACTGGGCTTTATGCTGCTTTTCTCTGACCCTTGAGTACTTACGGTGAAATGGTGTTTTTAATGAAGTTTATCCTCTCTTTTCATGAAGTTGGCTCCCCTCAGAGGCAGCAACTCAAATTCCTGCACTGAGTGGGCCAGTGGCCGACTTTGGGCTGATCTTCTTCCCTGTTAGGGTTTCTGTATCCATCTCTCCCTTAGGAGAAGAAAATTAGATCTTGGCTCACTTTTTCCTGTTTCCAGAATACATTTCTTTCTGGATGCCGCAAGCTGTTTTCTGGTGACCTACACGATTACTGCTTCTATAGGCCTGAAATTGCTCCGCAATATTCTCCACCGTTGTTACAAGCCAACACTTTTCTCTTTGTTTTAAGCCACCATGAAGGCTGTTTCTAATTGTCTGGTTAGCTAGAGCTATAGAAGCTAATGAGGCCATCTAGCAATCTTTCCAAGTTTCTACCCTGTGGGGCTTCTATCTCGGCTTCACTCTCTGTTAGTCTTACTTCCTTTGTCTGTAGGCCACAAACCTGAAATTTCACAAATTTGTGCAATATGATTGCTTGCAGAGAACTGCGCAGATTGAAGACAAGAGAGGCACATTCCTCAGGTCTAAAGTGAAAGAGTTAGATGTACAAAAGAGTCCCCATCCAGGGATGGTAAGATTATAGGCTGGAAGACCTGAAGATCTACTGGATCCCTTCATTACACAATAAATTAAATGGTGCTTTGGAAAACTGACTGCTATGAAAATTAGGGAAAGATAATTAGAGCGATACCTACTGCAGTTTCAGAGGAATATTTGCATGGGGGTAAACAACAACACCAGGAATACAAAATACTCTTGTGCTAAGGCATTTTAGATGCCTTTGCTCTGGGCATGGGGCACAAGCAGACTGAAGAAACGAAAAATGTTACGAAACTACTGAAAATGCACAGAAGAGTATTAGGATGGCATTTTTACGTGCTCTGCGGGAGTCCAGATGCCAAGCCTATCTGGATGTTTTAGAACTTTAATTAAGATTAATAAATTGAACTTTAAGCTCTGTGATAACACTTTTCTTCAACATCCTTATGTTAGACTCAGTAAAGAGTCTTAAAAAATAGATCTGTTTCCAGATCTCCCAAGGTACAGAGCCACCGCATTAGCTTTAGAGAGGGCAAAGTCTGTGATCCTTTTTATCCCTAGGCACTCCTAATAGCCTGTCCCCATGTCTCTATCTTAAGTCTCTAGCAGCCGTGAAGCTAGCACAGACAGAGGCAACGGCCACACAGATGCCCTTGTTGTAAAGGAATCCTATCTGCTAGGGGTCTATATGGAGGAAGAAGGAAAGAGTCTTCTTTCTTCTGCCTTGCAGAATACACATACACACACACACACACACACACACACACACACACTCTAGCCACAGACTGTCTTAAGGATACTCCTTCTGTTTGTGGGTTACAAACAATTTATCACAGACTTTTCTTGAGCTAAAAACCTGAAAAATCCACACAGGACATTATGCTGGGCTAAAGGAACATGTACAATAACTGCTCGTAAATTCCTGATTAGAAACACTAGGATAATGCACTCTATCCTACTTTGTTGCACTCTTGTCCAAAATGGACATCGTGAAGGTAACATCATTGATATATTACTGAAGTGTGTAATTATATACACTTCTGTGTGTAATTAGAATATATAGAATATTTCACAGGAGAACAAAGATAAATGAACTTCTGAGCTACTTCAGTGACATCTCTCTAGCATGCTTGACATGCAGTACATAGATTAATCTTTTAGATAATTAGATAACTGGATTCTTTTTCCCCTTTGATGTCTAGCAGCTTATTGCTTCCATTTTGAGTCCTAGATGCATAATATACAGCTTCTTTACTTAGTACAGTAGTGAGTTCTTCCTAGTCTGCAATCAAATATGAGTCATGGACTAAGTCTTCCCTAGACATCCTGTAGAGCTTGAAGTGTACAGTCCAGCTTAAAGCCAATGGGAATATTTCTGTTGACTTCAATAAAAGCTTTCTCTATTTTTTTTTCTCCATCTCCATAGACATATAAAACTTTCAGAAAAATTAATGTATCCCTGACAAGCCTACATTAAACCTTTCAGTCTTCTATAGCTTTGCCACTATACTCAGGAGAATCAATTACTTCCAAAGCAGAAGTGGGCTTTTCAATTGTAATAGGTGCAATATTAACACCATTATGTTGTTATTTCAGCAGTCATGCATGTAACAGGACTCTGTGCACAGAAACATTTTTTCCGTGAGTTTTTTGGTTGTTTGTTTGGTTTTTTTGTCTGAAACTTTTATTAAGCAGTAAACAATTGTTAAATGCAAAGGAGAAATTTTGTTTCAACTGTTATTTTGCATTTCAAATGGGGCAACTGAATAGATCTATCCTAAATGTTGCGTATTTAATGCTTCATGATGTAGAAATGGCAAATAAAATTTGTTTTTACATACAGATGTGCACTTGCATACCCTCCTGCAATGTAATCTGGCAGGCTTTAGACAGCTGCAGCTCATCGTAATGCACCAGTGTGCCACATGTTTAGCCTAGTGGCATGCCTTTTTTTAAGATTTTGTCCCTTTCCAACGTAGAGTGACACTTATTTTGGATTTAGTCTGCATCATAAAAATTGGGAAAGCACACCTAATTATTTGACCAATCACTTCATTTTATGCAGATCTTCTCTTTCAATATACCTGACTGAATCAATTTTAACAACCCTGACTACATGGCATATACTGTCCAACTGAATGTTGGATTAATTCTCATTTGTTCCTTGAAGGCACATGCACAGAGCAGTTATACTGGGCTTTTACAAGGGAAGCCTGAGATTTATGGTTTTGGTTTGTTACTAAATACATTCAGGTAAATTCTCCCTAGTTAGAAGATACTTGCTTGGAGTCAGATTCATGCGATCTACTCCACACCAATGATACCATGGCACACCTACTGCTAGTCTAAACAGGAATGTTTAATTTATGAGTGTTATCTTCTCTGACGTCCATATGAGTTAGCTGTGCACTATGCAGAGACGAATCTTGCATTTTTTCAGTTAAATTAAAGACTGAACATCTCAGCTTTCAAGTAAACCTAAATATGTGAGTAAGCCTATCTCTTTTGCAAGATACACCTGCTGCATCAATCCAAATCCAGAACTTTCAATAGACCAACTTTAAAACTTCTGTATAAGGTGACATAGTGTGTTCTCATCAAAGCCATATGTTATAACTTGTTCCTGCAAAACACAGCTTTTGTCAACAAAATAGAGTTGTTCTGTTGAAAAATCCATTCAATATAAATATTTTACTGCAATTTAATTAAGCTAGTGTTTGATTTAAATAAAAACAAAGTCAAAAAATTATATCATGGGGTCATAACATATGAAGCACACCTGTGAAACACAAGTGCAGTTTTATTCCACTTGAGGGAAAAAATCCTGTTTGGTTTAGAATGTTATGATCTGATTAGAAATTTCTGAAGTATCATTTCTACCTCAAAGTTCTGCTGTGAAATGAAACTTTTCTAGTGTTTTAACAATTTGATCAAATGCACCATATTATTTTCTTCTCTAAGCATCAAGTTTGCAAGTTGTATTCATACTACTTGCTTTTAATGCTGCCACTAGATTCTCTTCGAAATCGCATTTGCAGGAGCAACTCACACTGTATTTTCATGTCACTGACTTGAATGGTTTGGGGGTTGAATGGTATCTGATATGATAAGTTAGGAAGAGAGTCCTCAATGACTGTAGTTCTGATACTAAAGTCTGATAATGTGAAACTGTCAAGGCTATTATTTTATAATCATTCATTTTGTCCATTCATTCTCCATTCTCTGAATGCTCTACAAAAACTGCAGTTAGAGAGGTGAAGTTTCCAGTACATTCTATTAACAGGCTGTGTAATGATGAGCTTCTATGACATCACCGCATATAGCCACCAAATACCACTAAAATAAAGAAAAGGGTCATGGTTTTGGTTTTGGATTTTTTATTTCTTTATGTTTCAATTTCTTTTCCCTTTCATTTTGGTAGAAATTCTAATATCTTTTTTCATCAGCACTTAGATTTGTCTAAACTTAACCTTCACTTGTCCTTACATTAAGCATGGAAACATAAAAGGAGCAACAGATTCATTGGATGTTGACTTGTGCTTAGCAGCAGCAGGCAAGTGGAGGATTCTATAGTATTGTTTATGTTGATCCATGCTACTTTCCCTTTGTTGAAAAAAGAATATTTCCACTAATTCAGACACATGGAACTGCCTTTTATTTTACGACTGTCACCTCATATCCATGCATATTTTCATCCATTTTGCACCAACAATACTGAAATCCCATAGTCTATGATGTCTTTTAATCAGTTTCTTTTTAATTTAACAGCATTCCAAGCCGAAATCTGCTCTGTGATAGAGCTATCTTGAATTCTTTAGTCAATTCTAGTCACTCACTCAACAAATTCAATTTGAATGGGAGATCTGCCTGAGCAAGAACTGAACAAAAGCTGACTGAGGAACTTTAAGTATTTGTCCTGTACTATGTAGAAAGGTATTTTCAATTTCTCAGCATGAATAGTATAGATTTAAATATACAGTGAAATCACCTGTAAGGAGGAATTCTCCATGATGAGAGATTCATGTACTTGTAATATAACGCAGGGAATAAAGTAAACTCCCCTCCTGCAGAGAATGGTTTTCCCTACAATTTTTCTTTGAATAATGGAACCATACACAGTGCCACCAGGCGTTCTTCTTGTCTCCAATAGCAGCTATGTATTTGACCTGGGCAGGATATGGTCACAAAGTTATTCTAGAAGTGCAATATCTTTCTTAGAAAAACATCCCTTACATGGAATGCAGTCTCCAAAGAGATGAAGAAAATTAATTTGACATAGTAGTGTTTTGAAGCATTTGATTTCATATGTATAGATGAGTTAGTCTCACATTTCCACACATAGAATTAAATAAACTATTAGTTGACAGACATGTTTTTAAGCGCAAAGCAGTTGATAAGTAAAATGGAAAACTCTGTGTAGGCACTTAGAGTTTTGATAAAAGTTATTTTATGGTGTTTGGTTTTTCCACCCACTCCCTACAAAAACTGTAGTTACTATCCATCTTGCTAGGCAAACCTTATACAATTATGCCTGAAAGAGATCACAGACTTGCTTCAAGAACTCCATTAGAAATAGAAGAAGGAAGGTATTTATAACTCCATCTCATCAAGTGGCTTTCATATGGATTATTGTAAATTTTTGGTAGCAGTAGTAAATTTAGTTTTCAGATTAGTAGCAGTGCTGCAGTTCTTATTTCTGTATCTTCAACCAGAGCATTCTGGCAGCATTATTACTACCTAGTTAATATCACCTAACAATTTATTTGCACTGTTGCAAGTTTGGCAAATATTTTTTCAAATTCTAAACAAGGGAAAAGAAATATACAAAGGGTAGGAATTATACTGGCATCAATAACAGATGAAGGATTTGGTCTGATGGAATTATAACAAGTAACAGGTTATTATGCTGGGATGCCTTAAAAGCAATAGAAAATTATCCTTCGAAGCTTTATGCCCAAGCATTTTGTGGACATGGTGGATCAATGGGCAAATGTTGCAGATAATACAAATTTCAGGGGTGTAGGCCCTCTGACGGCACAAAAAAAGGCAGGCATGGCAGAACGATGCTCTTTCCTATTGTAACCTGCATGTTCTATAGGCATTTGTTACAATTCAGAATACCTAAGGAAATATTTTTTGTTTTCTATTTTGATTTCATAGCTTTTTACATCTTCTTTGTACTACTTTTATACATACGAAAGCAAAAATCAGCAATAAAATGGCAAGCTGAATGAAATTAAATCTTTGAAGAAATGAAATTAGTCTTCCTTTTTAGAGCAATATTTTAGCATTTCAAGCTCCTTTGAAACCGATTTAAACAAACCATGAACATAAAACTGTTCCTGTTTTTCATAATCTTTGTAAAGTTTTATATTTGTAGAAACACTTTATTTTCTTTCTACAGTTTTCTTCCGTCTTTTTTCTTATGAAGAAGCTTTCCAGTCACACATTGCTATCAATACTAAACGTGATTAAATGAAACACAACTTAAGTAATTTTCTTCATTAAGACTATGATATCCACCTTCTGCTCATAGAAAGTAAATCATTCCTACTAGGTACTTCATGTATTTACACACACCTGTTGGTATCATTTCTATTTTCTGGTAAGATTTTTATGTAATCCAGTTTTATTTCTACCTAAACCTAGGACAAAACATAAAAATGTTTCATTATCTAGAACTAATAATTTCATATATTTTTGAATATAATAAAAATGTATAAAATGTATACATCTGCTCAAATGACAAAATTAAAATATTTTTAAAACACTAATTTCAGTGTTATTTCAAAACCATTCAGTGAAAAAATAAAAATTCAGAACACATTTTCCTAAACAAAAAAATAAAACATTTGGAGATTTTTTCGCAGCACAAAAATCATGATAAATTACTTTTGTATTAATATCATGGAAATCCAACATTTCATGAGAGAATTGTGAAAATTTAATATTTTTGAGCAAAGAAAATTAATGATGTCATTAAAACAAAAATCTGTTAACTCAGTGTTGGATTTTCTTTTCTGAGCATATGCACCCCTTCATACAAAGCTTTTGCCTGCATTTGCAAGGTATTCTTCCATCACTTCAAGATGCAATGCTTCCTACCACTATCTCACAGCCACTTTTGCAGGTATCTTCAGGTGTGTGCCTGGTTAGCAGCCTGCAGGGACACTGCCTGTTACTCACCCCTTCAGCAATCATGCAGAACCTGTGTATGGTAAACTTAAACGAAGGCTGAAACTATCTAGACAAAGCTTAGTCTCAGATGAAAAGATGATATGTAATTGTGGTGAAATAGGAACTACATCACCTCTGAAAAACTCTGCCAAAGACCTTAAGAAGACTTTGTCTTCTATTTCTGTACATACGGTGGGGGAAAAGTTTGTCATATAATTATTTCTTTGCCCAGTTCTTAAAAAAATTTTGTCCACATATTTGTTCAGCCTTAATTTTTAGCCTTAAATCACCCTTAATTTTCCAGTCAAAATAGTAATTTCATATATCTTAAATTCTGTACATTCTTCAGGAAAATAGGTTTTAATACTTGCATTTTATGGTTGCTACAAAAGATTTTTTAAGCAAATTAAATCAATCACCTAATAAATCCAGTTGCCCTATTTGTTATAGCTGCTGTTCATCCTGTTAAGAATTTTTCTTGTCCACTGTGGAGCAAATTACTCTTTGATTTGGACGCCGCTGTTTCCTTTTACGAGTTTAGTTGGTGCTGTAAGGTCTTGGCTTCTAGTTCTGCTCAGTGGGCTTCTGAATCTGACTAGTGAACTTGGAAATAAGAATCTGTGGCAATGACCTAATTGAACCCATGGCTGTTGTAGATTTGGAGAAAGTGAAGAGAGCAGAGTTCTTTGTTTGGTGGGGATGATTAATGTCACAATTACAGTTTTGAAATGTAAAGACAGATTGTGAATCAGTGACATCACAGATGAGCCTACAAATGAATTGGATGATGCCTTAAAAGTCCTTTTATGCCTTTGGTTCAAACATCTGTCCTGTTCTATATTTGACTGAGGGTGACGGAATTCAGTGCGCTGAAGACAGGATGTTGGAAGTTGCTTTATCTCCATTTATGTAGAAATGAACATATCTATCTACATTTTTACCTCTGATTTACATTCGTCAGTGTTGTACAATTAGTTTGCTTGTCAGAGTGTACCTACATTTTTTTTAAGAAGCCCACTGATGGCTCAGAAATACTGATATTAAGGGAAATATGGATCCCATGGTCCACTGCTGTTCTTCAGACTTTCTATTAGCAAAGCATTTCCTGTTCAGCCTTTCACAAAGCCATGGATGTGGGGGTTACCACAGATTCAGTTTAAGTTCATTCTCCACAAAGAACGGTAAGAGGTCAGCAAACTACTCCAAAGATCTGCTTTACATTTGAACAAACACAAGACAGCGAAACATTGAAGCGCTGAGTCACGATGTCTGTGCGTGGGAAGAGCATCTAAGAAAAAATCTTTTTGTTTCTACTGTCAGAGATATAAGGTGGGGAGAGGGGAGTCAGTCGATATTCATACAGAGGCATTTGCTTAAGTCCTGCTTTCACAAACTTACTAAAAAGTTGCTTATCCAATTATCTACCTCAAACCTACTCTTTGGGAAATGATCATCAAAAGGCAGTTGCTGTGGCACGAAGTATAATGGTAATGCTGTTGTTCTAAGACTACTTTTTTTGTACCACTCAGTCTAGTTATTTTTAGACTTCAGGTATGTTCTTAAGTAATACTGGTATTTTATTAGAATATTAGATTGCATTTTGAAAGTATCCTTTATGTTTTGCTACTGGTGCTGATAGTGAAAAGGGGGAATTTGTTAGCAGGAGGAAAGAAACTCTTTGAAACTGACTTATGTAAATATTTACTTGTGATAAAATTCATACATGAAAACATTCAGAGATATTAATATACACACTAAAATCTTACTGTGGCAATAGCCTTGGTTACCCTTCATTATAACAGGTAACAGTATCCTTGTCTACTAGAAGTCTGCGATGGTTTTGGTTGTTTACTTTGTTTTAATGTAAATACTGTTCTACATTATTCTGACACAAAAAATCAATTCTATACATGTGTTTTAAGAAGGTAACATTCAGGACTTAAACAGCTACTGGAGCGTATCTCTTGGATGTGTCAGAGCTCTGTGACACAGAAGCCTATGTTCCATGTATAACAAGTACAGTTTTTCTTGTTGATATGTTTGGTTTTTTCCACAGGGGAGAAGGAAGAGGAAAGATGCCAAAGAAAATGAAACAGTGGAAGCAACTGGAGAGTTATTGAAGTTAATTGAAACTCCACAATATTTGTATGAAAGAAAAATGTCAGATACTCAACAGCTCTAAATCAGTGTCTTTCTGTGACATAGATAAATTACACGGACTACAGTATGTATAGAAAGTTTTATCTTTCATTGTTATAGTGAAAAGGTGTTCATTTGGGGGTAGGAGCATACTGTAAATCATACATCTTTCGTCAAGCAAAATACCTCAGCAAAACTTCTTTGGAGGCAGCAAATTTCCCTGAGATCTCAAAAGAATCCTGTAAGTTGCAGTAGTTCTGTTCCCTGAAGTCCACGCAGAGGTTAATCATCATGAACAATTTCACACATCATTGCCAAATGAGAGAGACATGACTTAATGTAACTACATGCAGTGCTGGAAGCAAACAACAATCAAGAGACTGGCACTCTTATCAGACATACTGAAGAAGATACAGCACTTCAGAGTATTTTTTCCATAGTAGCAGAACTTACTTTTCCTTCATTATTTTACATTTGACCTTAAATAAGTACATAAATACTGGAAGTCTGATTTTGAGAAGAATGATTATTTCTTCTAGGTAATGATCACAGTAATCACACTTATACCCACTTAGACTAGTTTTCAGCTCATGTAACTCACAGACTTCAGTGTGGTACTCTACAAGTTATCACCTGGTAATTCAGCAAAGAAATGGGCTTTCAGTGTGGCTGCAAATAACTCACACTGACTTTAGCGGCAATTATGTTTTGCAGAATAAGACTTTGAATCTAGGGGGGACAGATGCAGCAGGCATCTTCTGTGAGGCCCATGGGTGCCCCCAGGAGCTGAGGATGCTCAGAGCTCTTCAGGATCAGCCCACCAGCTCTCAGGGCTGTGTCCGGATACTGATGAGCAAAGTTTCCTCAGTACCAGTACTGAAGAGGCCTGGCTATTAAAAACCAAGGAACTGCTGAGCAGTGAAGCAGTATGGCATCAGAGATTTTATGGTGAGCATTAAAGAAATGTAATGAGCATCAGCCTGGGATAAGTCATTTATTTTATTTAACAAAAGAGAGGAAAACAAGAAGATTGTATAACAGAAGGGAAAAATACCTCCTTAACAACAAATAGAATATTCCTGTGATTATTTAGTAATCTATTTTATCCCTATGACAGCCTTCAGAAATTAACTGATGCCTCCAAGTGTTCAAGTAATGATGCTCTCAAAGCTGTGCTAGGCACATAACTCAGTGAAATCCACAGGGGATCCTTAATACAAGCAGAACCCTGGAAAATGTTGTGGTCAGCATCAGCACACCCAAAACTGCAGTAAAAATGGACAGAATTTATGGCAAAGAGTGTTTCAAATTACAGTTCGCTATTAGATGGGATTGTTCGCATTTCTTTCTTCAGTGCAGCATAATAAAAGTCAGCATTTTATCTACATCTGTATGAGAGGAATATCATTTGGGGAGCAGTTTGTTAAACAGCTGTAAATAGCATTTTTACTATCCTTTTTGCATTGCTCTGTATCACTTTTTTTTTTCTGGAGAAGAGTAAGCCTGCATGAGCTCTGCTACCTTCTGCCCCTGCAGTTGCAAAATCCATCCTGCAGCTTCTAGGGAAAGGTGGAGTAGTATGGCTTTCTGTGCCTCTGCTGCACTTCTCTTCGTATTGACTTCTCAGTTCCTAAGACAGCTTGAGAGGTAAACAGCTGCTGAATACTTTCCTCTGTTTCTTCTGTATTACTCCTGTTCATTTTTTGGTGCTCAGAATCCCAAGTAGCTAAGCATATGTGAGCTCTTGAGGCTCAAATATCTTACCTCTTGATTTTCTGTTTCTCCTCAACTTTTCAGATGAGTTTAGTGGCTGTATTCCACATATGCACTATTTTCCTTTCTTCTTATCACTCTTCATCTTACTTCCAATTACACATCCTTTCAGTCTCTGTGTTACATGTCTGATTTCTCTGATATTCCCATTTCTATACTCAGTCTCTGAGTGATCTGCTTTTCATCACAGCTTGCAATTTATCACACACACACAAATTGTGTCCACTGCCTTCCAACCCCAAAAAAAGAACACCAAACAAGCGTCACTATCAGCAGCCTGACCCAACCACTGGAAGGTCTGTCCACGTTAACCTTACAGACATGCAGAGGGACTTGGGAGTAACTTGACATAAAAATAACCCTCTTTAAATTTAGTTTAGGGCACTAAATACACACACACACATATATATATTCTTAGATATAGAGTCATTCCAATGTTCTTTGGCCGAAATGTGTCTCCCTTCCCAAAATGGAAAAACTGACACCCTTAGAGATTCCTCTCTCACTAGTGTACCATCATTGCCGGAACATCTTTTTCCTCTGGCACACTGCTTTGCAACAGTCTCAAATTTTTGTGTTGGTCTCCTGAGCTGTACAGTAATGAAAACCTAGAATAGTTTATAACTACTAGTATAAATTTTATTTATTACTGTGTACTTTATTATAAGACTGTCTAGAGGTCATAGCCAATGTTATAACCCCTTGTGCCAGGGACTGTAGAAATCCCTAATAAAATGTACTCATTGACCCAGAGATTTTAAATAAAGAAGATAGAGTATGAAAGGAGGAAAGACATGCCTTATTTACATGCACAGAACTGAGAAAAGACGAGACTTACCAAGACAGAATGATCATCCATAGAGAAGTCTGGATTTGAAGCAAGTCTCAGAGAAATGGCTTTCCTTCTTGTGGACATGTCAAATATTTTTGAACATTTTGTTTTTGAAAAGAGAAAAAGAAATAAAAACTGAATGACAGAATATTTGAAGAGAAGTATATATGAGTAGTAGAAAACAAAGCAAAAAATATACAAGTTTCTGAGTAAAAAAAAGCTTAATTTTTCAACTGCCGTACTCAAAATATGCCAGGGAGATATAACCCTCTGAGCTTCTGAGAGACAAGATTTTGAAAACCTGCAATGTTTTTTGGAGAAGAACAAATCTCAGACATTTCCAACTTTGGTAAATGACACTCTATATTTTCAGTTTTGCTTTAATTCAAACTGGATGGAGAGGACTGACTAGTCTGCCTTAGCCTAGCTGAAAGGTTTGTGTAAGATATAAGTGTTCAGATATAACTGCACTGCTGCAACACCTCTATGCACCTACATCATGCATAGAAGGCACATCATGCCATCTATGACAAAGGCATAACCACATCTGCTAAAATACACATATTATCAGGTCAGATATGGAATGGGAGATCAGTACCAAAATTGTGCTAGAAGAAAAAACATCAAAAATTTGCAGAAACAAATGGGTATATAAACGCCAAACAGAAACACGAATATAAGTGAGCAGATGACATATTTTTCCTTGAATGACAGTGGGAAGCCTCCACTCTTTCTTGTCATTTTTCAAGCTGACAGGGAGGACTGACTCCAGCTGGATCAGATGTCATACAGAATTACCATCCAGAAACCGGAACTGATACAGCTGCACAGACTTCACCAAAGACAAGCAAGCCAATAAGGTTTGGAAGGAAACATCAGGCAAAGTTGCTGCTCTCGGAGTATCTCACCCAAATGCACAAAACTGTAATCACTGAAGGGGGTAGCTTTCTTCCTGTACAACTTAACCCTGTAATATCTGCACTGCTAAAATGAATTACAAGTGCAGATGACAAAAACTTGCAACTGACAGCCCCTGACACCAATCATGTGTAAATAGCTGTGGGAAAGTTTTCATATTCATGACAGCAACTCCATTCAGCCTACACCTCATCTATGGGGCAGCCTTGCTTTGCACTCCTTGCTTCTAGAGGGTTGGGGAAAGGCCTGCTGGAGTGCACTGTGGCTCTTATACATGAAGGTTCTGCCCAAGGAGTCAGGGAGTGGTGGGAGGTAACATGAATACCCATGAGATACTGAAACTGTATTGAAAATGACAGTACAGACCTCAGATTTGAGAAAAACTCCCAAATCCCACAGGATATCCATAGCTTAGTGTGCTTTATAGAGATGTAATCCACTCAGTGGAAACTGCTCTGACAAAGGGAAACAATTGTTTTTGAAAACGTAATTTTAAAATGCACTTCAAATAGTGGCTGTTCCTGAGCACAGGCAGTGGTCCCAGGACACTCTGCCTTGGCTCTGCAGGGCTGGGAATGGAGACCAAGTGAAAGACATGCTTAAGCACGTGCGAGGTATGGATTATGAATGATCTGTGGGATTTGTTTTTCCAGACATGCTTTGTTCCATAAAATTGTTCCATAAAGTTTTCACCGAGCACAGGAAACTCTAGCATCAAGACATTCTCTATTTCACTCCCCGCCAGCTGAGGAGCTCTGACAAGGATTCCAGTTGCAATCTAGACCCTGCTATCTCTTACACCCATAAAGAACTTTTAAGTTTAATAGGACTGTAAAAGTGTAACTGAGGTCAGAATTTGGCCATATTTATTTTCCACATACGTCCACATTTATAGCCCATAACTCTGGGCAAACCAGGTTTAAAACAAAAAAGAAAGCTTTTGCTTTCTTATAAAAATGCTAATTTGGCTACATGGCTTGGATATTGTTGTTTAGCCTCCTTATTTTTACTCTTCCTATTCAAAAAAGTATAAATAACAGTTCTGAGGGACAGAAGCTGGAGTTTAAGCTTTTCTGTAAGGGTGAGCAGTTACCGAAACTAAGTCTTCCCTCTCTTATGCTACAAAAAGTTAGTGGCCATCCTTGTTGAGTGTTGTGTAAGTGAGACCACTCTAGCCAAACGCAAGGTGAAAGACAATGGCTCTATAACTTTATTTGGGATCTTGACTAATATTAAAAAAATTTAAAAAAAGGTTCAGGCCTTAAGAACACTTTCAACTTAGGAATGACTGCTTGATTGATTGAATGATGATGTGAGTCTATGGTTTTCTATCCATATTTTAACAGCTATAAATCAATGTCATATCTTCTTATGCAGTCTCATTTCCTCATTAAAGAAACCAACTGGCTTTGTTTACTGTGTTCTGTGGTATATTTGTTAAAACGTTTGTTTTATTTTACACCCACAGTGTGGTGGTGCAGCCCTCCCCACAACACTTGCCAATACCAGAGCCAGTCAACATTGTATTCTTGCCTGCACTGCAGGAACAGTCGGCTGGTGTGCATTGAATTGGGACAACTTGGCACTTTCCTTGCATTTGTACAAGAGCAGTGAGTTGGGCTGATCAGGCACTTCCTGACTGCACCTGAAACTCCTGATGCCTGGAGTCTCACCCGCCTGGTAAATGTCAGAACTGTGCATTCTGGGTAGTACTGGGATTGTATAGCTGCTGTCTGCATCATGTGGATTGTGACCAGGATGGACAATTACTGATGCCTAAAGTCAATCATCTTGAGACCCTGTAAACAATGGTACCAAAGCAGGCCCTTTGAGCTCTTCTGGTCCACAGCGGGCTGCACACAGTAACTCCCTCTGACTGGGATGCTTCTCAGAGTATCATCTCGCTGAACTACCTGGACCGATCTCCTTGAGACTCAACCTTCGCTCGCTGAGAAACCATTTGATTTGAAGTGAGCATTTCACTGACCTTGAGAGGAATTTTTATGATTCCGCGAGTGTGTGTATCGATTCAAAACATAATATTCTATTACTATGATTGTAATAGCAAATTCTTTCTAGTCACTCAGTAAATGCTAAGTTAACCAGGATTAATAGCTGCTAAATTCCTGTGACTCTCTCTCCTTTTAAACTGTGAGCACACCCTGAATGGCTGCTGAACATATTCCTTAGACATAACCCATAGTGGTCTGAGGCCTGTTCTGGATCCAACCACACTGAGGCTTCTCTCTGAGAAGGAGTTTAGAAAGCAAAGGGGTCCATTCCAAACCTGGTGACTCAATGGGAGGGTGTCCCTTACCACTTACACTTTTTTTTACTCTGTATAAATCATTTTCCACTCAAAACCTCCTTTGATTTTGTATTCCATTCATTTGATAAGTACAAGAGTGAACCTTGCCAATGAACTTTGTAAGATCACATTTTCTAAATCTTCAGTAAAATATTTTCTGCAAAACCTTTGAGTGACCTAACCGCTCCTTAGCGACTCATAGTAAAATACAACCGAAACACTTTTTTCTTTAACAATTCTTTCCTGGGACTGGGCATATTCCAGTAGTTTTGTGTCTTTACTAACTGTATCTTTCCCCATTTCTGTCATACACAGAAAAGCAGTGACAGGACAAATTTCTTCATAATTGTCTTATCTGAATCAGAATAGGAAAGAAAATCTAGTGCAAAATTTCCCAAATTATTAGACAAAATCAGTTTTGTAAACTTGCCTAAGTCACTTGGAAACATGAAAATAGTTGGTCTTAGGTTCTAGTGGGTGGTATTCTCAAATCTTAAATTACTTTGAAATAATTCATATAAATGCGGTGACAAAATATTTTGCCATTGAATAATATTCATACATCAGAGATCAAAAAATGGTCTGGAAATCAGTTAGTCTTGACAAAACACCAGTACAAATGAGGCAGAGTTCTGTGGTAACTGTGTGAGTGATGGCACTGCCCAGAGACAACATCTGCAATTTTCTCTTTTGTCTTGAATTCACACAGTAAAATATATTTATGGCAGGATACATTTCCACCACCAGGGCCTTTAAAAATGTTCCCAGTTGAAGAAGAAAATGCTAATCGTGCTGCCTCCTATTAGGGCTCTCAAGGAAGCTAGCCATGAAAACAATTGTAACCAAAACTGAGGGGCAATGTCAACTCACTGACGAGAGATGAAAACCACCAAGCTCCACGGCACCAGGAAAAAAGATGATGAAATTACATGGATGCAGTGAATGCTTTGTTATCTTAAGTCACAGGACAATGAAAAGGTTGATGGCTGAAGAAAAGTATACCAATATATAGTTATATGGATTTGACTCTTCCTGTTTATTATTTAAGCATTACTTTCCACAAGGACGCTGTTATTCTGCCAAGATTTTTAAACAGATAAATAGACTTTAGGGTTATAAGTAGCCTGAAGCAATGAATATTCAAAGTCATGAGCCATATTTTCACTGATCTGATTTTTTTTTGTACTGCAGCTGCAATATATTTTATGATATAATATCTCTATGATATTGCAAATACTGAGAACAACCTATTTACCCAAGCAAATTAACTTGCCAGAAGTTTGTTTTTTTCTTCTTTTATTTGCATGATTGTCCAGGGTTCGGCTGGGCTAGGGTTATTTTTTCACCAGAAGCCAGGAGGGGACACAGCCAGGTGGCTGACCCAAACTGGCCAAACAAACAGAGTATTTGATACTATGTGCCATCAGGCTTGGTTGGGACAGGGGCAACTGGCTGGGGAGAGGTGAATCATGGCTCGGGAGTGCACTGGGCATCGGGCGGTGAGAGAGTTGCTCTGTGTATTCCGTTGTTTTGTATATTCTTCTTATCAGTGTTCTTGTTGTTACTCTTCACTTCCTTTGCTGTTCTGTTAAACTGCCCTTATCCTTCTCCATGAGTTCTGCCTTTTTCTTCTGATTCTCCCTCTCACCCCAGTGAGGAGAGAGGTGCTAGAGTGGCCACATGGTTCTTTGCTGCTGGCCGGGGCTAATCCACGACAACGATGATTTTAAAATTGGTTTGATTATCTGTTCACCACTGAGACATAAGAATAAGGAAAGCAACAAAAGAAATCCTCAGCCGGCAGCTAAGGTCTCTGCTACCTTACAGGTAGATCCCTTCCACTTACATGGTAATGATCAGAAGAATTTGCAAGTATAGCAAATGCCCATTTTGTTTATTCATTCTTTGGAACACCCAAACAGATGGCATCCTGGATTTATATGTGGAAAGTTATTTATGAAACTGCCTGTAAATCCTTAAACTGAGTCTATCAGACTCAGTTTGATTCACTTTACCAGGCCAGTGGTATCATGCTGGAAAGCCTAGGCATTTTCTGTTGACAGAAAAACTGTATTAGTTCTATTAATTTCTGTTACCTGCTCATACATCCTCTTCTGTTGCTGCCACCTGCTTTTTGAGAAAGACTGACCACCTCTGACACTGTCCTCCTGAAGAATGAAAACTGCCAGACTGGGGCAAATGGCTTGGAAGCACAACCTACTAACGTCAGTGGCTTAACGCTCAAATTTGTCTTTACATGGGAACCCTGTAACTTATACTTCTGACCCTATGAAAAAAATGCATGCTACAGAAAGCTAAATGAAAAGGAAAGAGCAGGGAAAAAAGAAAAAACAAAAGTCTAAAAGCATTTGAAATTTTATCCAGTGTTAATTATGGCAATATGACTCACCAACATACTAATTTTCAGTCTAATAAGGATGCATATATGCAGGGTTTGTTAATTACTAGGTTTTAATAAAATTTTTCACTAATCTTTCCTTCTTGCTGGCTGTCTAAATGAAGAGTTCTTCTGCAAAGCAGCTGGGGTGTCCTTTGACCTCTGAGGACATCAAAATGAAAGCTGTATCTTTGAAAGGTTAACTAGCCTGTGAAAGTACAGGCCCCTTCCTTTCATGTTTTTTAATACACTTTACGTAGCACAAGATTAAACCTCTTTTGGGTCCATTAATCAATCATAACTCATTGCTAATTAAGGGTTAGGCATACCAAAAACAGTTCTGACAGCTGATATGCTGAAGGTAATTAAGTTGTTCTAATTATTGTTTAACATTAAATTTATAGTCATACGGCACACATAGAACACATTTTTAACAGAATTTCTCATACTAAAGATCTTGCTTTTTGCTAGGGATACAGGCAAAAAATAAACTCTAATTTGAATTTAATCAAATTATATTTTAGTTATTTTTTCTTCATTTTTTACATGTTCTGCTTTGCAGCCGATCTGTAACTGGAAGATTATTCTGAGGAAAGTTGATGACAAAGGAGAGGAACGCAGTGCTACAAAATATTTGGTTTGCATGTCTGCAATAGAAAATTGTCTAATAGTAGAACATCCTACCAACAGGAAGGTGAGTTAGGAGGCCTCTAAAAGTTAAGGGGTGTTATTTTTCTTCCTAAATGGGAATACCTATAGCAGCTTGGCGGGTATTAGTGATTATATAAGAACTGCATTCAAAATACAAAAAACTTCATCTAACTTCTGTACTTTCCATAAGCTTGGGGAATTTGGTTGATCTCATTATATAACACAAGAGGCCAAACATGACAATTATTTTCCACACCTCACAACTCTTGAAGTTGTTCTGATTCAGAGTTTTGGCTAGGGTTATCTCTTATTAGTGTAGGATTAAAATCAGAAGTTGTAATGTACTTGAAGGTTAGTTGTAGAATAAAAGTCTGTAATAGATGGAACAGAAGAAATGACAATCTTTCATTGAGGAGAGGAGAGGAGAGGAGAGGAGAGGAGAGGAGAGGAGAGGAGAGAAGAGAAGAGAAGAGAAGAGAAGAGAAGAGAAGAGAA
>Ga0065711_1026748_pt1 | contig 60674 bp, 28 predicted proteins | sample Hoacrofraction12_FD_59098 | JGI IMG/M metagenome (GOLD analysis project Ga0065711, IMG submission 59098) | Hoatzin crop microbial communities from Cojedes, Venezuela - Epithelial fraction 12 v2 (version 2) | ecosystem: Host-associated > Birds > Digestive system > Esophagus > Crop | place...
GGAACAGGCTGCCCAGGGAGGCTGTGGAGTCTCCTTCTCTGGAGATATTCAAGACCTGCCTGGACAAGGTCCTGTGCAGCCTGCTGTAGGTGACCCTGCTTTGGCAGGAGGGTCGGACTAGATGACCCACAGAGGTCCCTTCCAACCCCTACCATTCGGTGATTCTGTGATTCTGTGAATTGATGTGGGTATTACAGGAACAGAATCACGCTGTAGGATCAGTATACATTTGTCTTACTCGTTTGGCTTCACAGAACATACTCCTCAGTATTGTCTGAGAATGATCACAGGTGTTAAATGGCCACTCTGGCATAAGGATGAATAATGATATTTGGATTTCTGTCACATGAATGTGCGTATTTAATACAGGAGTATGAATATCCAAATACCATTTTTTATATAGGTCATGACTTTCATCTGCATGATTGGAGACCTTTTCTGAAAAAGTGATCTCATAGATCAGAAATAGATTTCCTTTTTAGTGCTGGATGACCTTGCATTCTGATAAAGCAGGCCGTACCACCATGTTATATCATTACAAATTGCGTAAGATTTCAGGTTTTCAAGGATGTAAAAAAAAACATGTTGAGATTTAGTTATGTGAAACCAGTTGGAAACCTCTTGACTTTATGCATTATGGAGTGAAGGATTATTGTGATTTTCTTGACTGTGTATGTCAGTGAGTTTGTCTTAAACTCAACTGATTCATGTGCCTTTCTTAAAGAAATAATGTATTTGTATGAAATCAAGTATATAAAGAATTGAGAGGAAATAAATTTTCTTTGGATATGTCCATTTGCTTTAAAAAATATCTGGTTTTGATTGGGAAATACATACTATGAAAGAACTTCAGTGTATATTTTGAACTTGGTTGGTTCTATAGACGTTTATAAACTGTTAAAACATCACTTCAATGATTTAGAGATTATGACTGAAGGATTTTTGTCTTTTTTAATATCTTATCCTGAGCATTTAGAGGATATATGCTTCTTGCTAGTCTGAGAAGCAGCAAAATGTACCTTAAAAGAGCAAAACTTTTTGCTTTCTCTATTGCAAGCGATAAAAATAAAATATTTGTAAGTATCTGCTGAAATGTTATTTCTGACCTATTACCAAGTGTAAGTCTCTTCAGGGCTGTGTAGCTATGCCTTAAGAGGACTGTCACAGGTCTGAGTCTGTCCTTCCTAGTGCAGTTTCACACCCTTGTAATCCCTCAGATAGTGAAACTGGCTTCTTCTCATACTGCAGTGGGAGAGTGCGACCACGAAGGGCCAAGCTGAATTCCTCCAGCCTGGCCCAGGGTACGCAGGTCCTGCTTCATGCTCCTGGTAACCCTGCCGGGTGAGTGGGGAGAGGGTTTTGATCAGGCCACTCCAGGTGATGCAGTCACCAGAAGGCTGGTGACATATTTTTACGTCTCTGATCTGCAGTTTACAGAAGTGCTTTAGACTATACAGCTGGTAAAACCACCACATTACAGGATACTTTGCTAATAGGTTCTTCTTCCTTTTCTGCTTTCCACTTTGTTTTAAGCTGCTTTTCTCCTTACTGTACTTCCCTGCCAGATATCTTCTTCTAGTCTAATTTCTTGTAATAACTCTCTAGACTTCTGTCCTTGATCAAAAAATGTCTCTTGTTTGCATATAGTGAGTAGGTTTTTTCCAAGGCATTCTGCCCAGCAGATGGAACTAATTCAAATGTGATCAAAGAAAAAAAATGTGACAAATGCACAAGTTTTAGGAGGCATATTTAACTTTTACTGGAAAAGTAAATAACTAGCTTTTAACACCGATGCTTTATTTCTCAAAATTTAATTGAAGTGAGCAAGTGCACTGCACAGATGATATCGTGCAGGGTGGGAGTTCAGAAAGATGAGCTGTAGCAGGAGTGCTGACCTAGGGGGTTAATTTGATGTTTAATGCTTGCTATGATTATTACCCTTACAGGCGATATCCAGATTCCAGGCCCTCCCACCAACGTACATGCTTCAGAAATCAGCAAAACATATGTCGTAATCAGCTGGGATCCACCTGTTCCCCGTGGCAGGGAGCCACTGACGTATTTCATTGAGAAGGTACTGTACTGTACAGTGGCATTCGGCTGTATTTCATAGCTGTGTGCAATTACATTCAACTCATTTTTAGAACTGCAGAATGAACAATAAAACTAACATTTTCTGAGGTCTCACAGGGTTTGGTAATGGGTTGTTAGAGAAGCATGGACAATCAAATGTCTTCTTATAAAATTTAATGTACATTGAAATTCAAGGTCCAGAAAAAAAGGATGCCCCTATGCTATTTTTTACTGTTGTCTAAAATGAGAAAAAACTACATGTGTAAGGCAGCAGTTTAATGGCAAAGATACATCTTAAGATTTCACAGCCCTACAGACAAGACTGGAAGTTTGCATTCAGACCATATTAAAGGGAAGCCTCTTGTACTCCAGTGGTAGAGCAAGGAATAAACAGTGACTCACAATTCGATCCTCACGTTTGTTTTTGCAGGCTTATGGCACCCTCTGCTATACCCTGACATTTCCAGTTTATTCTCTGTAAGGTCATCAGAGAGGCAGACATCTGTCTCAGGTTCACTGCTTCCTGGTAGTCTTCGTGGCTGCCTTACTCTTCCCTTTGACCTGACAGGGGACTTCAGTGATCACAGCAGGGAAGGTTTGCTGTCCTCCAATCTAAGACACTAAAATGTGGATGCATCTGTCCTGGAGCCAGGTGTCTAAATTAAGTATGTTGGATTACATCCAGAGGTCATAATCTTTCCTCCTTGCTACAAGGTTTCCCCATTACTTCAGTAGGTAAATTTGGCCTCCTACCTAACCACTAAAACTTTTGCATATCAAACTATACTTTGTTTTTATGAATTATGCCTCTAGCATTTGCCCCCTCTTAATGATCTACAGACACTAAAACGATCCATAAAGCTGCCACACATTCAGTTTACATCTTGAATATTGCGACAGCCTGTTCTCAGGCCCTCACCATGCATTTTTTTTCCTTTTCACATCTGTTCAGCACATTCCTCCAAAGCTCATCTCCCAGCCAACCATTCTGTTCACATCACTTCTCTTTTTGCAGCTCCCATCTTGTCTTTTCCTTCTCAATCACATCAAAAACTCCACTTCAAAAGCCCTTTACAGCTCATCTCCACATCCTTCAGCGTCCATTACCTGCTGGATGTTGAAACAACAGGTGTAAAGTGAAGTCCAGTCACTTGTTCAATTTTCCAGCAAGCATGTCCATGTTTTTTCCCACTCTGCCTTTCACATTCAAGAAAAGTAATGAAAATTTCCATGGAAATAAGTATCTAGTTTTGTTTCTATATAATACAATATAACTATTTCCTTGTAATTATTCCCAGTTGTAGACATCTGCTCTTATCTATACATTTCAAGCATACTGACTTTAAAATTTTGAACCATTTATTGGCATGAAAATACTTAGTCATTTCCAGAATATGCAAAAATAGTCCAGCTAAAATGCTCAGATGTAGTTTTCAATTGAGTGGACCCCTACACTGGTTAGTTCAATTTCATTCTAAGTATGAATTGGAAAATACATGTATCTGCATGTTTTACAGAAATAGCTTTATATAGCTCCAGAAACAGTGTAGAGCAACGACAATGATGAACAAACAAGTCGTAATTAAATACCACACGTACTGAGGGAAAGTGAGAATGAGGACTAAAAGGCTATTATTAGAAAAAAAAATGTTAATTATACTAATTAATACCGGAATATAAAATCTTTTTACATATAAATAACTTCTACATAGGAATAGCCCTGTCAGCTCATAGGTGAAAGCTTGTTTTTTATTTTCCACAGTCATCTGCTAGTTTAGAAAAACACAATTTCTAATTAATTCATTTCAAAGAAAGAAGTCTCAATCCAGAAGAAAAAAAATGGATTTTTAAAGGCTTCAGGAAACGCAAAATGGAAGTGAGTTCTCCATGCTGCATAACAATGTTCCCTTAAAAGCAGATAAATCAAATCAAACTACAAAATACAACATGGTGTTGATTTTTTCTCTGTGAAAATGAAATGAAACAACTAATGTTTTTCATGCCAGAAAGTAAAATATATGTGAAAATACTGTTTATTTCATGTTTTCCATCTTTTTATTATGAAGAAAATGGATGTCATATTTCTTCTTTTCTAAGAACACTAGGTGGGTTCAGTATCTATGAAAAAGATTTTGATATATGGGCTTCAGATGTTTACCTTTTTACTGTTTATCAATAGGTGGCCTCATTATATACAAGGTAGTTTCCAAGCACCCATGAAACACTGTTTCTCCTCTAAGAGGTTCACAGTTTATTTGGTTTTGTTCACAGGCTCTCTTCCAAAATTTTTTAAACATTTAATTTGTACCCACCTTTCTGTGCTTGGAGGAAATTTTACTTAAAGCTATTTATTGGGCACGTGGATTTTACTACAATTGCTGAAAGACTATATGACTGATTTTTGTTTTCGGTCAACAGTTTATCTGGGGAACCTAAGGGACAGCAGACTTCTCACAGAGTGCTGCTTTGCTGGCTGTCTTCCATGTGCAGTTATGATAATTATTAGCTCAGCTGCTACATTGATAACATTCAAAAGTAATTATTTCATTTGATGAACACTTTTAGCGACATGACCTTACTCAACAGATTAGATAAACGTATAGCAATCCCTAAAGTAACATCCCCCTCCCTACCTTTCTGCAGAATTTGGATTAGGACTACTTGCTTTATACTGAATCTTTGAGTGTTCAAGTGAGTTTTGCAGGACATGAGAGTAATTCTTTTGGGATCAATAACAGTTGACAGTCACGGCCCTAACTGAAGGCTAACTGTATCTACAAGTGTGTATATATTGAAGTCTAGACAGGCAGAGAGACAGTGAGGTATTCAGACCTTTTCGTAGAGTAATGGAATGCATGAGCTATGAGAATTTGCATATGTTAAACGAGGCATTTGAGAACGATCCTACTCCTTTAGCTCTTAAATAAATTCATGACAGGATGCAACACAGCAATATGTTTATTTTTTGACAGTTCACAGAAGTGATTCACAGCTTTTTTAATTTTTCTTCCTTTTTTGTAGTCCGTGGTTGGCAGTGGAAGCTGGCAAAGAGTCAATGCACAGGTTGCAGTAAAATCTCCTCGCTATGCAGTGTTTGACCTTTCAGAAGGAAAATCATATGTTTTCCGAGTCTTATCAGCAAACAAGCATGGCATCAGTGATCCATCTGAAATCACAGAACCTATTCAACCACAAGATACCATTGGTAAGGCATTAATTGTAAGGCATTAATATTAAATACAATTGATATTTTACAAAATAGAAATAGACAACTCTCATTATAATTAGATTAGTATAATTACAGTAATAGTATTTGAATTGATTTGTGTTCAATACCGTGAAGGACTTAAAAAAGACCAAGATGCTACATTTTAGAAACATTCCAATATTTTCCTAATGATTACGAGTCTTCTTGCTGAGACCAATTATTACTAAAAAGTTAAATTAATTTTAGTTATTTGCTCTTCAGAGTGCTCTGTTAATGTGACTTGTCAAAAAATAGGATAATACAGGTTAATTGCTAACTTAGATAATTATATTGTCTGGCTCAGATAATTATATACTTCCTAACTCCTTACAGTTTCAGCTAAATAAGGCAACCTTTGTTTTTTTTCTTAGTAATCTAAGTTGCAAATTACTGCTGGTGCAGAATTCCCCTGGCACGCAGATGAGTAATTTCAGGGGTAAGGGAAGATATATTGACATATTCAGTGATTATTTTCCAAATGAAAATGAAGTGTTTATCTTGGGGCCACATTCAAAAGTACAAGTGAAAATTTAGGGAGTGGTTATTCATCTTGTTGCTCAAATATTTGGTTTGCTCTTGCAGTTTTGCAGAGGTCACATATAACACTCCCATGTATGGACAGCTGTCACCTTAAATGCACATATCTTGCTAGAAATATAAGAAATATTTACAGTATCTAATACACCGTTGTCCACTAAATGTTGATAGATATAGCCTTCTTAATGTTTACCATAATTTTAAAAAATATAGTCCATCACCTTTAGCTTGACCTGTAACTATACATGTAACTATACTTTTGGTTTTATGTATTCTTGATTTGATGTCTCATTAATGCATATAAATTATTTAAATCATTCAACATTCCCCAAGGTAAGGAAGAAAAATACCATATTTATTTCACTTAGTACAGAAAATAGGCTAACCCTTAGGGGTTAACACAAGATGTTCTGAATAAATCGTAGCTATAGCTGAGAGCAGAAAGCAGAAGATACTATTTTAAAGAGAAACTGCAAGATATTTTCAGAGATGGAGTTTTCCACCTGAGCTAAAATACATGAGGCATACATGGCTCTTTTCAGTTGCTTGCACATAGGGCCGTTTGGCATTCCTGAGGGTAGCTGCGACAACTTCATGGGGCTGGCAAGCATTACACAGGAATTACAGGTAGCTTTCTCCCTTGTGCAGAAACTGCAGGATGGATGGTGTATCCTAGGCCATCTAAAATGACGCTTAATATTATGCAATTGAGTTGAGCAGCAAAAGAGTTTTCAATTTGAGATTAACATCTAAATTTAGTTGTTACCTTGTAGGCATCTACAGGTTCTCTAGATGTCTCCGCTCTCACTGTGGCAATTGGAGCCTGGAGGATAAATTGGCTGATGTTGCCAGAAGTTGCTCCATGGCACTCAGCTATGGAGTATCTACACTGGGGTGAGATGAATCATTTTCATGACTCTACCAACTACTGATCAGAGGCTCGGTTTAATTGGCCAGACATATAGTACCTTTTGAAATGCTTTCAGTTTGCCATTTCAGAGGGTTGTAGGTATTCAGTATCTCCTGAGTCATATCTCTCAGCTCCATGAAGAAGTCTCAGATGCTCGAAAGTGGCACTAAATGAATTTATTTTTGTTAGGGCTGGATTAAGCCCTAGATCTTTGACTGTAATGGCAGATTAAGAATGTATGTTTGTAGACACTTACACATGAACTCTTAAATGTAGGTACCTTTATCTCAGACTGAATCCATTTGATCTTACAGACTTACTGCATAAAGTACAATTCTGTGGAAGTATTTTATGTTGAGATTGAAAAACTAAATGAAAAAAAATGCTGCCTTTCTTTTGTTTCATGCTGCTTTTAGTTCTCTGAAACATATTAATCTGAGGAAATTAAAATGCCTTCAACAGGAAAGTGCTGGATGCCTCTCAAACTATCCGGAAAGGCCGAGGCACTGCCTCTGTTCCTTACATTATGAAAGCTCAGATAGATATTTTATAGCATACAGATTGTGTGTAGCTCTTATCAATGAAGATTTTTTTTTGGTTTAGATTTTGATGTTTCTGGTTCTGTTTATGCACATTCAGGGTGTTTAGATCAATATTAACCAACAGTGAACTTTCATTGCATGGAATGTAATGCTACATTGGGACAACTGTAGCCAACAGATTGAAGGAAGATTTGTCTACTTCTGCTTGGTGTTGCCAAGGTTGATCCTGGAATACTGGTTTCAGTTCTGGATGCATTAGTGTAGGGGGATGGATGTAGAGAAACTGGAGAGGTCCACTGGATGACAATCAAGATGGCCAGGAACCTAGGGGCCGTGATCTATGAAAAGAGGTGGAGGCAGCTGGGCTTGTTTAGTCTGATGACTTACAAAGATGATAGTGCAGAACTGTTCTCAGCAATGCTGGATAACAAAAAAAAGAGACAACAGCCACCAATTGTACTTTAGAAGATTCAGGTTGGACATTACTCGCTTGGTGAAAAAGGTGCAACACTGCAATGCTGGAATAGGTTGTGCAGGGAAGTTGTGAAATCTCCATTGTCAAAAGTTTTAAAGACTTGTACAAACACATGACTGACAATCCAGTTTAGTGTTGGTGATAATCCCACTCTCAGTGACAGGTTGGACTAGACGATCTCCAGAGATCCTTTCCAATCACCATTTCTATATTTGCATGAAATCCATCTAGCTAAGTTCAGCTAAACACTTTGCATCCAAACCTATGCTTAAATTTGTCCTGAAAAGCTGGCCTTTTCTGAATTGGAGTTGTCATTAGTTGACTGGAAGCTAGCATTTCTTAACTCTTATGACATCATACCTTTACAGTTCAAGTACATTTTTTACTGATGCAATAGTGCTACAGGGGCTATACATAAACTGCTTATTTGAGAGAGAAAGTTTGAGAGAGAACATTTTCATACCTGTATGCCTTTATCCACACTGATATTTGAAAATAAGTTCTCCTGGAACTCACTCAGAAAACCTATATAAAATAAGACAGGTAGGAAGCCTCATAGCTTAGAGTTAGTTTACTCTAAGTAAACAAATAGAAAAACAAATGTATTTGTACACACATACATAGAAGTACCCAAGCGATTGAAACAAATATACTATAATATCTATCATATAGCAATATTCACATGGTAAAAGAAGTCATAGCTGTAGTGAATAAATATGATAAAAACACACTGTTGCGTCTACCTCAATGCTTTTTTGTTTTTATGTATTTCATAACAGTGCATGTTTTCTGTCTTTTTTTCAGTTGTCCCATCTGCACCTGGTCGGGTAGTGGCCACAAGGAATACAAAAACATCAGTTGTAGTTCAATGGGATAAACCAAAACATGAAGAGGACTTGTACGGCTACTATATTGACTATTCTGTGGTGGGATCAAATCACTGGGAACCTAGTAACCATAAACCTATTAAATATAACAGGTACTGACAATATTTCTGTATTTTGGGGAGATCTGAAAACTGTGAGGATAGTTTTAAGCCAATTTACATGCTAAGCAATGATGTTATCATAGAAGTTGAATGTTGAATGAATCTGACAAAGAACAGTCTGCACACTCTCAGAGCTAAGCTTCTCAGATTGCAGGGTAGACTATCTCTTGCTGCCCTGTTGTTTTTTTTTTTCCTCCAAAGAGAAGAATCTTTTGTCTATGCCATGACTTTGAGTAGTAAAAGCAGGTTCTAGAGATGTCATTCTGTATGTCTTGGACACAAATAAACATAAAATAAATGCCTTTCTTGAAATCTGAACTATGTTATGGGGTAAATAGACCTGATGAACATGAGGAAGAGTATGAGAAGGAGAGGGAACTCAAAAGCTTTCCAGGGTGTTCCCTCCTGGAGCCCATAGTCCATGGACATCAGGGCAAAAGGGCAGGTCATGTCTGCTATACACATGGTGGGGAAAGTTCTTCCACTGCTGACACTGCTGTGCAAGAAATCCAAGTATCCCATCACAGAAACATCAGGGCTCCTTGACCTGCTACATCTATGAGTAAAGGGCAGTAGCCCCTCTTTCTAGTTCCCTTGTCATGATGCTAGCCCATCTATTTCTGATGCTTTCTTACTCCCTCCTGAGAATATCACACTTCATTATGTGATTCTTCAAGTAATTTCCTTTGTGACAATCATGCTTTCTTTTATTATAATCACTCACCAAATGCAAAGTTTAGATGTGTAATTTATGTTTGCTTATGGGTATATAACAACACATCATGTTGTTTGGTGTATTTTGTAAGTTATTAATAAATATTGAGTGACTGCATTCTGCTGAATCCTTTGATCAAGTAGTCAAGGAATTTGATCAAAGAAAGAGTTTAATTCTTGGTCAAAGGGATTGGGACAGCGCAAAAAGAAGAAAAACATTTCATTTGTTCATATATGAACATATCGTACAATAGGATAGTTCTGACTATACTATCTGCTGCAATAATACCTAGAACCTCAGATAAAAACGGAAAGCTATTTTTGATAGTGGCTATGAAAATACAGTGAAAAATATAGTACCTTCTCAGAATAGACTGGGTTTTAGTGAGCCAAAGTTCAGAGGAAATACATTATAGTTTATCAGACTCTACCTGGTAGATCAGCACTAGTAATTTAATGAGTACTGTGACTTTTGTTCCAGTGTCCCATCCAATTATATTGTACTACATCACATGATTGTGTTACGTTTTTCCTCTTGGAAATGTTTTCCTTTGTGAAACACTCATGAAGTTGAGTTTTCTTATTGTTGTCAGGATTTCATGCTACAGCACAGAAGGGTTCCTATAAAATAGATACTAATATGTGATGCTATTTTTTTTTTTTTAACCCAGATTTGTTGTTCATGGTTTGGAAACTGGAGAGCAGTACATCTTCCGTGTGAAAGCTGTGAATGCTGTAGGATTCAGTGAAAACTCACAGGAGTCAGAGGCTATCACAGTACAGGCAGCCCTTAGTAAGTATGATTCTGTGCAGCTCAGCATCTTATTTCTTGAATGAGTTACATATATTCAGCAATCAGCTCCTTTTGTCTCATTTGCTATAACAGTGTGTTTTGCAGCCATTGAGCACATCCCCTTAGTGATGTTTACACTCTGGCATGTGGCTGTTGCAGAGAAAAGAAATTGTTTAAAAAAAAATTATTCATAATGCCTGTTAGAAATATTGAGTCAGATTCACTATAATGACCAGGCTGCCTTCTGCTCCTCGGCTGTAACAAAAAACCTGCAAATCTTGACTGAGTTAGACAGGTAGCTTCCGGGTGATTTGGTGTGGTGCAAACCAGTTTAGCACGGAATCTGTTCCATTTAGAAGAGTTTCATGAAACCTTATTACTATGTGGCTGGACCAAACAGAAAATTCCCTTTGGCTCCTTCAAGTTGGAGCACAATCTACCTCCTCAGGTACCCTGCAAGCAAAATTTCAGTGTAAGAACAATCCATTGTGCAACCTTCAGTAGGAACGATATATGCTGAGTGGAGGGCTGGATAATTGTTTAGAACAAAAAGTACACAGATCTAGGCTACTATTGTCCAATTTTCATTTCTGCACAGCTTCAGTTTCATGCTGAAAAATTTAAAATAGAACATCTTTCCCCCACCTGAATGGCCTCCATGTCTCGGAGAAGAAGACCAACAGGCACACTTGTCAGAAAGATTTCTCTAAAAGATTAAGAATTCAGAATGGCTATTAGAAGATAAATTTGGATGAGATGTAACTGACAAATTTACTCTATTTGATTTTTTAGGATGAAGTGTGTCTCATATGGGTAGGTGGTGCACAAACACTTTCACATCTGTCATCACCCCTATGTTGTAAATGCACTTGCACCTTTTATTTTGCCACTGTGTGTTTTGAAGATGGGGTTGCATAGGGTATGTCACCAAACACAGAGCACATAGACCTTACACACACTTATGGGATGTGGATGGCTTTTATCCATTTCAGTAGCCTTAACAGGAATTTAGTAGGACCATTGGTAGGTGACTTACATTAGCATGGACAGAGTCTTTCTGGAGTATTCTTTTAAGGGCATTTATAGGAGTTTGCTATGGTCCTTCTTATTTACTAAGAAGTGGCAATAATTGCAAAAACCATGTTTTACGGCCTCCAAGTATAATGCCTCATCTGAAAAAAAGAACAAAAGACCAATTCTGCTGATCACTGTCTGGTTTCACGCTGATCATTACTTACAGCTACAAGATCAGGGACTGTATTAAGGGCCTCTGCTAACACATTTACTTCTGAATGAAGCAAGTAACTTTCTCTCCAGTTCTACTGGTAATTCGACTGAAAATATCAGATGAGCTTTAGGGGCAGGAGCTTAGTCTGTACTGACTGCAGCACAACAAGGTCAAGAAATGAATATCTTCAGGCAAGCTTTCATGCACAGACGACAAATATAAAACAATGCTTGCTAGAAAGGATGTTTACTAGTAGTAGGGGTGTAAAAAGGTCAGGAAAACAGTTTTCTTAATCTCTAGAAAGATGCCTGGGTGACATTTCTGCTTCTGCTATAGGTGGAAGTAAACTCAGGAAGGAAATGTCTTTTCTGCCTCAACATAGATTAAGCTAGTGAAAGTCTAAATATTTTCTATTCCTTACAGGGCAGAAAACACTTTCAGTCTGAAGCAGGCATATAACATGGGGATAGGAGGGAAAAACCGTGAAGGCCATAGATCAGACAGTCGTATGACTTAATTTCATTCAAGTTCATAGCCGTTTCTTTTTTTTTTTCTTTCTTATTGGGAGATTCTTACTGTATTCCAAAAGTACTTGAGCAGCTTATCTGGTTCTTAGCAGTAAAGGTTCTTCTGGTCCTTTTCAACCTCCTAGCATAATATTTGGTCTGGAGACACTTTTGCTGACATTACCATCTCCATACCAGAAATAATCTCTTTGTTCTTGCTGTCTCTTGAGAGGGCAGCACATTAGGTGGATGTTTCAAAAACATCCACGTTTATGTTTGGAGGTAAAATTGATGTCGATTAGCAGATTTACAACTACTTTGTTACCAATATGCAACTGATAGCAGTACACTGGAGAAACCAAAATTGATAGAAAAAATGCTGAACAACTTCTACACTGCGATGTTTTAGACTGTCCTAACTCTCAGCATGCTTATTTCCTTATAGCTTGTCCGTCATATCCTCATGGTATCACACTTCTGAACTGTGATGGTCATTCAATGACCCTTGGCTGGAAAGCACCAAAGTACAGTGGGGGTTCACCAATCCTTGGTTATTATATGGATAAACGGGAAGCTAATCATCATAACTGGCATGAAGTCAATTCTTCACCTATTACTCGGACAATTTATACGGTTGGTACTTTTTGTTCATTGTCTTTCTGGAGCTGATTTGTACTCCTTTCTTCTTGGCAGAGTTCTACTCTGTTGCAGATAAATTCTTTAAATACATAGTATAACAAAACCAGGCCCTTCATTTTGTATTTTTGAGTGCAACAAACCTGAAACCTGGGGTAGAGAATCAGTGCCACCCCCTTCTATGAAACTCTAAGACCAATAAGGCCATTCAGATGAGGAAAATATTGAGGAAAAACTTGTGAAGCACATTTTTCACAAAGAACAAGAAGAGCTATAAAATGCTTCATAAACTATATTCAATAAGGAGCACTATATGTATCACCCCTGTAATAACATGCAGAGAAAGGATGGATGCATTTAGCATGACAGATGACCGTGATGTCTGTAGAATTGCAGACCAGTAAATGAAATGGAGATGGACTGAGAACAAATGTAACTGTTCCTGTTCTTACTCTCAAAATCCACCTTCAGCTGGAAAGGGAAGTATATTAATAAACTTAGCATTATGGCTCATTGCTTCCTTTAGAGGGTACCAGAGCAATGATTTTAGTTTTGAAATAAATTACTTCTGGTAGGGCTCACAATGTATTCAATGTTTCTTAAAAGATGAAAATTTTGATGTGAACTTCCATGAGGAAAGGTTAGGAAGGTAGGATATAGCAAGTAATTAATCAATCTGACGCTTGTTAAGTTAAGCTGAACAATCAGATTTTATTCCCAAATAGTTCTTCAAGTTATTTCTGCCAGTCAGCAACTTTCCTATAAACCTCCGGGCAGAAGTAAGTCTTTAGCAGATATTTGACGCTAAAGTAGAGAGCAATGCTGCAGATGAGCTCAAGAGGAGTGTTTCATGCACAGAAGTCAGCCGGCAGTACTCAGATTTATGTATGCTTGTGAGTGAGCTTCTAACTGGCATCTCTGACATAGCAGATGGAGCATAAATGTTGGGAAATAAAAAAGGGCAGACAGGATTGGTATGAAAGGGCAATACTAAGCAATGCTTTCCAGATATTTTCATTTTTTCATGCATTTGTAAACAAATGGGTAATGTAAATTAAGGGAAACCATTCAGAGTTTAATTAATTGGATATTTAAGTCTCAGTCCTGCCAGTAACTTTATTTATGCCTGAAGGTGCATCTTCATACATTAGTTTGAATTCCTAGAATCTGAAATACTAATGAGAAATAAAAACAAATCACTTTTTAGTAGCACAGAATATTTTATGACATACTGCAAGCAGAGAAGGCCTGGAGATATACAGTACAGCACTGGGAAATCACTAAAGGTTTAATCCTCTCTGATTAAATAATTCTATGGGAACCCCACAAATATTCTTTCCCTTAATAACCTGGGATTTCAAAACCATTTTTACAGGCTGAGCTGTTATTGTTGCTTGTGAATCACACTATATAGCTCTCTATCTTCAGGAAATTCTACCTAAATTCTATTAGTGCCTGAGTTTTCCTAGCTTACATTGTTCGCTTGAGTCTTGCATTTGATGCTACTCCATCTTATACTTGTTACCATCCCATTATATGTTTGTTACCATTTAAAAAATCGCACCAAAATCCTTTTTTATCTCATGTTTTCCCAGGTAATATAGTTATAGTTAATTTGTTCATGACAATCTAAAAATATTCAGTATCACTACTAGAAGTACTACCCTTAGCTTCCTGTTTCTCTTGAGACATATGGTTAAATATAACTATGGGAAAATTATGCAGACTGAGGTGTAGAAGACTTTATTGTATTTAGGTGGTCTGGAAGAGGAAGGATGGAAGAGGGCTGCTAGCATGAGGCACTCAGAGTGTCAAGAAGTTCATGCCTTATAGCTTGTCTACCTTGACCTCAAAATCTGAGATGGTGATGTGGTGATGGACTCATTAGATAAGTGAAGGTTCATTTACCAGGGATGTTTGCAGAGGTACAGCATGGATTCTGGTCATCCCATTTCCAGTGCTTACTTCCTCACTCTATAATGGTAGGTAATATTAAGAGAAAGACTCACACAACCCGGAAAAATATTGCCAAAAGAAGCTTTCACAAAGTTACATCTGCACACTGTAGAACTAAGTAGGTTAGCTTTTCATTTAGTTTGCAGTTGCTTTCCTTCCTTCACTGGTCAGTGCACCATGACCTCATCAGACCAAAACACCATTTGATCTCTGCAGTGTGTTTGGCTTAAGAGTAAAATCTTCATTTTAGATCCTTCCAGTACTCCAGCACAGCACTAAGGCCTGATAATTAATTAACCAATATCAGAATTCTTATTTTTAAGTATTTATTAAAAGAATATAAATAATGGCTTTTGATATATTGAATTATTTTCTCAAAAAAGGTCGAAGATCTGACAGAAGATGCCTTCTATGAATTCAAAGTTGCTGCTGCAAATCTGGTTGGAATAGGTCAACCTTCAGATCCCAGTGAACATTTTAAGTGTAAAGCTTGGACTATGCCAGAACCTGGTAAGTTTATTAGTTTCTCATGAATTTCAATTCACTATAAAATCCTTAAAAAACAGTGTAATGTTCCAGCCAAACTCTGTTACATGTTTTTTCATTAATTACTGCCATATTACCTGTTGAGATTGCCTCTGCTTTTAAGATCTCCTGTTAAAAGCTACCTCCACAGCCACACTGATGACACTGAATGTCCTGGGAAGTTGGTGACCTTTACTTAGCTTGCTGAATGTCTGCTTCTTTCGTGGCCCACATCAGTTTAGAGCAGAAAGTCTTCAGCCTTTAGTCTATATTTTCATCTCTATCAGGTCTTCACCCCCAGCCTTCCAAGCTCCACTTCACACTCACCACCTGTACAATATATAAGCATCTCTGCACCATAATTGCAGTCTATTAAGAATATTCCCAGAGTTTCAGACACCCAAACTATTTTTTTGGCCATAAATAAGACATAGCAAAGGCCCGTTTCTTGATATAGAAGCAAGTAGCACAGTACACGCTTTACTGCTAAAGCCTCCCAGTCTCAACTAGTGTGCCCTTATTCATGTGTTTCCCCTAGATTGTACCTAGGTGTTACCAGAGAGATTATTACTAACCAGGTGTTAAAACAAATGTGCTAACAAACACACAGTAACAATGACTGCCTACTAGTACTCAAACCTGTGTTTAGGTTGTCTGTGTTTAGCAGTGTAGACGTAGCTGACAACTGTTGATTGTAATGCTAACTCTGTAAACAATGTTAAATAAGAAGTATTGTGAATTCAGCACCCCCCGCAAAAGCGAGTTAAACTTTAGTCTACCTCATGTGAGCATATAAATTTGTGCCTAATGTTAGGCCTGTAGGGAGTTGGTTCCCCTCAGTAATGCTTGAGTTCTGTAAATAATCTGTGAAAGGGTTTTTGAAGGCCCATGTACTTGTTTTATAATACCCGCACTCATACCAAGTAAGACTTTTGGTGAAGCTGTTTCTGATGTCTGGTATTGATTTGCCTAAACAAAGGGTGTCACGGTACAGCCCATAATGAAAACACAGGCACCTACCAGTTTAATATATTTCTACCTTCTTTTCCCCAAAATGCTGTAAAATACTGCTGTGTTGTTAGATCAAGTTCTATTTATAACTTTGAGCTTTGGCATGCAATTAAACATCCGTTCTAACATTTGTTTATTTCATCAGGAGCTGTCAGACACCTACACGCAACTGTTTCATGCATGCTTAAATGTTCATATAGCTGTTCTGTTAGCAAAGAAAAACAAAATCCAATGACTAAATCTGGTTTTGTAAAACTAGTGGAATTTTTAGTGAATCCAAAAAGACATAATTAGTGTGAGAAGGCAAGCAGATTTCAGTTTTCTTTTCTATGTTATACATAAAAAGTAATTCTTGCCTGGAACAAGAAATGATTCAGGAATATCATGGAATTGTTTACTAGGAAAGACTCTCAAATGTCATCTAATTCAACTGCTTGCCCACATGCAGGATCAGCTATATCTGTCTCTTTGACAGAGGCTTGTCTAATCCATCCTTAAAGGCTTCTACCCAAGAAAAGGTCCAGGTACTTTGGACAAGATTTACTCCTAATCTTCCTGTGGTGCAGTTTGAAAGTTTTACTGTTATTCCTGAATCTTTCCTCCTGCAATTTAAGCCTGTTTGCTTCTTGTCCTGTCCACCAAAGACACGAGAGAGTATTCTTTTTCTTTTTGCAACACCTTTTCTATGTGTTTTAAGACTTTATGAAACCCCCTAACTTTCCTCTTCAGTTAACAAAATCCAGTTAATGCAATCTTTCCCCATAGATTGTGTATTCCTTATCTCTAAATAAGCAACTTTTTTGCTGTTCTTTTTGAATTTTTTCTAGTTGGTTCATGTCTTTTTTGAATGCTACCTCAGAAACTGGAGACATTATTTAAAGTAGACATTTTTTCAATACTGAGCAGAGAAATGGTTAACTCCATACCTCCTACAACTATTTGCTTACTTACAAATTTCCTTCTATTTGTCTTTTTTTAAAAACATTACACCATTACACTCAGTTCCAAGTTTACTTATTTTTAATGCCCAGATTCTTTTCTGCAAAACTGCTTGTCAGAGTGTTGCTTTGTACCTATAATCTTCTCAGTTCATAAATCTCACCTTCTGGATTTAATCACATGGCAAAACTGTGAATAATAAAATGTTTAATTTCCTGACTTTAACTCCTCTTATGTTAGTCATATTTTCTTATCATTTTGTAATATTTGGTATAAATGCATCATCAGTAGAACAATTATTTTCCTTAAAGAAAGGATCTGTGGTTTATACTCTGTACAATGTTTTCAAAACATCAGTGAAATTTCCTAGTGTGTAAATAAGTGAAGATTATCCTTCATTTTAAATGATATATAAAGAAATAAAATAAAAGGCACTTTCAGAAAATGAAGACAGAGAAATTTTCATAATGAACAATCTGACCTTTCTACTCCTTGGCTGATTACATTTTTCTCATTATGAAACTAGTTGAAAAGAGAGTATTGCTTTCTTCCTGCTTAAAAAAACCCCAGAAACAAACAAGACCCTCATCCCCTCCAAATTGCCAAACCCATTAAAATATTTCACAAACCTTTTCTAGAATAAGTTTTAAACAATGGCTTAGAAATAATGAAAAAAAATAATCGAGATTTAAGACTGGAAGAAGCTTTCTAGTATTTTTCCTCATAAGGTCTGCAACAGGTACCTATAAGTTTGTTTTCTGAAATGTGCTTACCCACCATGGAGAATCACTTTTTAACAGTTTTTTGCTGTATACTTTCTGAATATCAGCCTGTAAAAATTTCATTTTCATTCATCACTGTTTAACATCAGGTAAGCTGGAATGGCAATCAGATTTATCTTTAAGGTTTTTCTACTCTTTATTTTAAATGGTGAGATGTATCGCAAGGAAAAGTAATATCTTGAATTAGGCCAGACTGACTATATCGAGAAAATCCCTAAGTCTCAGGTACTTTCAGGTTTCTTTACTCTAAATTTAAAGTGCAAGAAACAAGCTCTCAACTCCATGATTTGGCTGACTAGCAGTATTCTGTGATAGGTGTTTTCATAATGGTAGAATATTGATAAGATTATGCCTTTACAGTCTATTGGTATAAATAAGTGTCATGAGTATAGTAAAAAAATAAATGCTGCAAGTAAAACTGAATGGCACCAGAACAGGTAAGTGAAGAAAAAGCAAAGCATAGTAGGGAGAACGTAACCCAAGAGCTACTAAGGCATGAACCCTCACTTATTCGTAGAGCATCAGGATGTTTTTTGCATAAATCTTTCTCGTAACAGATATTCTCTTGAGAAGTTCTTCTTGGCTATCATTATCCACCTCACAATGAAAAATTCTTCTGTCAGGGAACATGAAACCTGATCCAAAGTCCACTGGTGCCACTGGGTTTTAGATCAGGCTAGAGGATCATGGTTCATGTGTACCAATAAAAAATAAAAATCCTGGTGCTAAATTATGGACCAGAGTCAGGCACAGCAAAGCAACTTTGATGTAGGGCTAGGGAATTAAATAGTACACAAGAAATGTCTGTTACTTGTAGGAAAATTTTAAACTACATGGATTTTCCACATGAATAACTTTCCCTTAAATGGAGTTACTGAAATGTGGCTAAGAATGTATGCTTCAGAATACTAATGTCACTCACTACATAAAGCAGGTATTGCTGTACACAGCCACGAGGGAAAAATGACCTAAATACCACATATACCAGGTTTATTGTAAAGGATGAGATTTATGAAAGCAAACAGAGTCAAACCGAAATTGAAGTGGTGCATTTCAGCCTCTACAGGGCCAGTTTGCAAAACTTTGTTATACTGAAGTGAAATTCCAATATTTGAAATATTTTAGGTCCTGCCTATGATCTCACTATTTGTGAAGTTAGAAATACATCACTGGTTCTTCTGTGGAAAGCTCCTGTGTATGAAGGCAAAAGCCCTATTACTGGATATTTAGTGGATTATAAGGAAGTAGATAAAGAAGACTGGATTACTGCTAATGAAAAACCTACTTCAAAACGCTATTTTAAGGTAACATTTTCATTAGTTTGTGTTAATTCAAAACTGAGTTCTAAAAACTTCTGATTGAGTATAATAAAGATGTGTATTTGAAATTGGGCTTCTGCTAACATCTTCATATAAATAAACAAAAGAGTTTAGACTGTTTTTTAAATTGGCTTTGCTCTTTATCTTGTTCAAGGTCACTGATTTACATCAGGGTCATACCTACGTTTTCAGAGTTCGTGCAGTGAATGATTCTGGGGTAGGCAAGTCATCTGAGATATCTGAACCAGTGCTTGTTGAGGCAAGGCCAGGTAATGTACTATCTTGTCTCCTCTGCTTCTAAAATACTGAAAGAAGTGAATTTAATAATCTGATTTGATATTATAGCACAGACAAGTATTTCAAGAGTTAGCAAGCTCTTAGCCTTAAAACTTATAGAAAAAAAAAGTGGATACAGAGTTAGTCAAGACTTTTTGATTTACTTACTGCAAGAAATATTTGATAATCAGTTATTTTAGGTTTTATTCTCATAAACAAATATGCTACGTGCTGTGAGTGAAAAGAAGCATGACAACACATTTATTAAAACTTGAAGAGTGATAATAAAAATAATTTACTTAGTTCGTATCTTCGCATATTGAGTTTCATTTTACAGATTTGTTTCTCAATAAGCTTTTCTTATTTTTAGTGTTCTTTTTCTTGCTTAAGTAAGAATCTTGCTAGTATGTGATGCTGAGTCAGAATATGACATGAACATACTTCAAGATCTGCAAGTAAGATTGTTATCTGTTAGTGAAGATGGACAGAATTTGCATGGGCTTTAATAATTTCTGAACTGCAGCTCTAAAGAAAAATACAGCCTTGACATATGAGTTGATTCCTATTCTGCAGGAACAAAAGAAATCTTTTCTGGTGTGGATGATGAGGGTAATATTTACTTGGCTTTTGAGTGCAAAGAAGCTACAGATGCATCTCATTTTGCATGGGGTAAATCGTATGAAGAGATTGATGATTCTGATAAGTTTAAGATTGAAACAGAAGGAAATCAGTAAGTCATGCCAGTCTATAAAATTATTAGAAGTTTGTCCTGTTAAACCTGAGAAACCCTGCTAATTATATCCTTCTTTATTGATGATTTTAGTTCTAAGCTTTACTTCAAAAATCCTGATAAATCAGACTTGGGAACTTATTCTGTCTCAGTCAGTGACACAGATGGGGTTTCATCCAGCTTCGTGATGGATGATGAAGGTAAGCTCCTTACCATCTCAAGTCCTTCTTCTTTTTATCAAGTCAACTGCACTAAAAATTGTCCAAGAAAAAAAAATGAACCCTGCATCTCTCACTTTCTTTCCTATGCATTAAGGTAAAACAAAAACAACAACACAACAGGCTTTGTATGATTAGTTATTTTTTGGATTATCACAATAATGAAAGTTGGGATAACTAAAGGCTCTATTTTCTTTAAGAAAAAGGATAAAGAATATGTCCAATTAGAACTATGTTCTTTATGCTGGGACTATAACGCTGTTTGTAAATGTCTGTTATGCTTTCAGTTGAATGTCTGAAAATGTTGTTTTTTTGACTGTTTTGTGAATCTCTTTCTCTAGTAGGCCACATTTGCTGTACTTTGACTTTATAGCCTTTCACATCTTACAACAATTTGTTCTCTGTTAGCTATAAATCTACTGTCAGGTCTCTGCTTACCAAGAAGCCTAATATAGAGACAGACCTTGAGGATCCAGATATAGTTTCATGTAACTGAGATGAACTAGTGAGAAGAATGTGAGAATAACGATGTTGCTTCAACAAGTTCTGAATACATTGGGTTAAACTATCCTTTGGCTTAAATTTAGATTAATATTGCTTGATTTCATTGTAGGTCTTTTGTTTCATTGGAGTTGCAATTAATTTGCTTCCGTCTGACTTTGGTTTACCATGGAGGGGTACTGAGGTGAAAGACAAGAGGGGGGAACTTTGCTATTTTTAAATAGCACAAAAATTACTTTCCAGTCCACAGTATGTAATTGCTATATTCTGTTCCTTAAGCATGAAAATTCCTCTACTTACCTTCTTTCTAAGTCCTTTCAGATGAGGAGATGAGACTTAGTGTGAGTCTGATTGTAGGCAGGACTTATATCACAGTGTGAACCACATCAAGTAGGTGTTGAGAAGAAATCCATGTGCAGCCACAGAAAATATGGTCCTCCAGGATATGGACTTTTATGTGAACTCCTAGTCATTACCAACATATGTTTCTTCTAGGGAAACTAAACTTGTAATATTTTTAATTTTTCAGTGAATACTGTAGCAAAAGATATCTGTGCATTTTATCGTGAGAACTTCCCTTTGTCTTAGTTTTGAAGCATCCCTCTGAAATCTCTCTGTAGGTCTTGTCACCGTCAGTGACAAGAACACTAAAGGTGTTTCCCATCTCACAGTTAGCCCATGTCTTCCCTGGTCATATCCATCACTCAGAAATACACTTTTATTGGTACCAGATCCCTGCACCATTGTCAGATTTTGTATCTTAGCACTGAAACCCATTATTTCAGTGCTCACTTATTTTCTCAAATGCTACAGTTTCTCCTTACATTTTGCTAAATCCTTGACCATGACATAAATTCTTGCTAATTTCCTCTGGTCTTTATCTGTGAATTTGGAATTTGCATTAATATTCATCTTTCAAATCTTTATTAGTAATGAATATGATAAATAGGGTTCATATGAAAATCTAACAAAGTGATTTCTCGACTGTCATGCAGCCTTCATTGGTATTCAGTGCATTAAATAGAATGTTCTGTACCTTTTTCAGACTAACCTGCACTCAGTCTTGTTTCCTGCCACAGTAAAACAAGATTTTCAGGTACAGTGTCAGGAAGGAAGCCAGCAGATAAAGGAACGTCATACACTGCTTTGAAGCTATTGTCTGCAATTTTTTGTTTAAATCCCATAGAGAGTTTAAAATAGGTTCCATTCCTTGTTTAGATTCTTTTGCATAAGAAAGAGTGCATGAAAATGCATGAAACAGGAATACTCACTAAATCCATGTATCAGAATTTTAAGTTTCTTTTAGTCACAATTTTCTGAAGAGAGCTGGATATTTCACATATAAGACTTAAGAAGATTATTTGCTGATGCTGATATGTACCTTACTTGACACTCGTTCCTGACTGTATTTTTCGGAATAAGTTAAAATGTATTTTTCTTAATTTCAGAGCTTGAACGTTTGATGTCATTAAGCAATGAAATACGGAATCCAAGTAAGTTGAAGATCTGAATCTATTTGATACTTCTAGAAGAAATATAATTGCATACTAATGACTGGAGTTCCAAAAAGATTCTTCCTAACACAATGGCAGATTCATTTTTCATGGAATAACTTGCTTCCTTATCTTTCCTTTCAATTTGGAGAATATTAGTTTGCATTGAATAAAATCATCATTGCCTAAAAGTCTTTTGAAATTTAACTTTGATGATAGATTATAGGTTGCCACTAGCCAATTCCTTAAAATAAGTGCAAATCTATGAAGTTTTTTCTCCTTTTGAAAAAGTAATTTAAAAATCAGCCAAAAACTGCATCAGACATCCTTTCCCTGCATAAAATTTATTCTATATCCAGCATTCCGTAAATAATAGCGAGATACTAATATTTTACTACAATAGTCCTTTTTCTCACAAGGATTCATGCTTTATTGAGTTTTGATTGCTTTTTCTTTCTGCAGCAATACCTCTGAAATCAGAATTAGCTTATGAGGTTCTTGAGAAAGGAGAAGTTCGTTTCTGGATTCAGGCTGAAAGCTTATCACCAGATTCTACCTTCAGATTTGTTATTAATGATAAAGAAGTTGAAAACAGTGATGTAAGTACATATTGAGTACTATATATGTGTGATTTTGTTTAATACACTTTTATGCATTAATAGGTATTCTGTTTTTATAGTTGATTAAAGCCATGTTATTAAGGTCTGATAATACCTGAAAGGAATGTCAATCTTTAACTTGAATTTTTTTTGCAGTATAAAATTCCCGTTGCAGAGTGAGCTTACTCATACCAAAAAAAAAGAGAGCAAAGTTTAACCCTCAGAAGTCCATATTTACTTTGGGTAGCTAGAAGATGAACAGTCAAAGAGAAGGAGAAATTAGACACAGACCACTATTAAACTCATCTGATTAAAAGTCGTTCACAAATATTTTAGGAAAACAGCTCAAGACAAAAAAGCTGCTTCAAGCACAGTTTTGGGCTCCAAACCAGCAAGACGTGCTTGTTCCCGGAGACCCTCTGAGGCTACTGCCACTAGCTTTACAGATAATGTGGGAGGCACTTCACAATGCGACAATGGTTGTGGATATAAAACTTTCACATGGTGTCAGTTTCTATTTTTTTTTTTTTAATTTTGGTCTAGATGTTAAATGGACATTGAATGGCTACATGGGGATGAAACGGCAGGCCACCAGCTTCCTGCACTTGTATAGCTCTAGGAAGACCTTTCATAGAAAGGGACACAAAAAAGTGGTCAGATTGGGTCTGAGAAGAAAACAAGATTGTGCCTTTGCAGGGCTGGAATATGGTTCACCTACTGGGCATGAAGTACAGCATTGGAAATATCTTTCCCTGTGAGGAATCCACCTCCAGTACAACAGTTTGAAAGGTTCAGTTTGTTCCTGAGGATGCAAAGCCTGGCCTTGGCCAGAGAAGCTTATCAGCATTTTTATACAATAGAAAAGCAAAGAGCATTTACTTTAATTACATATTGACAAGTGGAAGAAGAAGTGTTTCTGAGTAAAATACATATCTTTTCTTCTTACTTTAAGAAGTAATAAAATATAGCACTGAAAACCTGAATATTTGTGACTAGGATGGATTGAAATGACAATACTCTGTCTTGGTAATGTTAGTGGAACAGAATGAGTTATTTTTAGTTCACATATGTTTTGGAAGTGTTGACATCAGACAGAGTCTTGAAGTGGAGCTGCATTATCTCACCTCTTTAATTAGTAACCCACAGGTGACATTTACGTTTGGAGACTGATGATATTTTTGTGGAAAGTCACTTAAAAGCCTAGTATTTATGGTGCCCATAAAATCATTGAACTCCATCTTGCTGCATAATGGCAATAGTTAGCAGCCTAATTACACTCTAAAACCTGCCTGGAGACTGGGCTGCAGTCACTGAACGTGTTCAATAGACCATTATGCTCGTGAATTGTAGTCTGATTCTTGACATTGGCTGAAGTGATAAATTTTTTCTTCTAGGTCCTAACAGAGAATGGTTTCTATAATATTTCAAAGTCATATGAGAATGGAATGAACTTGGCCCTGTTTAATCAGCTGTCATTTGAATCTTTTAATGTTTTTTTTCCTTTACCCAAAAGCAAGAAATTAAAAAAAGAAATTTAGAAGTGTGATAAAGGATCAGATGAGAACATACATCCTGCTCTTCTTTTTCTGCTTCTGGAAAATATGAATTTAACATTCTCCCTGAGAACTCATGAAATGAATGCAAGTGTTGTCCTTGACCTCTGTGGGCAGGGGACTGTAAGCAAGAATTTGAATTTGCACTTTTTTGATAGTTTGGTGAAGTTTATAATTTCTTTTTTTAACCTACCTGGCCTACCTTCTCAACTCTTACAGATGATCTGTTACATATGTAATTTTTCTATTTAATTTCCTGATTAAGTAAGTCTCTGACATTATTTCTTTCTTTGAAATACATATGGGAAAGTGAATATCCAAATTATATGAGCATTTTCACCTTTTATTTTATTTAAATGTTACATCTCAGTCTCTTCTGAGTAATTTCTTTAATAAATCATTATCCTAAACAATCTGTTGGCTACAGCTTTGTTAATTCCATTATCTTTTCTCTTTCTTCATTCTTCAGTTACCCCACTAAGATTTAAACTAGCACTATTGGTACATTTGAAAGTACCAGTAATGAATGCTAAACATCTTGACTAGGTCTACACTATTCTTCCAGGGCTGTTGTCCATACAACAGTGAATCTGTTCCTGAGGCTGACCAGGAAGTGTCCTTCAAAGCTGAAGCAGATATGTCTGTGTGGTACTTAAAGGTTCTCCACTTAAGGAAGTGGTCCCAGAGAGTTTAAGAAGGGGTATTTTTACTAGCTTTTTTCCCCTTCCTTCTTTCTTCTGCTTTCCTAAACTTTATCTGCCTGTGGCTTTAGGTACCTTTTTCCAGTTTCGTAGTACAACAAAAAGGTTAATCAAAGCATTCTGTTAACAAGGCATCATGTCTCCTTTTTACAGTAATAGGGTCTATAATAATCTACTGCATAGAACTCCTTCTAGATGGTGACACTTACTTTTCTGTCCCATCATGAATGCAACAGTTAGTGTGTTATATTCTTGGCCACATTGGTTACTTAGAGTACTCACCAAGTAACTTCTGTGGACTATTTTTGCTTTGCTTTAGGAATTTGTTAATTGAGATTCAAACATCACTGTTGGTGGGACACACGGTCCTCATGGTTGTTATTCACTGAATGGAAGAGAACATTACTTAGTAAAAGGTAGTTGTATCTAAAATAGTACCTGCAAACTCAAAACACGTATTTTGCAAGTATTGTCCAACATTTGCTCGTAATTTTCTGTTTCCTTGACGATGCCTGCCAATAATTTATCTTTCTGGAATATTTAGTAGAAAACAAACACAAAAAAGGATCCTAACAGTGAAAAGCATATTTGACTTTGAATTCAAGTCAATATTTGGTGTTTTGGGTATTCTGCAAGCACTTTAGATAACTGGATGTTTTGACAGAAATCTAATTATTTTTTGCTGGACTGTGTTGATCTTTTTAGTTCCCAGAAGCTTTACTGGTTTTGCACAAGTTACTATTCTCATGGTCTTGAACTTTCGCATTCTTTGAAAAAAATACCTAGCATTAGGTAAACAAACCAGTATAGCCTTCCTAAATAAACATTTTTAGTGAGAAAATAAGATCCAGTACTGAGCTGCCACATATGTCTTAGAGGTATTCTGTAGTGATGATTTTTTGGATTTGTTGTGATGGATTTATCTGGAGATTCACGTTTGTGTCTACAAACATGATACTTCCAGCTATTTCTGGACTCTGTTAAGAATAGTGCTCCAGCCTAGCAAAACCCCTTGTTGAACTGGAAGCTGTAATGCAGTTAAAGGCTGGATATGTAGGCTCTCCTTCAAATGTGCATGGTGCCATAAACTACTATTTTTAAATCCAAACCAGCTGTATTATGATGAATCAAGAATTCCAAATACATCTGCGCACAGAGGTTTCTGTCACCCCTGGGATCTTATTATACAACAGTAAATACAAGCACAGCCCTGTTTCCATAGTTTACAATTAAAAGTCATGAAGATTGATTGTAGAGACAGGGATATAAAACATGAATAATTCGATAGGGAATCATAATTAGTTTACACTGTATTTGAGTAAAGTTATTACTTTTTTATTTCAGAGGCATAAAATAAATTGTGACCGTTCAAATGGCATTATAGAAATGGTGATGGACCGATTTACAATTGACAATGAAGGTACCTACACAGTACAGATTCAGGATGGAAAGGCCAAGAACCAGTCTTCATTAGTTCTTATTGGAGATGGTATGTTCACTGAAACACTGAAACTTTGACTCTGATGCAGAAATTAACTTCAATTTATTCTGAGTAATTTTGTAATGAACTCATTTTTCATTTACTTCTTCTAAAATCTAGCATTCAAGGCATTATTGGCTGAGGCTGAGCTCCAGCGAAAGGAATATCTCAGGAAGCAAGGTAAGACAGTGTAGACTGGTGACTTTGGGCTCAGTTTGCAGCTAATGATGCATCCCTGGTGCATACCGAATGCTTCCAACTTCCATTGATTTCCTTAGAAGATGCTTATATTGCCCAGTTTGAGGACACACAGAACTCTTGATGGATCTTATTTTCCAGCATTGTCATATGATACATGTGAGTTGTGACAGAACTTTCACTAAGGAGAGAAATAAAATGGGAGTCCTTACAAGAGGTTATATTTGCTCAATATTCATGAGAAGCATACCTGGTGTGGGCTCTGATCCAACAAAACATTTCAGCATATTTAGTTCTAAGCATACGAATTAGCCCTTCAATATAATTGTTGGAAAAGTAGACAACACAGTGTCAGACAAAGAAGATTAAAAACCTGATCCTGTGGTTTCTGTCCAGAGAAAATTCCAGGAACCAACTGTATATTTGTTGCATACTCACTGTACAGTTACAGAATTTATTATATACTTGTCTATATTGCTTGCAGTTGAAAGTAAGAATTTCTATTAGATACTTAATTGAGAATTCTACTGCTGTGAAATTCTTAAACTTTGGAGTCTGAGCTCCAGTTTGTAAGTTTTACTTGGCATGCACATGTCTTTTAGGATGAAAGTATCAATAATTAAAGTGTTTTACTATTAAAAGCATTTATTCTAAATAGCTTAAGTAAGATTCTCTCCATAAGAAATGTAATTCTATTATTTCCTAGTTTTTTACAGGGGGAAGTTTTTTTTATTTAAATAGATTTAGGAAAGAAATTATACCGCTTGCAGCATAAACTCACAAAATCTTTCAGTTCTCAATGATTTAAGTAACAGTCTGGGATTTTTCTACCTTTCAGGTCTGGATATTGGAATTATGGGCCCGGATCCTACAGGCACTAAAAAATATAAATTTACTGACATGAGTAACCACAATAACTTTAAAATGCTGTGTATGCCAGTAAATTTACTTAAGGATATATATTTGCAGGACCGGAACCTCAGTGGGGAAAAGAATATTTCCTGTTCTGCTTGTAATGTTTAATACGTTTTTAGACTTTATATAGTTTGGACAAATAATGTCTGGCATGGCATTTTTCCTTTGAACATTTAATTGGATATTTGGATATATTTTTTTATTCTCCAGTTCCCTTTGCATTAAATACATAGTTTGTACGCTTGTTTGTAGCTATTCTTTTTCTTTCCTAAGCTTTGGCAATTGGGTATAAATGTATTTAGTAAACTAAATTGTCTCACTCACCGCTTTCCATTTTGGAATACTACATGACTTATGATACAGAAAAGAGCCTCAGGTTTCTAAGCTGTGCTTGTAGACATCTGGGTCAATATGATAAAACCTACTGTGGGATTTTCCTTCTAGTGCACAGGTAGTTCAGGACTTCCTTCTCATTATTCTAGTGTAAGGATGTTATAACATAATTGTCATCCTTTTTTTTTATTTCACTGGATCTCTCTCATACTCTTCATTCTACAACATATGCTTTAAGACAGTTTTGTTTCTTAGGTCCTCACTTCTCAGAGTTTTTGCATTGGGAAGTTACAGAGGAATGTGAAGTTTTACTTATTTGTAAGGTGAGGAAATACACTTGAAATAACTTGTTAGAATATGTTGTGTAAAAACTGAGGTCGAAAAATGTGAGGAAAGATTTTGATATTTTTAAAATTAAAAGTTTCATATGAAAACTTTTATTATTTAGAAATATTTAAAATAAAAATTACTATTCTTCATCAATAGTCTTCATTAAAAGAAAAAAAAAATAGAGGACATTTCTAAGTGTGTTAGGTGATCTAATTCTTTATAATAATTGTAAGCCATAAAAATAATCTAAACAAAATAGTCATCCCTTAACGGTCCTTCTTCCTTCCTCGAAAAATAGCCACAAAAAGCCAGAGCTCAAACTCTTTCCTCACCATTTTCTGTTTTGGATGTTCCTCTACCAAAGCATCTGTTCTTTAATCAACTGTAGCGAAATGTAAAACAAAGACTTCTAGAATTAAAGTTATAAACCAGTATTCTTATCATGTTTGGTGAATAACTTTTAAATCTTAACTAACGCTAATGTGCATGGAATTCAGACTAGCTTCTATTATTAACATCTTTATATGCCATTGTAAACTGATATATTTTCATTTTTGTTGCCCTTCTAGAGTGACTAATTAGAGGTCTGAATACCTAAGTTAATTGAATTCAACATGCATCAAACTCTTCTTCCGTGCCTTTCCCTGTAATATGGACTCTTGTAGTAATTTTCTCATTTTCTTTTGAATAAGTTTTTGGCTATTAATTAGACTAACTTGAATCATTTATTATGAGAAATTTACATGCACATTTGTGGGATTTTTTTCTTTCTTTTCTTCAGCTCACTAATTAGGAGACCTTTAACCTCAACTTATTCCTGGGAGAACCTACCTCAGTGGTGAAGCTACCACTCTGTGTGCCCCCATTTTAGGGCTCAGCACTCATTAGCTACCATGGTACCTTTGCTAGTACTGAACTTCATTGCTGGAACATTTCGTAATCTTGACATGCATTTGCCTCAGGCATGAACCCTGCTTATCCTTTCATACACATGGGGAATTAAATGTTGCTGAGACAGTTATACTAGTGTTAATTCTCTACAAATTAATCTGAAATTATCCTTCTTTTCATTGACTGTCGAGCCTGTTTATGCCACTGAAACTGTGACAGGCTGAGTGTCTTTTGATATGATTTTCACCTGTGTACTTTTTGTTCATAAGGTCAGAACTTTTTATGTAAATGATATCTAGGATGTAGGGTGTTTGCACACTCATTGTTTTAACTATGCCATTGACCTTATAATGTTTGTTACTGTTAGTATGTGACTGGTGATCAGGTTCACATGGTACTGTTGTTTATGCTGTTTAACTGATATTTGTACATAGGAAGAGTTTGAACAATAAAACCTGGAATTTCCCATTGACTTCAGATTGCTGACATTCAAGTTAAAAGTGCGGCTGCCTGGGGCTATTTCTGGCATAATAAAAACAGAATCGCAGAATCACAGAAAAACATCACAGAAAAACATGCAAGGAACCATCTCTGCCTCCTCAGGCCATATCATAACAGTTGGCCCAGGTCTCTTCTAGGTTTTGTTTAGTGCTCCTGGGCAAAAATAATTGTCATGGGTGTTTTTACCTCTTGAAAGAGCCTGGGATAATGTGAAAGAGGTACCAGTGAGAGAGGGGGTTTTGCTACAACTTTCTCAAAAGCCGTGGCATGAAATAGGGGAGTTAGGAAACCAGACCAAGTGGAAGCTTGTGTAGGACTGACTGTATGGTCTAGGTCCATAACAGTAATAATGAACAAAAATGGACAGTGTTATAAAAAAGTGTATCAACATTCATATATGTTACATCAAGTACCGCTTATTTTCTATGTGATTGGACCTGATTGACCTTTGATTGACTTTGATTCTGAAATAGCTGGGATTGATGACCTTGCTCTCGATATTGTAGCCACTGCATGCCAGTGTGACAAGTCTGTTCATCTGAATGATAATTTGACAGAAATTGCTTCTTATTATGTGTTTGTTTTTCTTCATATGTCAGCATCTACTATTATTTTTCTTCAATTGCTTCTAAATTTCAAAATGTTCAGAAGCTACCCGCTCTTGCGTAACTTTGACCCTTATTTGTACTGTGTCTGTTAAAAACAAGATTTTTGGTGTGTGACTAAACAGTGATAAAGGTAACTTTTCATAGTAAATGTCAACATGAAATAACTTCGGCTCTGCAATTTGGATGTGTCTGAAACTCAGTCTATTTATTATCAGATTGAGTGCTAACAGTCTTTGATGAAAAATTGTTGAAAAGCATTAAAGCCTTCTTCCTTCAGGCTTTGTTCAAATAAAATTGCCACTCATGTCATACGACTACAGGAATAGCTACTTTGTAGTTACTGGTAAATATAAACCCCTGCTCACTTTTCTCAAGCAAGGCATTGCTTTGGGCCAGGTTGTCATCTCAAACACTCTATCAGAGATTCATAGCAACCACACTGGTTATTAAGCAGCAATATATGTGATTAATTTAAGCAGGTTTTATACAGATGTCCAGGAGTCAGTGTAGGAGGCCCTCCTATTTGTCTGGTCACCTCCATAGAGAGCTTTCATAGAGCTGTTCATCTTTGGAATGACTTCTCTAATGTGAAAGGATTAGAAATTGCTGCATTTTTTCTTCCTCCTAGCAAGCCATTTGGAAACTATTGCAGATCTGTATTAACTTCTGGGCTGCCCTCTATCCATTTGTTCAGTTCTTTTTTAAGGAGGCTTTTTAAAGCAACTGCCTGGGGACTGAGAGATGTCCTGCTAGCTCTGTCCTTCTACCAAAGCCATGCTGACTGGGTATTCAGGCTACACACAGAAATACCATTGCATTTTTGTGATTTTTAGAAGGGTATGGAGATAGTGATGTCATATAAACCATAGCGTTTCTGAAAGGGAGAAAAATACAATATATTGCCAAGGTTTCTAAAAAAAGCTGGTCTTCTAGATTCTTTGGATTCATAGTTTGAGGTAATTCATCCAGTGAGATTTTAAACATCACCAACGCACGATTTATATTTCAAAATTATAGTAGTACTTGAGGTATAGCTGTAGTTTATTTATTCATTGCTTAGATGAGCTGCTGTTACTACAGCAAAATTCTGGCTTTCAAGCAACTTTTCTGCATTTACACTACATTGTTAAGCCCCTTTGTGTTGAGAGACTGCAATTTGTAGGATACCTCAAGTCTTTGTACTTCCCACAGAATACAATGTAGTAGAAAAAAGTATTTCTGGTGCAGCTCGCAATTTTGAAGTCTCAAATGCTTTCAGAATAGTAATTTCAGTAATTCAGTAATTTCAGTTACTTCTTTCAGTTTAGCCCTGAAAGACGTTGCTTAGGTAGCTGGGATAAGTGCGCAAATTGGCTGAAGAATGTCTAAGATAGGGCCTAAGTTCTGTGTTATAGTTCTCTGGAGACACATGGCAAACACAAAAAGATAAAGGAGATTTCAGCAGCTCTAATTTCAAAGATAATTCTCACGAATATCTCTAGATAAACTACAAACACGTAACAAGGGTGCAAAACCATTTAAGGGAAAAGACTGACAGGATTGCCTTTATGGATTTGACAGGGTTCTGAAACTCTGAGCTCTATACTTCTGACCAGTTTTGTGCTGCAAATAAATATTGTAGGACTAAGATTGGCTTAGTAGCACTTGGTTGAAATTGTTTTTTTACTTAGCTTCATTTGACATGTGTTATAAAAAAATTGTCTCCGTATGTTGAAAGTACCTGAGTGACTACCTACAGCATGATACCTTGCTTCAGGATGTAGCCAGGCTTATGTATCTTTTCTGTTGTACAGGTTGCGAACACAAAGAAGGAGACTGTTTTCAAGTGGTATAAGGATGGTTCGGGTTTTGACGTTGATGAGGTGCCTGATCTGCAAAAGGAAGAATGTCACCTCAGCATTCCAAGGGTACAGTATCACCTACTGATTAAAAATGACAGCTTCTGCTTGACATACTATAGATTTACCAGGCAGAGCACTAAACCAGCTATCGTGATTTCTGTGAACCATTTTAAGAAAAGGCATATTTTCTACCCTTCAATTAGCTGACGAGTAACTAATGCTAGTACAAGAGTATCTATTTTTGTTATCAGCTCCGACAGTTCACGCCTAAGTTGTTTCAGTGTCCTTAGGTGAACTCTATCTCGTTCTTTCTTATTGCTCCTTACATTTTCAATTTGTTCAAGCACTTTTTTTCTGACAGCATCTCAGTTTTGTTGCCTAAAATGAATAGCTTTGAGGTATATGGCTTCTTAAGATTTTTCTTTATGTAAACAGGATAACCCAGCTTGTGTCTCAAGCCTTAGCTTGCAGAGTTACTATCTTCATCAAGTGCCCAAACCTCCCCAAATCAAGTTTTTCTGCTTTCATCAGAAATATGCACTGCATTTAACTGAGTTTTTTATTTTATTTATTGGCTTTGTATTCTTCTCATTTGCTTCCTTCATTTCACTTGCAAGAGGATACTGGCTTTCCAGTGGCTTAATTTTTCTTGAGTAGACTTTTTGGGGAGAGGGTGATTTCTGTTTGTCTTGAATTGCTCTTGTTACTTGTCATTCAATTATATGATGCTTTTACTATTCTTTACTTGCTTGTGGACTTGTATAAATCTAAGATTCAAATAAATAACCTCCAATCTATATATAATTATTTATGTATTTTCCTTTAGGTTTTAAAATAAATGAAAATAAAACCACCCAAACCAAAAACCCCTACTATATTTAATGCAGTATTACAGTGTTAGATTTTAGAATATAAGATCTCTAAGGATAATTAATTAATTATTTACTTAGCATACATGTAATTTGACTACAGCTACTGCTTAAATGAAATCCACTGAGTTGATATTTGGACAGCTAAAGGATTTAGATCAGTTGTTATGGTTTACATAGATTGATTCAAAAAAGTAATAGTTTCAGTTTAAGAAAAATTGCATTTCCAAATTTTGTATGGTTTGAAGTTATCCTCTGTTACATCTTATTACTCTGGTTGTAATTTCTACTGACCAGGATCAATCTTGTTTATCTTTTTGGAAGAAGAGAAAAGCCAAGGTTTCTCAAGGCAATTGAACTGAAATCAGAAGATGTTTTAGGCTTAAGCACTAACTACAGCTCCATAAAAAACCATGTACAAGCCATTGACAATTTCTGTCACATCTCTGGTGAAATTATTTAACCAGAATGTGATACAATATGTGCTGCTTGATTTAGAAGATCATGCAGGGGTTGAGCAAATGTTGTACTGATTGCAAGTTTGTCACTAAACATCTTGTGTTTTCCTTGTAGCTGTCTCGTAAAGATGAAGGAGTTTATAAGGCAACACTATCAGATGATAGAGGTCATGATGTATCTACTCTTGAATTATCAGGAAAAGGTAACATTCAGTTTACTGTAGGGAAATAATGATCTCCACACGTTCCCAAGAGGTGTCAAAGATCTATCCTTGCAAATGACAAGTTAGCAAACAATTTTGGGGTCCTTTGTATTTCAATTCTATTCTTATGTTAGAGGCCTGAACTGCAGATCACCAGTTTAGGAGGGGTAACACTGGACATTGTAATGATTAATCTCTAGCACTCTGATAGGTAAGAATTGAAGTAAGTTTCTGATCAGACAGACATCCCCTTTTATGTGAGATCTTTTATAGAGAGCTCTCTCTCCTTCAAATTTGTTAACCTTTAATGTCTGCAAAAAACCCTAAAGCGCCCCGATGTTTGAAGTGCTGAAAATGTTGAGGTGGGACTCTTGGTGGGCACTGAGTCACAAATCCAAAACAAAGCAGCATACAAGCTGCTGTGAAGAAAATTATCTCTATCTCAGCCAGAACCAGTACAATCTCCACCCCTTCTTGCGTAGCACTTGTGTCATGGTCAGGTCCCACACTATCCAATACATCCTCATTAACACAGACATCATGCCTTTAGAATATGGATTTTCAAGTAAGGGGTATCCTGATGCCTGAAATGCACAAAAGGTACTGTAGTTCTCCATCTTACGGTCAGGGGTCCTTCCAGAGACTGTACTTCAGGTATGGCAACACTGTGCTGTGCTGGAATTGTAGACAGTGAAATGCCTATTTTGAGAATACACAGTGTGTGGTTCTGTGGGTTCAGAAGGCTTTGGAAATGTCAACCAACAAAAACACAAGAACTACAGTGTTAAACCAAATGGTCTCCTAAATGGTGGATTTAGCCTTGAAACATAAACAGAGAAGTTTATCATGAACGGGGCCCTGGGAGACTGCATATTGAATGGGGCAGGCTAGTTTGAGCTCAGTGTTCATTGGCATTCAAATGAAGATAAATGCAGATAAGGATAAGAGAATCTAGTCTAAAATGCAGCTATGATAGGCATTTAAATAACATCTCATATGTTATCAGATATAGTGAGCTACCATAATTTTGCTTATATTTAAATTTGTCCAGTAAAAAACCTCTTTGTTTACTTCGCAGTCTATAGCCAAGACTGGTCTATTGCCAGCATAAATGAATTTTACTCAACTTTGGTAGAGAGAGCTTCCCTGGGCTTCTCTACTTCGGTCCCACCAACAAGGACAAAGTGAACATGGCTGTATCATCACTTGGAAATCTCTCAGGCATTTTTCCTCTGCATGAACTCTGTCTACTATTCTTTCAGAAAAACATCTAATTCAGACAGTATACATAATATAATCCCACGTCCCCAGACATCTGTAATGTAATGTATATAAAGTATGTAATTCATGTCTTCTTGTCAGCATGCCAGTAGAAGCATACTGGAGTTTGCAGAGGGTTACGGGATAGAATCAAGATTTATTTTGGCAGAGACAAAAAAACGTGCAGATACAGATCATAATAGACCAAATATGCAAATAGTATTTTCTGAACTTCACGCATTTCATTGTCTTCCCTATTCATAAAAATTCTTCAGCCTTCCATATGCATTCTTCAGTCTTGAATATGCATTCTTCAGACTATGGTACTTGTTTCTTTCTCTCTCTTTCCATCTTACACAATGACACTGAATAGGCTCCTTCTGCTATGAAAGAGTTCCCTGCTCTTCTGCCTTTGTCCCCAGGGTTCTCTGCTTCTGCAAACCCATCAGCTTTGTGGCATTTCAAAAGCCTGATACGATACCTGGTTTCTTTCACTTGCTGTTGAAGGGGTTTACATTTGTCAAATGCCATCCTACAGGGAACAGGTGAAAACTGTTTTCACGTAGAATGTGATAATTTTTCTTTTCCCTGCACTCTCCTTTGAACATGAACTATCCAGATTTAATGACCTTTTATTACTTCTGGCCTGAGGGATACAAAGACAAAGATTTGACAGCAGACAGCTGACTCCACACACAGTGGAGATACTCAGTGACACAGCACAGAATTCGTATGCTGTACACAGTCTCCAATTTGCCCTGTACACCTGTTACAATTTTAATGGTTTTCTTTGCCTAAGGATGTGAAGCTTTCCCATATCGCTTTAATTAAACTGAACATAGCAAAGCTACATTCAGATTAAATTTTGATGGTACCTTTTCCTTTTTTGTTTTTTTTTTCTTTTTCTCTTCAGTGTATGCTGATATAATGCTGGCATTGAGCGGAGTCAGTGGTAAGTAAATACTGTGTTGGATTTCATGTAGGTTTTTTTTATGTTAAAGTCATCTGAGCCTGAGGCAGACAATTTTTATTGTAAGAGGGAAATCTCTGAGAGTCATGATGCTTATAGTATTATGGACACATTATTAAGTTTCTGAATAGACAGCTGACCTTGCTAATTGATACTATTAAACGTGAACAAAGTATTATTCCACCTGGCTTGTTTGGTTTAGATACTGTGACAAGGTTGTAGCAAGCATTTTCTTTCTACTTCCCGTTAGTAAGAGAGCCTTAATAACAGAGAGAACAAGACTTTGATCCTGCTCCCTTTAAGAACTTAGGACACATTCCACTGAAAGAACAGGGGTAGCACAAGAATAAAATTTTTGTGCAATTAGAATCATGACACTACTGTTCCATGGCATGACTACCTTATTATTTCACGATGGATCTTGCTAGTCATAATGCTTGTATATGACAATAAAACCATAAACTCATGCTAAACTTTCACCTGATACAAATCAACAAATCTTTGAAAGGCATGAACCATTGTCTCTTTGTGGTAGTTGAGAATTGTGGCCCAGATCTTGAATTTTTTTTGTCCTGACAGTACAAGTAGTCGATGTGGTTGTTCACTGTTCATTCCACTATCCAGTGTGATCTACATGTATTCTATCTCATATAGGTAAGTCAGCCTCTCCACTGAAGATCCTTTGCACTGAGGAAGGAATAAGGCTCCAGTGTTTCTTGAAGTACTATAATGAAGAAATGAAAGTCAACTGGTCTCATAGGTAGATGACAATATTTTTTCAGTATGGTGCCTACGTTTAATTTTTTTTGAGGAAGAATTCCATCTTGATGATTTACTATTCACTCTTCTGTGACATTCATTCAGTAACTGGACCGCATTAATGAATTTCTCTTTCCAGAACTTCATATTCTCTTTTCACATAGATAGTAGGTACAGTAAAAGAAATTTTAACAGACTTGTCCAACATCTATCAGGAGGGCTGTGACAGCCAGGAAAAAAGAATCTACAGTATTTCAGCCTCTTATTGAACACAAGACTGTTTGTCTTCCGTTATCTACTTGGTTCAAAGACAGCAAAACATCCAACCATAATTTTCTATTCAGGGCTGCCATTTCTTTAAATGGATGAAATTCTCCTCCGGTACTAGGTGAACACCAAGGATCTGCTCTCACAGTGTAATAAAAGCCTGTATTAAGAAAGGGGTTTTTTTTCCCAAACTCAAACTGTCTTAAGTAACCCAAAGTATTTTGATTCTGTTCCTCTTCTTTTAAAGATATTCAATGGGGCACAGAATACTGTGAGAATAGCCCCCAGAGGCGAGAACATGACCAGAAATGAGCTTTCCAGTTCTCAGTAGTTTTCCACCTTCACATCACATTAATCATTGACTGTGGAGGCACTCTTTATTCACCTGTGTATTTACAGTTAAATGTGTGCTCAAATGCTTTGTTATGTCAGACCTTGATTTGTATGAAACCGGAGGTAGGATTTGGAAGGATTTTGAAACTCTTCAAGTGGTTTCAACTTTCCCATTCCTTGATGGCCTACAAAGATGACACATAGTGGACTACTCAGACTTGGACAGGAAGAGGTTGTTTTATCAGCATGTTGTCCTAGTTTTGCAATGTTGTCCAGCTCTTGACTTCTGCAGAGACAGGAACACAAGAGAAGTGTCAGTGGTCATCAGGTTCAGGGAGCTCGAGCAGGCTTCTGCAAGGGTGTACAGCTGTACTCATATTCAAGCTTTGGATTCAGTAAGTTCTGCTCCTTCTTTCAATAAATGTGATATTAATAAGATGGAAAGAAAAAAAAAAAACATGTTTTGCCTCTGTCTTTTACCATATCTGCTTGAGTTTTAAATGTGACTTGGTCCATTCCATCATCCGGTTCACAGAAATATAAAACTAGAGAATGCTATGTGGCTAATATGGAAATATCAGCGTGCATATTTATATTTACATACAGACATCTGCCCCTCTCTTAATATTTCAGATTTTGTAATGTCTTACACATCAATTATCTTGAAGATCATTGAACACAGATTTTGAACAAATAAAATTTCAGTTCTTCCATGAATACAATGATTAGAAGCCAGAGTTGTTAAAGCTAAAACAAAGACTAAAACAAAAAAAACCGGACCAGCCAGCCTTCTCCAGCCTCCCCAAACCTCTGGGCTCTTTTATATGAGTTCTAGAAAATTTTTTCCTGGAAAAAATGAAAGGCTAGACAATCCATATTTTTTTACTGTTGTCTGCACATCATGAAACATGCCACGCAAATTTCTAGCTAGCTTTGAATTATCCACTATGCTGCTTAGCAGGGAGCATAATACAAGTCTTGAAGCCAGCATGCGTCATCCACTCATGGCACAGTGGGGAATATTATATGTAGTATTTTCTAATATATAGTGGTTTCTATCCATGTATCTGATTTGATATGCTGAACTCACTGTAGTCATCTTACAGAAAGGGAAATAGTAAAAATTCCTTTCCCTATCAAACTCCAGCTATGAAGAAAAATCAGCCCTGTCTGGGCAAGTAAATTAGCTGATCAAAGAGAAGCTAATGCTGACTTAATCTATTAAAAATTCCAGTTAAAGATGTTTGGGGAGGAAGAATGAAAATAAAGATTTCTTCAGTTAATGAGTGAAAGAGGAAACTTCTCTGCAAACCATAGAAAGCGGTCTGGTTTGCATGCTCTCCATAAATAGCTTCTGTTTCCACTCTTCAGGACAGATTACTGACCAGAAGAACCACAGATCTGCATCAGTAGGGCATTTGTTATATTCTTAGCTTAGGAAGTGATGATAAGCGAATGTTATGGTACTGCTTTTTAAATACCTGTTTATTAAGTGTCTGCAATTACAAAATTCTTGTCTTGTTCTTGAAAAAAAGGTGTATTTTGACTTAATGCAAGAATAATTAATTCTACGCAATTCTTTTACTATTTTCTTAAACAATTTTTGAAGTTAATGAAAGGTAAAGATTTTTTTCCTCATCAGAAAAGGTTACTTGCCTCTAGTTTACTATTCTGATGTATTTTACAGTAGGCTACATGAAATTTACAGAACTTTAAAGTCATGCACATTTTTCACATACAGGCATATATATACATAGAAGGATAAACAAAGATGATTGTGTATGTGGACAGAAGGAGAATGAGAAGAGGGTGAACAAATTAATCTTTGGAATGGTAGCTCAAGCTAATGGTTCCTATGTGTTTCATACCCCACTAACAAGAAAAGTATGTCCTGGGAAATCGCTCCCATTAGTTGCAATACTTGTCTGTAGTTTAGGAATAGTATGTTATCCTATGAAACTTTTTATAGATGATCTCCTATAGAGAATATACATGAAAAGTATGTTCAAACTCATCTCTACTCATTTTTTTCCAGGGAATCTAAGATTTCTTCTGGTGAAAAGATGAAGATTGGAGGTGGAGAGGATGTTGCCTGGCTGCAGATATGTGAACCCACTGAAAAGGATAAGGGAAACTACACCTTTGAAATTTTTGGCGACAAGGAATCCTACAAACGCACACTTGATCTGTCTGGGCAAGGTAGATTTATAAGACCATACTTCTATGGTGACTTTTCATGGATTAAACAGTATTAACTGGCAATAATCAGAGGAATGACAGTAAAACTAGAAAGCCTTTGCTCAGAACCAGTTATAGTTTGGTTGCATGACTGTTATGATCTTTTTGGTCTTGTATCTGTTTTCACCACCACTGGCATTTGGTTTCACAAGTCTGGTTTCCCATTTTGCTACTGTGTAACCATGTAGGGGTTTTAAAAGAGCTTTAACATGGGTTTGTGTTTAAATATTTATACTGAGCCCCAAGTGCAAGTTATGTTCGTGGACAATACCTCTCTCAACTGTTTTATTACAGCTTTTGATGATGCATATGCAGAATTCCAGCGACTCAAGTAAGTGCTATATCTTTTGAATTTTATTTCTATGACAACAGTGTCTTAACTGAGAAAAAGTTTTTTAGTACTAATTTCATTCATAACATTATATATTTCTCTTCCTCTCTTCCTCAACAATTTTAGGGCGGCTGCTTTTGCTGAAAAGAGTAAGTTTATTTTACATGTTGTCAGAGTTGTTCTACTATGTAGTCTAGTGTTCTCTTTAAGTCGTCTATCATTATATGTTAGCATAGCTTTCAGAGTTCTGTGGCTGCAGAAATCTCCTGTTAGCAGATAATACTGCAATAATAATAGTAATTTGTACATTTATTTGTTTTTAATTCTAATGGAAACCCACTAAAAGTTTTACGTATTTTGCAAGCCTCCACTGTATCTGCTTGCGTGTGTAGATGTTTTGTGAGGTGTGAGCTTCTGGGTGTCATACAAAGAGGTATTGACTCTGAAAACTACTGATGATACTGAATATTGACATCTACCTATTAAGTAATAAATTACCTGCTAATGATTGTTGGGCAGACAGTGGGGAAGCTTGTTACTGTTAGGGGCTGTAGGAATTCTGGTACTTTGTTATCAATTCCTCAGATGCTTGTGCCCACAGAGGGAGTGGCAGAACAAATTTATTTGAGAAAAAATGCTAAAAGCATCCTCCTTGCTTTGCTCTGTGCCCAAAGCACTAACTGTCAAGCTCAGCAGTAGCTTCAAGATTTTTATGCGTATCAGTTCAGAATACTATAGTACAATCTCTGATAAAAAACCTGAGGGGACCATAAAATACATTGAAAAAGGAATAATCCAAAATGTCACAAAAATTGTATTCTTTTACTTTTAATTAACCAGGGACTACAGCTTTTTAAAGATAAGTTCAAACAAAAGTTTTGACTAATATGACACCAAATTATAAAATCATAAAGAAATGAGTAATTTTGAGGTCTAAACTTCACATGGTCCATATATTTTTCTTTTACTCCTAGATCGTGGTAAAGTCATTGGTGGTTTGCCTGATGTCGTTACTATAATGGATGGAAAGGTAAGGACAGTTTTGTCAAAGAGTCATGCTGGCTGCTGAGAGGTTTGTGTTGATGGCAAAAGAGGAGAGGATGCAGATGATTTAATAGAAGCTGAAAGCAGAAGGAGGATAATTTAATCCACTTGATGGTAGTCATTTGGTTGAGACATATGCAAAGTCTCAGTGAGCATGGGTACCGTAAGCTAACTATATAGTCAGAGGAGGCACAGCCTGATTTGGATCTCAGGCAAGCAAGGTCAGCCTCAAGAGGAGCTGGTCATATGCTGATTATGTAGAGGCTCTGAGTTAACTGCTTGCTCGAATCTGGACTGGCTTTCAGCTCTGTGTACTGAGCACAGCAGTTCAAAGGGACAGTCCAGTCCTGCCCCGTAGAAGAAACTGAGGAGACAGGAGGAAGCAGCCACTCTCTGAGAGCCAGTATAACAGACACAAAAATTAGGTCCCGTTCTCCAGCATGCCAGACATAGACTGTAGAAATATAGGGAGGGTAAAGAACCTACCTGAGCCAAGGGGCTAAACTCTCCCCACTTCCTATATATTGGCAGATAGCCCCATTACAATATATAATTATGGGAGATTGAAGGCCAGTGAATACACATATTATCTGACATCAGTAATAACTAATCACCCAGATACAAAGTCAAAATTGGTAAATCTTTGCAAAGTCCCTTCCTAGGTCAGCTTGACTGGTGGACATGAAATTTCATGATGTGTCCCTCACTGGGGTTTTTGTTTTGGTGAAATGGGTTCTCATGCAACCTCAGCCCACACTCTCTGGATACTCAGAGAGAAGAAGAAGCTTAGTAGTCTGAGCTGTTGTTAGCCCTTACAGGTGTGAGGAAGTGCTGGAACTCAGTCTCTCCATTCTGGGGGTGAGTTCAAGACTCCAGACACCCAAGTCTTCAGTCCAGGAAAGACAAATTCTTTTCATCCTTCCCACACAGACAACAAGTTCTTGTCTCTTTCTCGTAAAGCAAATCTTCTGTTGAGTGCCCTGTCCTTCTCTATGGGGAGAAACTAGGTCTGGGAAGAAGAATTACTGAAAGAGAACAGAGTGAGAAAAACCAAAAGAAATCTACAGCATTATGCATGGTGCAGAGGAGGTACTTGGAAACTATTATCCAGCACTTCTCACAGCACAAGAACTAGGAAGTGCCTAATTACATGGCCATCACAGGCTTTAAAGTGTAAAAGGAAGCATTTTTTCAAGTGGTTGGTAATTAATTTGTGCCTTAGTACCTTAAGCGAAAGTAGATTTGGGTCCAAAAAAGAAAACAGGCAATATAATGAAAGGAAGTCCAGCAGGGGCTATTAAATACAATGTTCTCAATACAATTTGTGCTTATAACCAGTTCAAAAGCCACCAAATTGTGGAAATCAGGAAGGTATACTGGGAACAGGATCACTGTATTCAGCCTCTGTATTTTTATACACTTTTTTAAGCAGCTGCTTTTGACCTCTAAAAGAGCTAGATGGACTTTCATTCAGACTGACTATAGCAGATCAGCTCATGAGTCAATGTGACTCTTACCATCTGCTGGCTATCAAAAGCATGTTGATCAGGCTGTTTACGTCTCTTGTATGGAGTGCATCTTCGGAGACTACAGCTGTGTTGGTTATCACTTTCTTATCACTGGAGTAAGAGGTTGCATAGAACTCTTCTAACTTTCTGTGTACTTGACCATTTTCTGGATATCCAGGAGCAGTCTCCCTAGAGAGATGAGGGAACTCGTGGTCCTTGCAGTGGATGCTGAAACCTGCTCAACTCTGGACCAGACAGAGATGATTTTCCTCTTGGCCCATTCCTTCCTTTGTCTCTAATGGGTGTTCACAAGAGGTGTCTTGTTGTGGTAGACAGAGGTAACTCACAGCAAGAAAGATAGTCTTTTAGGAGGTTACGTGTAAGCCACTCTAAGACCAACAACTTTAAACAGTCTAACTATAAGGAAACAGCTGCGTGAAGTCACCCCTGATTGCATACACAGACTAGCTGCAGTTTCCTCATGCAATCATGCCCTGAAAACTACAGCCTCAAATTAAGAAAATCCTACATTGTGCAGGTCCAGAAGGAAAAGGCTTCCAAGGAGATCTATTTGTGTGAGGATTAAATAAGTGAATGTGTGAAGAGAAAATCTCTGATTCCTGAAATCAGGCAAAGCAAAATGGATAACAAGGAAGTGAAACTTTAAAATCACCTCTAAATTAAATATGAACATGCACCATGCAAGAGTTGTGCAAGTACGAATTTGAGAAGTAACAGTACAAAAAGAAAAAAAAAAGAGCGCATAGTTTTCCTCATGCAATGGAATGGTATAACTATACAGATATATGGGCACAAGACAAAGATTTACTAGTGCTTCTTAAGAGATTATAAATTATTTTTGGTCACATCTTTAATTTAATTTAATAAATGAGAACAGGCCCAAATAGTCTAAAATGACTGTGGAATATATCTGTTCTCTCGTAAGTTTTTAATATTAACTCATTAAGACTTGATTAATTATTATGAATTATTTATTTATTAACTCCTCTTAAATGAGGTCACTTTCGAGGGCAGTAGGCATGCAGTGTTGCCTGAGTTACAGAAAGGAAGGTAAGATTTAAACTCATGTCGTTAGACATTAGTTTAATTTCCCAAGATTCGATTTTCGTGTCTGCATCATCACCTCTAAATATTTTATAGTAAGACTAGTTCCTATAGACTATTAGTTAACTTTACAACCTACACGATACCACTTCTTTAAGAGTACTCGCACGCTTCAGTTGTCACTAAGTTGTATCCAGAGTATGTAAATCTTTCTTCATTCCCCTCTGTCTTTGGAGGCATGTAATATGCAAGACTGCTTCTGTTTGTGAACATATGGCACTTTTGATCACTTAAAATTTCTTCCTGGTTTATTTTTTCTCTGAGTTATATCACGCCTATTCAGTCATCACCACTCAAGAAAAATATTGCACAAAAAACACGCACCTGTGCATGCAGACAGACCTTCTCTGCTCACTCTGGGTCAGGATTTAGCAAAACCAGAAGGGAAATATGAAGGAGAGGGAATATAAGAAAACATTCTGGTAACAACTATCAGTTTTGGGTCTTTCATTGTTTTTTTTTTTCCTCTTTCTTTTTTTCCCCTAACACAATGGTGAATATGTGAAATTGTAACGGTGACTTTTAATTATCTATGGCACAATTTTGGATATAGTGAGTTTCAAGAAAACATGGACAAAGTAGGCATTAATCAATGTAACTTCTCAAATGATTCTTTCATTTATTCTATCATCACTGTACCTAAATACATGAAGTTTACATACGTGTACATATGATAGTCAAAATGGGGTTCAGAAGTAACTATAAGAAACTTTGGAAGAATGACCAAAAAATATTTTATGGGCTTCTTCAATCTCGGTTTACTCCTTGGAAAATACTCCAACTTCCAGGATGGTCACTAGGTTATTTCGGCTATTGTCTGAATATGCTGTACATGTGTGTAAAAGTTTTACAACATTTATACATTATTTTTTCTTCATGAAATATTTCCATTTTTGTTGTCAACAGTACCTGGAATCAATGTCCAGTGGTTTATGTTATGTACTCTACTTTTAAGTGACTTTTTTTCTTTTAATCATCTCAAGCAATAACCTCAGGAGGCCTTGGTCAGAATAGATTTGCTCATTTGTCCTCCCTGCTGTATACAGGGAAACTTCAAGGATGTTTTTAAACCTATCTTTGCCTGAACCGCATGCCAGACTAATGGGTTATCAGGAGTCTCCTGCGGGCAGGACTGCAACGACAGTCCAACATACCATCTTCAGACACTATTACCCTGAGGCTATTACTGTATCACAGTCACTGGTAAAATTGTGGAAAGACTTAATCAAACAAAAAAAAACTATTGGGACCTCTACTTTTCAGTCCTTGAGAACGATACCTGTCTTACTTTAATTAACTAGGAATAAAAAGTGCCTGAAAGCAATACTAAGAATATTCTGATTAAACAAATCTGACTGATCCTCAAAATTGCTTCTTTTTCCATCCTTCAGACACTGAATCTGACCTGTACTGTATTCGGAAATCCTGACCCTGAAGTGGTTTGGTTCAAGAATGACAAGGCCTTTGAACTTAATGATCACTATGCGTTTTCACTGGAACAAGGGAAATATGCCAGTTTAACAATCAAGGGAGTGACCTCAGAAGACTCAGGCAAATATAGCATCCACGTCAAGAACAAGTATGGTGGGGAAACAGTGGATGTCACTGTAAGTGTTTATAGACATGGTGAAAAAATGCCTGAAATTAAGCCTGGCCATCTTGCTAAACCCAGGCCAATACCACCATCAGAAGAAGTCCTCAAACCTTAGGGCAAGGCAAAATCCAATATGTGAAGCTTGACACTGCATTTGACAAACAGAATAGAATACATGAGCTGTAGTTGAGGTATTCCCACAGCTAACTAACTAGTAACTTCCAAAGGGAAACTGAGCTTCTAGAATTTTGCTTTAGTGAGGTAGCTGTGCTAAGGTGCTGTACACATCTGCAATAATCTCATTTGAATACATGTAATAGGGTGGGACTTGCAAATAGCAAAAAGCCAAATGCCTGCCGGAGGTGCCCATTTGCAATGGCAAGTTGCAAAAACCAACAGCCCTCTGAGAAGGAAAGTCCCATCAGTAAAGGTAGTGAACTGCAGTTACAAACCTATTCAGAGTTGGTTCCTTCTTTGTTACACACATAGTCCATTTGGCTTTGAAGCCCCTGATCCTGCAAGTCTAGTGGATAGTCTCTCTTTAGTAGTGATGCTGTTGTTTTATAGTGTGACTTTAACTTTAGTAGACTTTTACAAATGTTCACTGATTACTCATTGAGGCATAGGTTACATGGTTGTACTTTGTTTTTCTTGCTTTGTGCTAATAAAACTTTAAAAGTCACCTTTGCTACTTGCTGCTCCAAATCACACCTAACTAGTTCTGTTTACTCTCTTCCATTGTTTAATTACCGCTTATTGTACACTTTCACAGCTGGTAGCATGCAGACTATTGACTTTCAATAAAGAATGCAAATTATGGTTAATCACAGTCACTGGGTGGCACTTATGACATTAATTTTACTCTTTACAATACAGGTCAAGATGCAAGCTTAAACTGGTACCAAAAGACACATATACAATTCAATCACGTAAGATAATTATGTCTTTGATTTTCCATGATCCAAAATGAACAACAGAACTCTGCCATGAGTGAAGTGATGTTCTCCTAGGCAAAGATTTCAATATATACTTACAATGAAACATAGGTGTTTCAATAATGAATGCAGAATGGGCTTCAGAGAGATTACTCGCATATCTGTCATACAATACATGAATGAATATTTGCAGTGCTGTTTATTTCAGATCAGGTTCCCTTTTCAAAAAAGGCCATTTATCTGCCTAGATGAGCCTTTGTAATTTGCTAACCAGCTTTCAGCAAAGAGCTCTGCTGATGGTAAGGAACACTGGTGATACAAACATCTCGGATGCAGCCCTCCTCTCTTGTGAATTCTCCTAGTCTCTAGGAGAAACATGAGGAAAAGGGAGCATTGTGGGAGACAAGGGAGCTTGGATGAGAGGTGGCCTGTTGAAACAACACTCTGTAAAATCTTCACTATTTAAACTGGATTAAAGTGTTTGGCATAAATATTGGGACAGTAACTTGTGTTTGGGGTCATGGCTGAAAGCCAGTGCTGAGTCTCTGACAGCCCCTGAGCTTAAGTGTGGAAAATATGCAAATGATTGTTCTGGCTCCCCCTGCCCTCCCCGTTCCCCCACCAGACAAGCTGAAAAAACAGGAAAATGGACAATTTCAGAGCAAATTTAATCTCAGGGCTTTTTTGCATTTTTTTCTCATAGAAGTGACATAGACCTTCCATTGTTTTGTCTGGCAAACAAATACTTCACTTGATTCAAAAAATGTTTTATTTTTGAGACAGATGAAAAGCAGAGAAAATGAGAAGCCAATTTACAAGCTGTCAGATACGGTAGCTTGGAGCACTCATCTGGGAGACAGGAGAGCAGCATTCTCCTTCCCCCTCCTCTCCATCCGTGGGGATTTGAACCTGTATCTCTGACTACCAAAGGCAGTGTACTAATGCTCAGCCTTCCCTGTATTTGGAAGGGCTGCTTCTATTTTATCCTTTTTTCCTTTTTCTGACTATGTAAACAGACACTGAAAAAGAGACTACACCTAGGTATTCTGCTTCTCACATCAGCATGTTAAATGCTAGATTTGAGAGGTTTTCTCCCTTTCTTGTACTTTATCTTAATTTTCAGTACTGAAGGAGGGATTGAGGGTGTGATTTAAGAACCTGATGGTTTGAACAGATAATGATGAGGATGGATTCTCTGTAGTTTCAAATTCCTCAAGTAAGAGAGACTACAAGCCTCCTTTGCAAGTCATTGATATCTGAGAGCAATCATGACAAAAACAACAGACCAGCACTGGAAAGGAAATAGTCTGTAATAACACTATATTAAAACATACTTTCATTATAAATAAACAGCTTTTTGAAAGAGTTGTGTACTTAGAGCCAATGAACAGTGAGTTCATATTTAAGTACTGCATTAAACAGCCAGGAATTACATTCGACAGTGATGAAAAATTCTTCTTTTGGGTGAAAATATTCTTCTGGCTACGGAACAGCATTCTGTCTCTGGTTATTGAATGAAAGTATCCAAGAGAGTTAAAGACTCAGAACCATGTTACTGCCATGAGATAGTTTAATTAGGAGATTTTAGGAGACCAAGAAAAGCAAGGATTTATTCTCCAAATATCTATCAAAATAAGCAAATACATTTTTATGTGAATCTGTCATCACAAGAACTTCAGCAAAGCTCTCAGTAAAGTAACTCAAATTTTCTTCTTTTCTATTCTAATTTCTTATTAAAGGCCTTTAAGCTTTTAAAATTCTTACTATGCAGGCTCACAAAATATCAGAGCCAGTCTCCGTAGCATACAAAGTGAGTATCAGCAAGAATTTAATATTATTCTTATCTCCTTCTACAGTACACAGGTTAATTTTAGCTGAGACTATCAAATTATTGCATGTTATGGCAGCTTTTCAGAGGCATCCTTGGGCACAGAAGACAAGGTTAGTTTCATCTCAGTTGTACCTTTAGCTGGCCTGCTTAGTTAAGCAAGCTTCACTTATTTCTTTCCAGGCAAACAGAAGTAATTTATTACGACAGTTAATCCTCTGCTGAAGTACAGAAATTATAATTCACAGGAACACTATTTTCAAAAGGCTAAGGACTTCCTATAAACTGTTTCACATTTTTCGGTGTTCCGCGTACCTTTGATTCTTTTGTACATCTTTAGAAATCTTGTTATCAGTGCTAGCAAATGAAACGAATCAACTCTGTTTAAAAGGGACTGTCTTTTCAGAGTGAACATGCACCTAGTCGCCTCGAGGGACAATACAATTGGATGGATATTAGAGGGACAAATAGGATGCTCTGGTAATCAAGGCAGATGAAATATGTGATGAGGCATATTAGCATCTGCACACACCCTTCACAGACCTCGTGTCTGCATTAGTTTAATTAATAAACATTTTGAAGGGGGAAGAGAAGAAAGTAAGATTTGCTGGAGAAGGTCTGATGCCAAATGAGCCTACCCCCACTAAGGTCAAGGGACGTTGACTTGTTTATACTAGATATGAATCTACTATTTGCTTTTGCAAATCCAGTGAATTACCTATTTCTGTTACCTTTGAGAAGAAATGCTTTTACTAGAATGATTTTTTGTCATGCCGGTGAGTTTTGTGCTGCCTGACTTTCATGTTGCGCATTTCTAGGCTGTGCTAGTGCGAAATGGAGCATAGTCAACCAGTCAGGGGAGGCAGATAAGGTGTCAGCCAGTTGTGTTGATGGGCCAGAGTTGTGGCTGTGTCTGTCATGTTGGCATTCTGCTACAAGGCTGGCAAGGCTGCCTTTTCTCCAAACACCTGCTTCCTTTGGATCAGGTTTGATATGTTACTGTTTGTTTTCTTGGAAACAAGTTCTATGAAAATTCCTCCTAAGGCCAATTTACAGGTGCTTTTTATGAGGAAAATATTTTTTTTTATGACAGTATTTGCCTCTAGTGTAAATCTTTCCCCAGCCCATAAGATTCACTTGCATCCCAGAGCTCAAAAACTTGTGCACACTTCATTAATCTGCTCTTGTATGGAGAAAGAGGTTCAGTGATAATAGCACTCTAAGTGATGTTAATGCATAGACAATTTTTAAAGGAAACTTTTGAAATATAATAAAGCACTATATTTTCTGTTTTTTAGAACTGAGAATAAAACCTCTAGATGGCAGCAGAAGAACAAGATAGAAACAAGCAGATCTTAAAAAATTCTGCCAGCTATAGCATATCCATCATTTTGATGCAAACACATCACTTAGGGAATGGGAGATTATTAAAAGCATTATACTTACGCCAGTGACAAGGACAGGTCCAGCAAATGACTGTTTCCCGGAAATAGCAGGTGATTTTGCAAGCAATAACGCTGCCTCTTAATCTTTGCATGACACACATTAAGAGGTTAAGCATGCCTTGTAAAATATTGCCAGACTCATGTTGCATCAAGTTTCTCCTTAGGATATGAAAAGCACAGCATATTGACTATATTTACGAAGGGAGATTTTAATTCAAGCTCTAAAGGCAAACCTCTCAGACTTAGCAGCTTCCATAGGTTTTTAAAACACTGTTTCTAATACTGCAAGGCCCACGTCCTACAATTTTTGGTCAGTCTTTACAGAGGGATGACTGCATTTGAAATTAACAGGAGGTCTGGGAGCAAAGAACGCAGGGTCTGGCTCTCAGCACGGTCACTGCAAGATTCAATGATGTTGAGACCTGTAAGAAACTACCAGTAGCCTTCTATATTAATATTTCATTCCTCATTGGAATGTGCAGTAACTCAGTACCAGCTTTGTCCTTGGGTATTAGCTCAAGGTTTATCAGATTGTTATATTTTAAAAATAGCGCACTTGACCTCACATCATTTCCTTTATGAACATTTGAACTTTGTGTGGGTGTATTAAAGGACTGTTAACTTGTAATAAACTGGTCTCATTTTTTAAGTTAATGTAACTTCATTTTCTGTTATTGTTGCTCGTCTGTTACATTAATATTGTACAGCTGAGAGTCTGATAGAAAAAAAAGGCTTAGACACCCTACTGCAGTTAGAAATAGTATGGTTAATAGCTACAGCTAGAGCCTTTCACATGGTATCTTAAAATATCCATCAGGGTTTTCCCATGCAGATTTCACCTGGCACCTGTGTCCCCTGAGAGGGAATTTGCCCTCCAACCTGCTGAAGGCTTCTGCTGGAAGCCATTATCCATCTGATGACGTTGGTGCACACAGCATGTAGAAGAGAGGCAGATGGAAAGAGCTACAACTTCTGTTAACGACAGAGCCAGGGTAGCTCTTTACCATTTTAAATCATGGTAAAAATGATGATCAAAATTTTAGTCTGCTGACTTAGTGATCTCCACAAGACCATTTTGAACAAAGAAGTGCACTAAAAGCCGATCCAACAATTGTAAATCAACCCCAAAGCCAGCCCGCCTGATTGCAAGGTAATGTGTGAAAAAGAGTCTGACATAGTTGTGTGCCACTTTTGCTGTCTGGGAAAAAATGCCTTCCACATATGAAAATGGCAATCAACCTCCTACATGGTGCTTAATGGGAGGTAAAACACAAGACGACTCCCTGGCTGGGAGTTATGAGGCCACATGCAGTTGTCTCCATCTGAGTTAATCACTGAAACTCCCTTCTTAGAAAATGGAGAGAAACAAGTGCTAGTAGGGCACAAGTCATGTCATTCAAGAGCAGGTGTCTCAAATAAGTGAGATGAATGATGTCTATTCTTTCCACTGTCTGCAAACAGAGTTTAGTATAACCAGGCTGAATGGAAGACATCTATATAGCTGATGTTTGAAGTTAGGTGCAATAAATTTTGCACCATGTTTCTCCAATTTAATTAGCTCTTTACTTGGAAAATTTATTTACAGAGATGCTTCATAATAGCAGGAATTTTTGCTGTGTTTTTACAGGCTGGCTTCCTCTACTGATTTCTTTTATTTTGCAGTCTTTTCCGCTTTCTCCTGATATCTATGTTATTCTGAAATCTGTGTGCAAGCATTTGCTGACTTCCAGCTACCACTTGGTCCCAACTCACAGCTGACTCTCATGATTTGGCCTTTACCAAGACATCATGTTAGGCCTTCTGTTCTTTGAAATACGTAAGTTTTCATCATAGTTTTTGACTGGCTGTGATGTTGCTGTTAGTGTGGGACTTGTTTTTGCCTTTGCTCCTCTCAGTGCCATCGCTCCATGGCAACATCTCTATCAATAGATGTCATAAGGCTTTCACGGTCCTTTAGTGCCCTTTTGCTAAGCCTAGAAGACATGCCACATGCAGTTTCTCTGTTGTGCTGGCCAGGCACACCCTCTGGCTGGAGAAGCACGATTCTATGATTCGCATATGCCAGATTCTTTCAGTGTGCCTAAGGCAGCTCAGCGACTGGCCAAAGCTCTGAATCCTTCTGGTCCTGTGATGTACCTGTCTGCTTTTGTCTGCTGCTTGTCTCTAACTAGCTCCCACTTATCTTTCTGTTCAGCTCTGTTACTCTCTAGACTTTGTGGTTTCTTGGTACGATCTGTGTTCCTCTGTCAGTCTGCTGTCTTTCAATATTGCTTTAACGGAAGAATCTGTATCAGTAAATAAAACAGAGCCAGGCCTGATTATCTAGTCCTTAGACCAACATCCTGTATACATTACATTAACCTCTTCTAGCATCCACCTCAAAGTTTGATATCATCTGAACTGCCCGCTGGAGACAGTATTCACCCACCCTAACTTTAGGTCAGGAGGTGTTTAGGAGTGTGTGAGCTGACTTGCACCAAAACTTTGCTAAGGTCAGTTTGAACAAATAAAAGTACTAGTTAATTAAGTTCAGTCTTGGTGCCTTAGCTCTTTGATTTGCTAGCAGAGGTTGTAACTAAGTGTCCAAGCATGAGTAGCCTTATGAAATGTGTACGTAATAGCATCAAGACTTAGTGTCCTGTTAGTAAGTAAATAATTGAGCCTACGTGGACTGCTGTTCACATAACTACTTTCATCAAGCAAGCCTATTCTAATCAAAATGAAATGTTTGGTTCAGCACCCTGTGTGTCTCTGTACTGTGGGTAGCTGAACCCAGCCTTTCTAGATGTTGACCCTTTCCCACTCATGATGCCTTTTTATCAGCATCCACCACTGATTGTCTTCCCACTAATTTTTGGGTAACTTGGGGGAAAGAGTAGGTTATGATTAACTGGCACATGGGTACTTAAACTCCTCTGTAATGTATACAGCACTTTGCAGGCATAGACCTTAAACTTCCTGATTTTCTTCCTGGCTTTTGGATAGACCTCCAGGTCGCATACAGTAAACACCTATGGTAGCTTTTGCTGTTAAATGTTATGTTCTGACCTTTCAGGAACAAGTTGGGCCCTTGTGAGACCTTTCACCTTATCTTGGTGCATACTCCCTGCTGCTCCAATCTGTTTGGCATTTACACCTGGTCAATAGGCGTCCTGGTTACCTTGGATGTGTCTTTTTTCTCAAACTGTGACATGCAGACCTGTTTCACTTTGTCATCAGGTCTTAAACTTGCTTTTGTGTTCACTTTAAACACAGTTGTGTTTTACATGTAGAGCTCTCTTTTTGCTAGTTTCAGGCAGTTAAACTCCTATGGATCTTTTCAGGCTTACTCCTGTAAGTTCCATCCTGTTGTGACTGTCTGAAGTGTCCTGTCGCAAACCAGAGAGTATCTTTTGCAGATATCTCTCTCTCCTGTATCATCAAGTCACCTGTATTGTAGTCTATTTAATTAACCATGATTTCTCTTCTAAGAACCTTATCCTTACCTCGTAGTACTGAAGACTCAGAAGTATAATTTCCACTACTTTGAGGGCTCTGTATGATAATTGCTGATGTTCTCTGGTCAGGCCTCATGTCCAACCAATGCCAAAATGTGAACTGATAGGACTGTTCCATTCCGAAGACCACAGCTAGTAATTTCTCTTCCATCTGAGCACAGTCCCTTTGGGCCTGACAGGCTTTAATCGAAAATGCCATGGGCCAATGACTTTGCAGTAACTGTGCTCGCAAGTCTCCTCCTGAGGCCTCAGGCTGTAATTACAGATGCTCCACAAGAATTTCAGGGTTGGCAGCTTGCTTTTATTCGTGTTCGTTCTTTCAGATGATCTTGTATTTTGATGTTCTGATTGTTACATCATGGTTTCTTAACTATTCCTCAGTTTCACAAACATCTGATATGAAAGTGCAAATGTAGAAAAACTGCCTTCTGCACCTATACATCTCTAGCCATTTCTTTGAAGGCTCTCAATTCCTGAGGATCTATTCAGAGATGCAGAGGAACTGGTAAGTGCTGGCTGTAGGAAGAACATTTGTTCCCAACATTTTCTTTGGAATTATTCTAATTTTATATTGTGATCCTTTTTTCTACATAGTGTATAAAAATAATTTGGCACAGCAAAAATCTCGGCACATGGACATTGCTTTGTATTTACTCCCTTTAAGCAGGAGTTCTCTGAGGCTAGATAACTGAAAAAATGGAATATAAAGGATAGGAAGACCACATCGTTTCATTGCCAATAAAAAAAGGCATATACTTAATGGAGGGCTTTGATTCTTATTGCATTCTTGACTTGGATTCACCTACATTGAGCTCACACCTAAACTTTAAAAGTTTTTTCAAACACTCCCAAGATTCATTTGACTTCCTATTCAATTTATTTATTCTTTCAAGTGCTTTGTGCTGTCACGTATTCAGTTCTTCCTTGACCATCTCCTTCTTTGTTGAATCAGAAATGATAGCCATCAGTTATCACGATGGACCTGTTCCCATACTTGCACAGGTGCCTGAAAATGCAGGATAAGTGCAGAGAACCCCATGGATCTGCTAGAGGGTGAAGAAAAGCATAATATAACTCATTTCCTTCAAGGATGGTAGGAAGTGGAGTCACTAAATTCAAGGGAGGTACCAAGGGATTTCCAGAGGCTTGAATTAGGCCATTCCTTCTCCCAAGAGTAGTACAAAAAATTAGCAAAAAACCAAAATTACTGCATTGAAATGCACCGAGGACTAACTTAATTTTCTAATTTTTACAGAACATGGCCTAATTCTTTCCTTATACTCAGTCGCCTACACTATTTAATGCACATAATCCTTGCACTTCTCCATTCCCCTTTTAAGGAGATGGAGAGATGGGATAGAGAGGGAGTGGGATCACTCATGTCCTAAACATCTCTGTGCTATTAACATTCAGGGCAAGCTACTGTCAATAAACAGCGTCAAATAGAAAATTCACATGCAGAATATTTTAATTTCAAATTCCTAATCAAAGTGGTACTGGAAATGAAAACTAAGTCTAAAGCAGCACTGAAGAAACTCTGATTCAGTTCATCTCAAATACACCTAAAATATGTGTTTCGTCACAATGTTTCTACAAAGTTTGAAAGATCTAAGACCACTGGTAGAATTCTCATTCTCTGAACATTGCCAGTGCGTTCAGGTATTTTGGGTCAACAGATAAACAGATCTTTGTGGTGTTTTCATCTCAGATACTGCAAAACTGGGTTTGTGCCAAAGAAACTAGAATTGACTAGAAACACAGACAAACAGAATACTAATTGGCTGGCCTATATTCATTGACTGAATCAAGATAAAGGGAAAAAAAGTAGTAAAAATGACAATTAAATCTCTTCTTTCAGTTCCTTGTGGACAATTATCTATGGTGTTATTGTAATATACACACAGGCAATACATATGTTTTAAGAAAAAAATACACAAAAACCTCTGTTATTTTTATTGTTGCTGGTTCTTTGTGTTAATTTAAAACATCTTCCTTTTTAAAAAGCACTTTCACGCAATTCTCCACTTTTATTTTCCACTAAATGAGCTGATTTTATTAAGGAGAAAAGATAGAAAACACACATGGAACCGCACAAACACATAAGCATACAGTATGTACAGTATTTGTGCTAACTAATAATAATACTTTCACTCATTATTTGAATATTGCCATCCTAATCCTACCTGTAATGCAATAAAATGCACACTAAAAGCCAAGTTTGATGAACTTAACATTTTTTGAAGTGATTTTAAGTAGCAACATTGTGCAAGAGAAAATTTCTCTTTCATTGATCTATTTATGTCAATAAACATAAGCCTATTTCTCTTTGAAATCTTCATTCCCATTGACTGAAGATGGTAAATATGAAAACAATTCCATTTTAAAAATCTGGTTTACAGTTGCATATCTGTTTGACTATTATATTTTTTTTCTTAAATTCTTAATGGCTGATCTCTACCTCAGAATGTTTTTCTCTTAATATTATTTTATTTTGGGAGGAAAATGGCAATTTCTTTGAAAATATATCAGCTGTTCCTATGACTGAAGTCAAGACGAATTATGTGAAGCACATTGCACATATGCATATATGTAATACATGCACATACATGCACATGTTATATGTTAATATAATATAGTATGCACAAAATGTGTTTATTGACCATTTTATGAAGACTAATGCCCTCTCAAAGCTCTTTCCATTCAATCTCCCAGACGTTTGGGACATGGCCTTGAAATTTGTCCTCAGACTGAAAGGAGAGGAGCAGGGAAAGGGATCTGCAGAAGAAAATTTCTTCTTGTTGTGTTCTTGAAAACCTGTCTAAATTTGGTCAAGTTGGTAAATTGTAGTTTGCACGAGTAGAGTTTTCCTAGAGGTAAAAGTCTCTGAATAAATCTGCATGCACAGGTCAAGCTCCAGCTGACAGCAGCTTGCCCTCTCCCTGAGATGACTCCTTTGGGATGCCAGAGGCAGTGTCTGCTCTCCTCCTAACTAGATGCTGCAGCGAAGAGCATCTCTTTTCTTCCTCCTTCTTCCCTGTGGGATTCAGGCAGGGTGGGAAGAGGGAGTTGGCTGATGATGGTGCAGAGCAGGTGAGGACAGATGGTTGTGGGAAGCCTGGGACCACAGGGAGCCCAGAGAGGCGAGGTGAAGGGGCACCATGGACATACTAAGAGAGCAAAGCATGGCAGGTCAGTGGAGTGACAGGGCTGAAATTCAGGAGAATCGAAAGATCTAAGCAGTAGGACAGATTGACAGGAAGAGAGACACTGGTGAGAGACTGAGGCAAAGATGCTGTTGTAACTGGGGAAGACCATGTCAGACCACAAGCTAGAGTGATATGGAAAGGTACCAACTCTGAGATACTAAAGTAAGACTCAGCAATAAGACCAACCAGAGTATGCAGGGAAGAAAGAGAAGTTAAACATTCAAACAAGCTTGAAAGCTAAGCAAGAGATTGATAGTGGGTATAGTCATGGCTATATGAGGATATTTGCAGTAGGAGTGTCAGAATTTCAGTTTGCTGAAAGTGTTAGGTGACTAAGACATTGGCATCAGAAGCAGAGGTGTGTGATTGAGCTGCGTAAGAAGGTTCAAGCTAGTCAGAAGAATGTAGCAGTTGTTCTTTTAGTTATGACAGATACATCCCTGCAAAGCTCTCATCTTCTATGTGTGAAGACTACCAAGCTCACTAAGGGACCCACCTACATGATTCTAAGTAAATAAATGAAAGTGTGTGACTGGATCCTCAAGACAGACTTGCAAAATCTCAATATGAAACTTTCTGGTAGTTAAGCCTGTCCCCTTCTCAGGATCTCTGTACAGCACCAGACCTGCTAAGTTTAATACGCAGAGTCATCTGAATATGTTCTTCATGACGAGAAGTGTAACACTTTCTGAGGGGATTCTGGTAGGGAATTCATAGAATCATAGAATCATAGGTTGGAAAAGACTGCTAAGATCATTGAGTCCAACTATCCACCCAACACCACCATGCCTACTAAACCATATCCCGAAGTGCCACATCTACATGTTGTTTAAACACCTCCAGCGATGGTGACTCCACCACTTCCCTGGGCAGCCTCGTCCAATATCTGACCACTCATTCTGTAAAGAAATTTTTTCTCATATCTAATCTAATCCTCCCCTGACACAACTTGAGGCCATTGCCTCTCATCCTATCACTAGTTATCTGAGAGAAGACACCAACACCTGCCTCACTACAACCTCTTTTCAGGTAGCTGTAGACAGCAATAAGGTGCCCCCTCAGCCTTCTCTTCTCCAGACTAAACAATCCCATCTCAGTCGCTCCTCATAAGACTTTTTCTCCAGACCCCTCACCAGCCTCATTGCCCTTCTCCGGACATGCTCCAGCACCTCAATGTCCTTCCTGTAGTGAGGGGCCCAAAACAGAACACAGTACTCCAGGTGTGGCCTCACTGTGGTTTCACTGATGTGTCCCTTGTTCTCTGTACCCAGCTCCAGTGACTCACTGTGGCTATAACCTTAACATTTATGAGTCTCTTACTCTTCCAGCACGGTACAAAACAACTCCCAAGAATCTAGCACATATTTTTTTCACCTGTAGAAGTACTTTGTTTTCAAAGTTTTCTTTTGTTTTAATTGCCTTGCCACTGTGGCCATGAGCTACTATGTGAAGAGTTGCAGCACTGCGTTTGCAGAAAACAGATTTGTATATTTTAACTGCCATTTTCTGATTTTTAAGCCCTGTTGTGTAAGATTTCTTTATTTTCCTGAATAATAATAAATGCTTCGGTGATGAACCTACACCTAATTTGGAAGACAAATGGAAGCTGCTTCATGTACCTTTATTTTCCTTTTTCAGTTTTATTTTGGTGCTAATTCCCTATGGGACATGGGTATCACATCCTGTTTTTACAAGGATTTTATTGAGTGCATAAACTCTTACACTGTCTGAATCACATTTGAGAAGCTTGATAACAGCTGCTGCAATATTCCTATTCAACCCATAATGGCAACTTCTTAGCTATCATTTACTGGAAGTACATTTCATAGTGAAATGCTTTAACAGACCACTGTTTAAACTGTTCCCAGAGAAACAAAATGCTGGGGACAGGGTATCAGAGAAAAGGTAGTGCACTTGAGACAAAAAATAACATGAAAGAAATAGCATGGGTAAGTGAGACTTTCTTGAAAAACTAAAGTCGTGAGCTGGATCAAAATTTACAAGTGGGAATGTAGGAAGCTCTGACAACACAACCTAATAAAAATAGATATATTGTAGCTTGTTCTATCTGTTAAAATGTAAAGAAGAAAATAAAGGAAAAAATGAAAGAATTTAAGCACTTCTACACAGTGACTGATCCACCATAAATGTCAGTTTCTCTCAGGGGTATCCTTATCTAGAGGGATAAGCTCTTCAGAGAGGGTCTTTCTGAGTAGTTACATGTTTGTTAAATCACGAGTTATTTAACAATTGCTGGTCAAATTAGTTTGTGGATTTTTTTGTTCAGGCTTCTCAATTATTTTCTTCCTGCCTTAAAAATCTGTAAAACAATTGATGTAGTCCAATATAATCTGGTGATAGGTGAAACCTTAGTTCTTGTTTTGGCTCATGGATTTAAGGACAAGGTCTTGAACAAAAGAATAAATAACTGTCTTCACGAAGGGTGTGCAACTCAATAACAATGAGAAGTAACCAAAAGGGGAAGTTCAACTCAATGTTTCTGTGAGACATCTTCTCTCTTAGGAGAGATGAAGGGGAGGAGAGATGAAGCTCTTTCCAGTGCAAAAGATATGTGACAAGACACTGCTGTCTTTGCATTCAGAGATGGAGATCATTAATGATCTCGAGTTGTGTGCAACTCCTTGTATATCATCAGGCTGAAATTTTGAGTCACAGGCTTGTCATATTATTGAAATGAGTAGGGTCATACTAGATGACATGTTCTTGGGCACTGGGAAGTTTTGGGCACCAAGGACTTTATTCACCCATGCTAATTCTGCTTATCAATCAACTAGTCATTCACTTTTAATCCTGGCACTAAAACATTCTTGCAAGAGAATCTTAATTTGTGAGCTCTTTGTGTTTTCTTGTGAGTCAACAAGTTAAAGTAATTTGATATTGCACTTCCTTGATAATGAAAAAGGCTGATGAGAATAAGAGAGTTTACAGTAGTGTGTCACATTAAATCGTTTTGCAATTCAGTAGCAGGATGGTTTATCTTTCAATTGATGTTTGTGATACAAAAAAGCTGCCCAACAATCATACTAAAAATATAAGTTTTCTTTATTTTTATTACAATAACATGCAAATTTCTGTTAAAAATCATGGCTGAATGGTGCTAGATGTTGTACAAAAAATCCCCAGGTCCATCAATGAGAAGTAATGTTGTCAATGGCTCCAATTTCTACTGCACCACGTCATAATTTTGACTTGCAATCCTAGACTGACGTGAGTATCTTAGTTTTGATTCAAAACAAAAGAATGAATTTCTAATCTGGTGGTGGTGCAGAGAAGCTTGAGAACATGAACTAGAAAAGGTTAGAAAAATGAGAAGGCAGCAAATAGAACTTCCTCTTTGGGAGGAAAAAAGTCAAGTGTATTTAATGCTTCCCAGCAGAACTGGGCTTATTCTGTCCAGTCTAACCACATTGTCCTGGGTTTGGCCAGGACAGGGTAAATTTTCACCGGACTCCAGGAAAGGGGCACAGCTGGGCAGGCTGACCCCACCTGGCCAAACAGAGCAGGGTATTCCATACCATGTGCCATCATGCTGGATTCCGGTGGGGGGGGGGAGCTGGGCAAGGGGAACTCTCTCGCGGTTTGGGAGGGCACAGCGGTGGTTTGGTCCGGGAGAATGGCTCTCTGGGTCGTGCGGTTTGTGTTGGGTTTTCTCCTCATCTGTATCACTGTTGTTACTGTTCCCTTTGTTTGCTGTTCTGTTAAACTGCCCTTATCCTGACCCTTCGGTTTCTACCTGTTTCTTTCCATTCTCCTCCACACTCCGGCAGGGGGAGGGGCGGCCGCGTGGCGCTTTTTTGCCGGCTGCAGCCAAACCATAACATTAAATTGGCACCGAAGCGTGGGGTGGGGATAACGGCAGGGCTGAGCAGTGTGTGTTAAAACAATTTTCCTAGATTTTGTTAAATTTTGTTATACGCATTTATTGTGTTAGTTAAATAGTCGCCGGTAAAAAATGTTGCTGACTTTGATCAGATGGCTGTGGTTTTAGAATCCTTATTTGCAGTATGTGTTCACTGCCATGATGTTCATTATCACTGGAAAAAGGATCAGGATGATGATTTTGCTCTACAGTACGATATCGACTTATGACATGATAAAATCACTGTGTATGAAATTAGACTTGCATTTGCATGTGACACTGCAGTTATTTCCGTACCTCGGATCCTATGTCTTAGAATTTGTTAATAATCAAACCCAATCTGTGGGGAAAACTGAAGGGGATACCTTCCCCCACTCTGTCACCCCCCCTCTCTCCCTCAGGTTGGTCCTAATGGCTTTTGAGAATTTCGAGTATCCGTGGGATGCTCAGGGTAGCACTCTCCTATTGTTCTGCCTCCTGAATGGGTTTTGGGTCTTGTTTAGGGTTAAACAAGTAGTTAAGAACATCATGCAGAGACCTGCCCCGGGGCTGGATAGCTGTGAGTGGCTGGGTGT
>Ga0065711_1000601_pt1 | contig 60662 bp, 36 predicted proteins | sample Hoacrofraction12_FD_59098 | JGI IMG/M metagenome (GOLD analysis project Ga0065711, IMG submission 59098) | Hoatzin crop microbial communities from Cojedes, Venezuela - Epithelial fraction 12 v2 (version 2) | ecosystem: Host-associated > Birds > Digestive system > Esophagus > Crop | place...
CGCTGATGAAGAAGTTAAACAAGACTGGGCCCAGTACTGACCCCTGGGGGACACCACTAGTTACCGGCCTCCAACTAGACTCAGCGCCGCTGATGACAGCCCTCTGAGTTCGGCCATTCAGCCAGTTCCCAATCCACCTCACTGACCACTCATCCAGCCCACACTTCCTCAGCTTCCCTAGGAGGATGCTATGGGAGACTGTGTCGAAAGCCTTGCTGAAGTCTAGGTAGACAACATTCACCGCTCTCCCCTCATCTACCCAGCCAGTCATGCCATCGTAGAAAGCTATCAGATTGGTCAGGGATGATTTCCCCTTGGTGAATCCATGCTGACTACTCCTGATAACCTTCTTTTCTTCCACTTGCTTGTTGATGACCTACATTTTATGCAGAGCATCAATGAAGTCTCCTAAGAAAGAAATAAGAACTTCTTGCTTTACACAATGGGGCTAAGTCATGTATACTCCAGCCAATGTACGGTAAGGTTAAAACTGTACAAGTGGTTTATACACATGAAAGATTCTTGAGAGGGCAGCAACAGTGAGATAGAAATGAACTGTGACATCTGTAACATGTTTAGCACACACATCTTATACTTTCACATCAAAAAAAGATTTTGCTTGAAGAAAAAAGAAAAAGATAAAATCCAAAGAACTGAAGTCAACCTAATCTATTAGATTCTGTCAGATGTCTTATTTCAACTTGAAGAATGGTTGCTCCCTTCATTTTTATGCTTATTTTTTATTGATTCCATTTAAGATTCTCTCTTCAAACTAGGAAAGGTATTTCTCCAGTTTGTGATGTTCTTTCTCACCATCAATGTCAGTTTTTGCATAAGCTACCTAGAATATATATAGCTTTTATATGGTTTTGGAACTTTATATAAGCTACTTAATACTGTAAGTATCATCACTAAGTACACTAGAGTACTTCAAGGGGAGAAGCAAATTATCCCCTTGCATTATTCTTTTAGATCTCATTTCAAAGAAAGGGAAGCAATGATCAGAAACTGGAGGTTTTCCCTACGGAAGACTTTCAGAGGTTCAAGAAAAGAAGGCTCCTCCATCGAGAGTTTCATCAGATACATACAATTCCTAAAGAGCTACATCTTCACAGCACCTTATTTGTTGCAACAGAATTTCTTAATATTAAAAGTTCTACAGGAGAAAGTGTTTAATCACAACCTGTGTAGAATTCTATGCTGCACTAATACTCTGCTTAATTCACTTATTTACTTATATTCATATCCTCCATGTCAAGGTTATATAATGAAAACTGTCTTAATATGCAATTCGCACAACTGAATCTTGAGAAATCTTAGCTTAGAGAACGCAAACTGCTGCTTTCACTATCTCTAACCACTTTCAAATCTGACTAATCCACAGTCCTTTCCATTTTGTCTGTTCCAAGCATCTCTAAGCATCTAACCAACTTTCAAATTCAATGACGCAGGAGAGGAGCAAAACTTTTTCATTTAATTCACCATATAATAAAATTCAGATAAAGGTACCTCATCCCAGATGGATATTTAATACAGAAGAGCTTTACTTACCAGATTCTACTTGTGATGAAAGCATTACCACTGACTGGGACGTTTCTAGATCATAGATGACTGTGCTGCCAGTGTTAAAAGATGCCACCATATGAGCCGGGTCACAACCTATGAAGTCAACTGACGTAGGTATTCCATGCTCTAGAAAGAGAAAAAATTGTCTTTAGAAAGAATGAAACACTTAAAATTCTTGACAGTTTAAGCATTTAGTTTGTTTTATACTCATACTTGAAGAAAAAAATTTTCTCCCTTCTTCAGAGTAATGCCACAGCACCAGTATTACTTTATTAACAGATCTTTTCCCTTTAGTCCTGTTACCTAGCTCTGATAAATGGAGATAATGATCCTGGGTGCATCATCAGCTGCCTCATAACAGATTTTCAAAACCACTGCATCTTACCTTTCTCTCCATTGTAAGTGCAAATACAGGGCATTTTTTCTGGTGGGTTCCATAATCTAATAGTGCCATCTGCTGAACAAGATAGTAAGTGATTCTTTACACCGCTATAAGCAAGACCCCAGACTGCATCTGTGTGAGCAACTAATGTGCCAGCTAGAACGTTTGGCTCTGGAAAAAAAACCAAAAATTCAGAAATTAAATCTTTTTAATGAAGAAACATTAAATCAGTATTTCTTGTACCTCAATGTAAGTTAAATTCCACATAAAACTGCCATATATCTCCCCAGCCCTTCCTGTTTAAGCAATGGCTAGAATATTACATGGGAGGTCATTTTGCACAAAAGAAAAACAATAAAACAAAAAACCCCAACAAATCAACCAACCAAAAAACCCCCACAAACAACTACATCCCTTTTTCCAGAACAATACACACTTGTTACAACCTCCTCCCTGTGGCACTTCCTTCTTCCCTCCAAATTCACCATCTTAAAGATGCTTGATCACAGCCCTTCCTCTCTACAAGGCACAAAAACCCCTAACAAAATCAGCTTTCCACTTATGTGATGCCTAATGTAGTTTTCACTGAGCACACTCTGCTGACACAGGGGCATGCTATAAAATTCTCAAGCACCCTCATAATGAAAACAAGATTATTTCTGTTGTGGAACACGTAAACACTTTCTTATTTTCTTGTCCCTGCTACTTTATAGTTGTCTCTTACAGAGGTGTATTTAATCTATTCTAGAGAATAGATTAAATTTTAAAGGCTTTGAGGAGAGAAGTGAGAGAAAAAGATAAATGGAAAGGAATAAAGCCAGATAAATCACTAAAATTTAATTTTGCCAGAGATTAAAAATAAGTTGGTCTTGCAACCCAAAACCCTGCTAACAAGCTTTAGGAGGAAAAACATCCTATTAAGAGCTCTCTTTTTTAAAAATAACTTTATCACTTTAGATAAAGACAGTTCTGTCTGAGGCCAATGAAAATTATACCAACAATCCTTACCTGCATGAAGAAATTGGACCATTTTTAGTGACTAGACTATACTGATTAAATTTTTTTAGCAATTTGAGCTATACATTGGTTTTAAGCAACAGGGTATAGTTGTCTTCCTAAATCGGTGCAAGACAGCACTGCTTCCCACCCTTCCCTGTGTCTGTCAGAGATCATGCAGCCTGAGTGGTGTATTATCTCACTCATTACACTGACACAAGGGCGAGAGGAAGAAATTCTAACTCCGTCCCATTCAAACTTCCATCAACCATAGAACTGCACCCTTAGAATTACACTAAACACAAAACGCCGGTCACCATCAATGGCAGGAGACTGACATGCAGTTTTCCAAGCAGTTATAAGCTCTTTTAGAGACATCGGTTACGAGAACTGAGATGTACGCCAGAAACATGGGACACAGAATTTGAGTACACTTCAGTTTTCGGAGAACTTCCTATCAGAAGAAATAAATACTCATTCAAAAAATTGGAATTTTGGTTCAAAGCAGTAAGCATGCTTCTTAAAAAATAAGAGTTATAATTAATAACTACAGAAGAGTGGTCCAGAGGAGGGCCACAAACATGATCAGAGGGCTGGAGTACCTCTCCTACGTGGACAGGCTGAGGGAGCTGGGGCTGTTCAGCCTGAAGAAGAGAAGGCTCTGGGGTGACCTTATAGCAGCCTTCCAGTACATGAAGGGGCCTACAGGAAGGATGGAGAGGGACTTTTCACAAGGATGTGTGTGATAGAAACAAGGGGGAATGGCTCTAACCAGAAGAGGGCAGATTTAGATTAGATATTAGGAAGAAATTCTTCACCATGAGGGTGGTGAAACACTGGAAGAGGTTGCCCAGAGAAGCTGTGGATGCCCCCTCCCTGGAAGTGTTCAAGGCCAGGCTGGATGGAGCTTTGAGCAACCTGGTCTAGCGGAAGATGTCCCTGCCCATGGCAGGGGGATTGGAACCAGATGATCTTTAAGGTCCCTTCCAACCCTTACCACGCTGTGATTTTATGATTCTAATTTTTTCTTTACTGTTAAAGCCTCAGAAATTGCCAGTCTTCCTATTAACGTTCTATACAAAGTATGTCACCAAGACAAGTGGGAATAAATAATTAATGTTTACCACACACAAAAAGCTGAAAACAGACAATGTAGTTGATAAATGGTAGTTACTTTTCACAAAAGCTCCAGAAAACAGACTAGCATCAAGCAGAAAATTAATGTTGAAGACAGCGGTCATGAGATGTTTATCTTTTAAAAGGTAATTACCATAGGTATCATATGGATCCACGTTAGGGCTAGGCATGTTCCACCACTGGATGGTTGCATCAATACCACCACTGAAACACTGTTCTCCACTGGAACTAATTGCCAAAGACAATACAGGTCCACTATTGGGAGACAGAGAAAAATAAGTTTATTGATACTGTCTACAGGACAGAAGTGAAAAATTCGGCTATCTACTTTCAAAAATAAAAAAAAAATTGGACGGGATTAAGTAGTTTAAAAAATTCAAATTCAAAGAAACAATTCTATTAAAACCTTTAAGGCTCAACAAGCAATACCAAATGTATTAAAATACTCATAACAAATTAACTGCAACTATCCAAATTCAAGCAATTCAAAGAACACCATCTTATTTCTCAGAAGCAACAGTAACTACACCTACATATGATGAGGTTTTACAGTGCATCTATGCCAATCTAGTAGCCAGCTGTGCTCAAAGAGGTGGTTGTAGCCCCTTACTCTCCCCCAACTATTTTCTCATCCTATTTTAGGAACTGACAGCACCCTATGCCCCAGTACAGTGGTTCAGACAAGTGATCCCAGAACGAGTACTTTTTGGCCAACATTAGGCTTTTACCGGTTTAACTTCAACCTGTTTGCTGTGATATCAGACAAGCACAAGCTGTAGCCCAAAGGAAGCTGCGCGTCTGCTCCCTTGGACACATTAGTAAGTCAGGTTTAACTGTATTGTAAAACCATATCCCCGAAATTAGATGCCTGGCTCATTTGATAGGCCATGCTCAGGATATAAGGAATTCACTGGTTGTTTAAGTGCAGAAGAGCAAACTAGAATTACATATTTGAAGATGATGAAAATGAAGACTATTGGTTGAATCCACCTGCATATTTGGCAGTGAAGAACAAAGCTGGGCTGAAAGGGAATGTTGCTCAAAGCCTGCCTGAGGGTAAAAATAGTAAAATTACTTTGTTACCAGTCTCACTGAGTCAAGAGGGTGGGGATCAGTTTTTAAACTAAGGTGTCTTATGAATCCATGAGATAACAACATTTATCAAGCATTAATTGTGTCAAACACTTACATGTGGGCCCTAAATGTGTAGATGGGTTCTACATCTAAAGAGGCACTCCTGAAAGAGAAATCAAGAGTTATTACACTACAAAAAATCTCTGCTGAAAAACTCTGAGAACATTTAAGAGTTTAATCCATTTCAAAGGCATTTAAAACACAATTGATGTTTTATAAAAACCCATATACTTGCTTTTTGGCAGGAACCGTTTTCTGCAAATTCCATAGTTTTAGAGTATGGTCCTCAGAGGCTGTAACCAGCACAGGCTCTACAGGATGAAAAGCTAATGCCCGCACTCCATCAAAATGACTGCGTAGCGTATACTTAGGGTTCCATGTCTTTCGGAAGGCATCTTTATTAGCTGGCAGCTTAAAAAAAAGGAAAGAAGTAATTTTATCTTGGGTTTAAAAATATGTGTATATGTATCTCCCCGTATTTTAGGAAAACACACTATTTTTGATTCAGCTAATATATATTCAATCTTAAGTTTGCATTTATCTATTGATCAGTCTATATGCATTTATAACTCCCTCTCTGGCATGCAAGGTAGTCTGAAAATTCTTCTGTTGTGAGAGTTTCTTCTGTCCCAGAGCAGAATGGAGTACAATGCTGAATACATAGACAAGAAGCCTTGATTTTCAAAAACTGGTTTCAATCGTTTCGTGCAACGATACTTTAACTCTTCTTCCCTGAAGATACAGGTTTCATTGCTTATCATGTTCTCTGCGCCCAAGGAAGAAATTACAACTTTCAAAAGCTCATTTATCACTTCAACGCAATAGAAAAGACTTTCAGATCCCTAGTTACTCATCTTCCTCAGATGAGTAACTTGACTGAGAATGACAGGAAACATACGTAATTCTTGAGCACTTCTACACGTGAAGGTATGTACATGGAAAAAGGTAATCCAAATTTCAGTACACACATTGTCATGATTTTAAACATAATATTACATCTAAATATTTTTTAGTCTCCAATGAGTTTTAAATATATTAGTGAGACAATAACTTAGTTACTATGTGAAGCAATATATACAAATTTTATGTTTATATGTTGTGAACATCCAATTCATTCTCTTAACCTATAGACTGTTAGGCTAAAATACAAAAATTAGAGCTGCTTAATATTACTTATAGGTAACTCCGAAAACTTACCAGAAAACCTCAAACTCTTCTAGTGACTATAAGAGACTACTTTAGAGCTTTGAGTACAATCTATGGAGAGAGTAGACCCTTAAAAGACTATATCCCACTTGTCCTCAGCCTCAATCATAAGGAGAAATATATGTGCAGGTATTTCTCTCTTCCTCTCAAGTAATTATAAAGGGAGTTTAGAAAACTGACTTTAGTTAGATGACCAAAATCACCAAACTAAGAATGAATGGAAACCTATCCTATCCTCTGCCGTACACACTATCTATTCACCACATAATTGTTAAAGAATGTTTCTCAACTGAATCTCTCAGTATCCCAAGATACTTTCAGCAACACTATTAAGTGATTCAAATCTCCCATAGCTAATAAAAACTTTGTACCTTATATCTGTCAGGACTGAAAATAAAAATCAGATCATCAGGTAACATATACTGTAATAAATATTCTTGAACATTTCAAATCACCACTACTCACTCAAGCTAAATTTGATTCTATCTTGTCAAAATAAATAGAAAGGTTCAGACAATAAAATTTACTGTTCTGAGTTACAGATGTGCAGACATTTGTAAATGTCTGGCCTAAGTGCAAACTATGCCAAATCCAGATCAAGCAACAGAAACTTGTTATAGCAGGCATGTAACCTGGATTTTTTTTTTCAGTACCATCCAAACACACACATTTTGTAACAAAGTATTTTGTTTCCAGTCTTCTTACTTCAGAGCATACTGAATAAAGCACTATTTTTATTGAGATTGAAGTTATGTAGCAATATACTGCGTATTATATACAAGCTTCATAAAAAGAATAATATTTTGTTTCGGGGAACAGAGTGGAATTCTGAAGTTCTGCATTAAACTTCACAGATTTCAGCCCAAACTGTGTATTTGTTCACCTCCCTGAGTCTGAAGTGGATAATAGAAGGGAGGGGAGGAAAGGGGAGTGAGGAAAGAGGGGGGAGGGCGGCGAAGGAAAAGGCATTTTTCTAGCAGAGTCCCTCAATATTTTTAATCCTCATTTTGTAATGTATTCCTCCACCTGGCTAACTCACATTGCCTCATGCACTTGTGGTGATCTGGGGCTTGGAGAAATTCAAGCCAAACATTTGAAACAGCAATGGTTAATTTTATCACATGTTGTTATGTCCCAGATTAGACAGAAGACCTTGATTCTTTGGGTGCAGCGTGCACCCATGCCACACTGATTCCTTCAGCTGCAATGAAGAGTCATTCAAGAAAACGAGGACTGAATACAGTGGTCCTTATTTTTCAAAAAAAGGAAAACAGTTCATTAAATCTTTTTTATTAAAATGGTTGTTGCAATGCTAATTTCGTTCTCAGCAGTTCAGGGGAATCTGCTAAAATGCAAGGCACAGAATTTACAGAAGTTACAAAACCAAGATACACTTCCTATCTTAAGTATAGCTTTAAAGCCATAATATTTTAAAAACAGACTTGAACACCTTGGTTCTTTTAGAAGACACCACATACACCTTCCTAGAAATCTAGTTATATATAAGCTGATTTTTTAAAAAATTCTTTCCCTCCATCTATGTTTCCAATGAATCTTGACATCCTTATTGCAAGAGTAAGAGAACAACTGTCACATCTTTAAAAAGATATTCTTGCCACCTCTAAGAAAAAATGCTAACCAGTAGTATATTTCCAAAAAAACATACTTCAGAAAAACACAGTTATGGACTTGGAAAAAGGATTTGCTGATTACAAAGGATAAATGTGAGATACTAAATGGGCCAGAGCTATAACGTAAAAGTAGTAAAATGTGACACTGTATATCAGTCTTCTATAGTGTGACGTCTCAAAAGCCTCTCAAAATGGAAGGCATGGACACACTGCCCCATTGAGTCTCAATGTTCTACTATAAATGCCAAAAGATAAAGTCATGAGAAGACAGATTATGGAACCATCCAGCTTCACTAGCTCCTTCTCCCTTCTTCCCTAAACTTTGATGGACTTTAATTAACAGGACCAAGACGGATCAGCTGAATCCTTGATCCTACTCCCCTGTCAGCAAACAGCCACAAAGTAGATGCTTAGAATAGTAGGGTCTACCAAAATCAAGAAGAGTTGTTCTCCCGCCCAAAACCACCCACTAACACCCAAACAAAAACTCTGCCTAGGTCAGGAGACACAAAACACTTTATATATCCTAAAAAGTCTTTACCACAAAATCTCCTTAAGCTTAGAGAAAAATAAAAACCATACAAACCACATACCACAAGAAATTGCTAACCAGATTAGAGGAGCAATCATCATTGGAAATGCCTGCTTTATAATACTTGCTCAAAAATCCCTTTTTGCCTTTGCTTTGTTGGTCTGTATGAGAAAACAGAGAAGCAACCTATTCATTCTGCCTCGTAAAGCACCAGCAAACCAGACTGAAAGAAACTACATTCGAGTCAAAACAAAACAAAACAAAAATCCAACAAGACAAAAAAGACAAAAAAAGGACATCAGGGAAGGAAGGTCTTTCTTGCTCCCGCAGCTAGCAGAATCCTTACAGCACAGTAAGGAGACGTGTTATTTCCCTACCTCACTCAACTACTCACCTACAGCAAACAGGAATTAGCAATAATTTGTAACTACTCAGAGTCTTTTATATGTTTTAATTATATTTTTTCTTTATAATGTTGTGACCAATTAGAAATTTCCAAATTCAGATGGTATGATAAATGAAGACTTTCCATTACTACAGCAGAAACCACCTCAACCCTGTGCAGCTATGGCATCCAAGAAATGTGAGCATTTGATTTGGTGACAATACTGCTCCCTCAGTGTACAAACAACTACACAGACTGAGGTGAATATAAAGAACTAGAAACTGAAAAAACAACTTGAGATGACTGTACTGTATTACCATATCCACTGCTCAGATGAGTAGTCTTGTGGACAACTGGTGCACTAAATCATTCACATACAGAAAAATTTTCAGCTATAGTTGAAATTCTTAAGATTTAAAACTTAATCCTCACCCTGTATATATATCCTCACACAAAACTCTTCAAGGAGTGATATATGAAAGCTGGTGGAACCCTGTTGTGGCTTTATTTATTCATGCACTATAATGGCTCAAACAAGCTATTTGAAGAGCATGGACCTAATGGGAGTAAAATGCAAGAAGTGGGAATACTAAGTGTTTTGGGTCTTTTTTTCTGTTTTACTTAAACTTTTAAACTGTTTTACTTTAACTTTACATTAACTTAGCTTAACTTTATCTGCTTATCTGAAGATTTACTGGAAAAGGAGGTGGCTTCAGCTACACTCATAGGGGCATGAGATTAAGATGCCCTACAAGTACTGTATTACAGGTACAAGGGAAGACACGGTCTTACTGCAATACAGATCCACAGTTATGTGGAAACAACTTCAGAATTTGAGAACTATCAAGGAATTTTTAACCTGAAGGAACATTGTGATGGAGAACTAATAGCATCTGAATTTCAGTCTCTTCAGATTGACAACAGGATAGAGATTCCTTTCTTAAAGAAAAACATAAAAAAAGTTCATTTCCATCTGTGTTATTTGATACTTCAAGTTTATCTTTCCTGACACATGAAGAAGTCAGAAGCTACCACGCATTTTTCAAATATGCTTTAAAACCCCTAAGAGCACTGGGAACGGACTGGATAGGAAGCAGGGAAACCAAGTGAAAATTACTGTCAATCACTTCTCATTCCTATCTGGTGAATGATGCAGTAAGAAAGCAAAAACTTACTTCTATCTTTTGTCTCCTTTATCAGCTAGATATTAAAGTATCAGGTAACCTCTCCCCACACACCTCCCAAGCCAAGCTGTAATTAAAGAGCCTCTAATGAAGGGTCTCGATGAGAAAATTTTGAAAATCCAACTACACTGAAGCAATATCATCATGTTCATCTACAGGATCACTGACACCTTCAAACCTTCACCAAATTTGTGAGGTATCACCTTCCAATGCAAATTCCTTATTAGCTCAGACAGTATTTTATGCTTGAGTATTTATCACCTCTATTCCCTGCTTTACATTTCCAAAGAGCAAAGGCAACCCCAAGTTCTATTCCGCATCACTCTTTGCACAATAAAAACTACATTGTCAGGTCTGTCACAAGTAACACAGAGTCTGTTTCAGTGTGATCAGTCAGTGTCAAATATATTATTCACTGTAATGCTTCCTGGGTTTGTCTTGGCTCACCTGTAAATGCTCTTTCTTGGAATAAGCAAAATGGCTACACATTGTTTTTATGAAGAAGCTGTACTTCACAAAAGGGAGTAATATATTGAAAATTTGCAATGTTGCAGTCAAACATGACATTTTCCTCAAAACCAATCTTGCTTCTGAAATTCTCTCACAGGCCATCCTGTACAGACCCATTTTCCCTACACGCCTACAGTTCTTGAAGGAGACATCACCAATTCCTTCTTTTATATCAAAGACCTTCTTGGAATCTCTTTAGCATAGAAAGGCATATATTTGCCATTATGGCATCAGAACAACATATTAATGATTGCATTATTTTGATCCAAGATGCTTCTAGCTCAGCCTCAGTCTCTGACAGTAGTTAAAAACAACCAAAAATGCTTAAGAAAAAATACGTGAATAGTGGTGCTTCTTCTCACTGTTTTTACAGACTGCCATCATTTCAGTCCAGGAACTTCTTGTTCCTTTTATACATATATATAGTGAGAGAGAGTAATTCTCAATGGAGAGGTAATTGAAGAACAACAGAAAATAATGATCTATAATAAGAGATATAAAGTATTCTGCTAATACTGGAGTTGTACAGAACCTGGTACTTATGCTATTAATTGTTATGGATAATCATTCTCATGACATTAAAAATAGCCAACCAAGAATGAAGCCATGCAAAATACAGCATCACAGACCAACCCTAAGGGTCACCATACCAGTTAGTTTGTGTATTAACTGTCTAGCATACAGGCTGACTTGGGATTTTGGTGGGCAGAAGAGTGAAGAAGGGTGCTTAACAATTTTAGATTTTTAAAAGAAAAAACAATCAGAAAATTTTGTGATTACAAACATGTGCCCTTAAGAGCCAAATGTTGTCAGTTTAGCCTTATAAATTTAATGAAGGGCAAGTGTGGCCCACCAGATCTTGATATTCCAAAGTTCTGAGCTCAGGAATAGATCAGAGAGAATGCAATGCAACTGCAAAAACAATTTGTGATCTAATCTCACAACCATAGCCGCCTCACTACTGAAAGTATACCATCTAGCTTTTTGATGCCTCATACTTACTGCCAATAAAATGGGAATAACATTTAAAGAAAATATTCAACTGACAAGTTCAGAAGCTTGATTTGAGATTCTAAACTGCTTTAAAATAAACTTTTTTCCTCATGCAAGTTAGCATTAAACCAAACTTTTCTTAATTCTTTGATGAAGATACAGACAGGACCATTTAGAAGTTATTCAACCAACTAAATACAGCACTACATAAAAGAACCCCCCAAACTATTCAACCTCATAATTCCCAGGGGAATTTACTACTAGTTAGGAACATCCAGTTCTGGATGTTTCAAGTTTAAGTGGCCCTAAAGCATTTACAATGGAAGTTTTTGAAAAATTTCTATTTGAAGTCCACTTGTCCACAGATTTCACTGAAACTTTAAAAAAGTAGTGATAATTTTCTAAACAATTGTACATGATCCTCAAGTCTGACACATTTTACACGCGATTACAAGAGATTTAGCTAGACAGAAGGCAAAATCCTGAGCAAGTTAAGATGCAAAGAGCTGAAATTGAACTCTGATATCAAGTTCTCTGATTTCCCAGATGTGTTATGTCATTTGAAATGAAACAACCTGAAGACTAACATTTACTATGAACAGGTAAACAGGACTACACATTGTACAAATTTAGAAAGTACTCCAAATATTTAAAAAAGCCCTTTCATTTGTTTTTATACAGTCCAGTAATAGAACAATGGATAATTAACATTTTCATTTGTTGTTCAGCAAATAGAACTATGTAACATAACACCTTGCAATAAAGGAGAAATGTAGGTATTGGCTCTTACTTCATTACAACAATTAATATTCTTACCAGTTATAAATACTGAAGGACAACTATGATAAAAAAAAAGTGTGGTCACACAAGTATTTTCAGACCCTGTAAAAAGCTATACACAATTTATTTCTTCACTTTGCAGATTCTAAGATTTTAATAAAATCCCTAGTAATGATTTCCAGTACGAACATCATGTATCTAACTTGAAAAGTTATAGAAACGAAACAGAGAGGTACCTTACCAACAACAACAAAAAAGACACTTTAAATACAATACTATGTAAGACTTACCTGAACACTTCCCTAACCAGCCATCAAATGTTACTAGTCGATGAAAAATTCATGCAACACTATTGGTAGTAGCTTAATGAATAGTCAAAGGAATGTCAGAACACTCTGGATTGTGATAAAAACACACCCTAAAAGCTTACATCTGAAATATATTACCATATGTAGTCTATGCTGTTAACACTACATAAACACAAAGGGGAGAGCAAAGAAATAAGTTAATATCAATATTTGTGTTTTATGCCTTGTCTTCTCAATACTCCATATCAGTGTATAATTGACATTTCTTTTGAAACAAATTCATTTTAAGATGTCAATCTGTATTTTATAACACATTCCCCCAATGACAGAATTTGAATTGAACTATGTAAGCAGAAAACAAATAAGTTGTCTCACTTGATTTTGAGGACTCAAATTACTTAGCCCATTCACAAGGTGCTCCCTCCTCCTCCCAAGTAATAGCTTACACTAATGAGAGTTCTGCTCTCTGCATCTGTAATACTCAGGGCAGGGGAGAGGGGACCCAACTATTACTGATTAAACCAAACTGTATAAAAAATTTTAAAATGAAATTGCACTTACATCATAACTATAGTCTGCATCATTTGTTACTGTCAAGTCTGCAAGGTCTCCAAGGCCCAGTACACTTAACAACACATCATCAGAACCCATAATAAATGACTTGCCTCCTCCAGGTGGAAACGTTATTGGCTCAGCTACAAAGAACAAAACAGTTTCTTTAAGTCTCAATGTAATAATTCAAACTGATGAAAAACTGCATTATTTATCACTTAAAAGCAAAGCAGAGTTTAAAATTGAACTTGTATGTACTACATACCGCCCCAACTGAAAAAAAAAAAGAGCACGATGACACGCACACATGTGCAAACACACACATATATTAAATGCACAATTCTTATATCATGCTTTATCATTTGATTTCAACTTACTTCACAGAGGTATTCAATACCACTGACAAGTGACTTGACTGACATTACACTGCAATATCAAATGTACGTCCCAGGTCTCAAAGTTCTCAAACAAATATTTCATTCACTACACCATGCTATCCGCCTCCTACTCATTTGCAAGTAAGTCTCTGTGCTTTATACTATTCAAATATTTCTACTTGCACGTGTAAGTATTTTTCACCTCTCAGGCTAAAGGCCTCCTGCAAAACATCTCTCCTACTTTGATTTTTCAGATGATTAAAAAAATTAAAACATCTGTTATTCATTAATTCCCTCTCTTGGTTTCTCAGCATGATTTTGGATTCTATTTTAAAAATACACTCAACTGATACTTAGCTAGCTGTGCCTTCCCCAAATTAAAATTAACTTTTATGTTAATATAATTTTGCATGAATACAAATTACATATAACCATTCATTCTGTATTCACATCTAAATAATAAAGTTTCATCTATTCACCCATATTCTCTACACTACTTAATAATTCTGTATATCTCCCTCTACCCACAAATACCAATTTAGCAGTGAAGAACACATTGTAATACTTTAGCACATCTTAGAAGCTGCTTTTACTTATCCATATTCCTTCCTTGGTAAATATCGGGACACCTGTTAGGCGGAGTACTTAAACTTTAGCAATGTATGAAGTTTAGCAAGGGCAAACATCTGCAAAATATGTTAAATTGTATTTGACATCTTTAAAAATTAAACTTGCTTGACTTTTGAACTTCACTGATTTGGAATAGAGAGTTCTGGTCTCACTTTAATGCCACCCGTTGTTTCTAATCCCCTCAGAAAAACCTTGAAACTCCAAGAAGATAAAGTTTCCAGATCTGAAAAACATCCATATCCTTACAAAAATAGTTCCAAACAAGAGGACTAATAATAAACACATCCCTTTTTTAACATGTATCTTTATTATTCTGTATCTTTGCTGTCTGAATGGTAACCTACTTATGTTCCACTCTAGCTGAAGAAAAGTAACTGAGACCAAGCGCAAACTTATACACATTTGGCATCATTGCTATGGCTATGCAAAGAGGAGCCAGCCCAGCTAGATCAAAAAAAAAAAAAAAAATCAAATCACTCCTCAAGAATAAAACAAGTTCTAATGCTTGGCAACCACTGTACTACTGAAAAAATGTAACCTTTATTAGCACAGGCAACACAACTGTATGTGAGAATCTAAGAGTATTATCACGTAAGAAAAGACTTATTCCTACAATTGCATAAGAGCAGCAAATAAGTATTCCGACTATGCACAATCATCTTTTACAACATTCACAATCCACATAAAGATCTTCACTTGTCAGAATACTACATTAAATTAACCACACAAAATAGCTTATCATGCCCTTATACAAAAAAGCTTTTAATTTCTGTTAATATTTCACTAAACCCCTCTATTTGTCAGTCTATTCCAAACCACACGTATTTCAGAAAAAGCCATATTCCTAGAAAACACCTGATTATTTTCCATGTTCCCACCTATTTCCCTTATTATTGGTTTTTGGATTTGGGGCTTTTTCTTGGGGGGATGGTGAGGGTATCAGGAATTCATGCTTGTTACTTGAGATTAGAATTTCTAGGTATGGATTTCTTCTTGAAAGTGCCTGATCTGAATATAAAAGGTGATACAAACAATACTTTATATGAAGCAAGAAATAAAATAACATCACAAACATTCTCTGGGTGAACCTCAAGTATGAAATCCTCACATGAATAATGATTAGCCCCTCAATTACTTCAGAGTAATAACCAGCTTTTTCTGGTTCTTTTTTGACAGAAAAAGAGTGGGAGAAAAAAAAGTGATAAAGAAACAGAGGGGCTTTTTAGTTCATTGGTTTTGTTATGGTTTGATTGGTTTTGTGTTGCTTCTTTTTTCTTTTCTTTATGTCTCCCTCAGAAAGACTCCGATACTTCCATCTGGAACTTCCAAAACTGGCTCTCTACTGTCTTGACAAGGTCCCAACGTCCCAAATATAAGTATCCATTTACAAGCCGAAACTCCCAAGTCATTACAGAACAGAGCTGCTGATCACTTGGGAAAGGAGGCAATATGTTTCTTTTAAACTTGAGAACACTTTCCATCCCTGTTGTGATGCTGTGATTCCTACTTGATCTTTAGGACAGGCCCAAAATGTTTAAATGAGCCCCTGAACTTGACATACTAATTCTTTGAAAAATTAATGTCACCTGTCCTTAACAGATCAACTTTCATATTATTTATAGTAAAAATGAAGTACCACCACAGAAAAACACTACTAATACGATTCTGTATTATAAATTTATTAAGCTTTATTTGCATCAGAGGTGAATATCCCTTTATTTAAAGCTTAAAAATTACCCTATCCAAAATTCAGAAGCATATGCATAATGCTAAAGTTTTCAATATATATGTATAATATGTTGTATAACTACATTTTATTATTTTAAAATAATAAAATGTGCAAATAAGACATATTCAAATGAGTTTAAAAAATGATTCCAAGCTGTTTTTGTAAAAAAACAGGGCAGAAAAGTAATGCAATGAAAGATGCGTGATATTATAGCTACTAAAAATAAAGACCCACAACTCCACATATCAAAAACAATGTCTCAATAGTTACATGCACATGATAAAGTTAAATAAATTACTTATTGAATGCTTTTCATCTATAAAAAAACCCCAAGTGTTTTTGTAACACACACAGTACAATATTGTCCTCAGAGCATAATATATATGTTTACCTGGTTTTGCAACCAATAAATACCAGTAAAATTCTAAGCAACAGTACAAGTTTCTTTGCAGGTGAAACTAGGTGAAAAAAACGCAATGATTAAGTATTTGCTTGGCCAGTCCTAACCAGGACTTCTTACACTCAAGTTCTTGACATCATACATAATTAAGTCAAATTCAAGCAGTAATATTTGTACAGACTGAAACTGCTTTAATCTCAAATCAAATATGTATGTTCAGATACACTGTCTGTTGTTGTCTGCTATCTGACAGGGACATCTTAATCTTGTTTTCCAGAAAATTCATGCATGGTACACCGAAAGCAGCAGTTAATGCCCACGCAATTAGCTGTTATTGCTATTTTTGTTGTTGTTGTTGATTTATAGATTGACACCCCCACAATCTCTACATATTCAAAAACAACCCATCAAAGTAGTAATTCTCTATACAATACACCAGATGGAGAATCATGCTCCAGTTGATTGTTTCTGAAAATCATGCAATATGGTGAAACAGAAACCCCAAGATTTTATGGCCAAAACTATAAAGTATAACTACAGCATAACAATTTTCTCATCATATTTAACCAGGCACTTGATAGTGGGGGGAGGGGGGTGGGGGACAGAACAAAAAACAAAAAACCCACAACAAAAATCCCACACCTTTAGACGTGTACAAGATATATTCCCAGCTAATTAGAACCACAGTTTACTTTCCTCCCTGAACACCCCTGCCCTTCAAGAAAAAAAGAAGTGAGATTAACAACACTTTGCTCTCTATATGAAAACAAAATTATAAACCACTGTTCTCAGAACTGTAACACTTCAGAGTGTAGCATAAACCTTACATACAGTCACAAGAACATTATGGCTTGGTAACATTCATCAGCATAGGCTAGTGTGTCCCAGCAGGAAAGCCTGAAGTTGTCTGCAAAAAAGCTTAGCTTTTAAAATACAGCTGAATAAATAATTGAGCAAAACCTGCATTTTATGATAATAAAGTATTTGGCCTTGTTAACAAAAGACAGACCTAGAAGGAATTAAAAGACAACACTAAGCTTGTTTGCTTGCACCTTTGCACCATATGGTGCAGACAAAAACTTAAACTACATACTATTCAGGAAAGAATTTCTGATCAAACAGCAAAATTTACGCTCTAATATTCAAGTTTAAAAGTTACGCAGAAATCACAATTAATACATATGATGGCAGAGATATTCATACTGCTACTCTTAATGAAGAAAGCTGATTACACTGATAAGCTAAAAACATACGAACACATTAAACAGCATGAAAACATAATCCTGAAGGCACAGTTTATTTGAAAATACTGTGGACAATCTTTATTTTAAGTGTAGCACTATGTTTGTGCTACAGGAACCAGGTAATAAAAGTCAGTCTCAATGAAATTCAAATTTAGCATCTATTTCTTCAGAAAGATTGTTTGGCCCAATATTATTTTAGATGTAAAGTCTCTGGAAGAGACAACAGCTAAATGGCCTATCCTTAACACAAAAATCTGCGCTCCTTTGCACATCGTCTATGGTTTGAGAAAAATAGCTTAAGACAGACTGAGGGAACTGTAACTGTAGGGTCACATGCCCTTAATACTAGGCTAAAAGGCAACCTAAAGTATGTAGATACTAAACTTTAATGCAACCCAAATGTATGTCCACAGCTTTTAGCAAGCGGAACTTCACCAGCAGGTTTTCCACTTGCACTCCAGAGGTAAATTTGACATTGGTTCATCTCTAAATTATAAATAAAAACAAACATGAAAAGGAAGGCAGTGAAAGAGAAGGTAGGAAGACAAACACTTGTAAAACAACAGTTAGGGAGAGCAACAAAAACCTCTCTGCAAAATTTCTGGTTTTCTGCTTCCCTGGTGAGAGGCATTTGTGGGGGCAGGTGTGAAGGAAGAATAGGAGAAACAACAGATTATCAGGATCAGTAATAACATCAATTCTTTCTATTTCTGGTATAGCTGATACCACCCCAGGGCTTATGAGTTAAAGATCATCATAAAGGAGCCGAATCTGAATTCGGCCAAGTATTTTGTATTAATATGTTCTGAGTAGATGACAGAATTTACATAATGGTATTCTAATCTCAAAGTTCATACAAGGAAAATCATTCCTTTAACAAACTTAAAGCTGAATATAAGATTTCAGACTATTTAGATAATAGCTTGTCACTAACCTCCATTGCCTAAGATAATCCTGAAACTGAAACTAATACTTTGTAAAGAAATAAATAGTGTCTCTTTAAACTTGTGTGTATAGACCAAGAGAGTTTTTAAAAAGAGAACATTAAACTTCAGGAAAAGAGAAAAATTAGTCTCGTAACTTACATAAGCACTTTAAAATTTCACTTTAAAATGCAAACTGTGTATCAAATGTTAATACTCACCTTTTTCCCCCTCAATCAGTAACATTCTATTTGTAAAAGGGTTTGCTAACAGGGGGGTCTGCAAACAGGGATTTAATAGTCAATAGTTGCAGAACACACGGCTGTACATGAACTTGTTTAAAAACACTTATGAAATATTGGTGAGTTACGATAAGCCACTGAAACTCAAGCCATATTCTCATAAAACCATTTGGGAAGAATTGCAAATACAATAATAATGAATGTGGCAATCTGCAATTGCATTAAACTTTATAGAGGGGACAGTAAATTACAGTGTGTGCTTTCTAAAAGAAATCTCCTGAAATACAGTAAGTAGCTGAATTTTTTGTACCTTCCTCTGCTCTTGCACCTTCATGATCAGTCATTCTAGAAGAGGGTGACCTAGATTGATTAATGATTCCTGAAGGGATGTGGGGTATCTCATCATCGCCCAGATCAGCTATCATGTCGTGAAGTTTTGTCCTGTTGACTCCTGTAAATTAACGTCAGCAGCAAAGATTCATTTGATTGCTACCGCTTGACTCGACTGAAGTCTAAAAATCCATTAAACTAATTAAACAAGAATGCTTCGCTTTTGTCTTTGTATATTAATTAAAATTGATCTTTTTGAAATGAAAAGGAGGAGTTACGACATCAAATCTGAAAACTACATGCAAACAGTTTTAATTCACTAAATCAAAGAATAACTCCTTTGGTTTCTGTAGATCTATTCTACAATTTCCTGTAGGAGAGAAAAACAATCATCTTACAGCCCCCCTGAGAAGTCCAGTCAAATACTAAGAGAACATTAACTATTAAACAAAACACACATGAATTAAACATTTGCTAATAATAATACACAACTTTAACTATACTAAACAACGTAACACTGAAAGTGCAAATAAAAAATAAGTTTAAAAACGAGGGAAAAAGTACAGACAACTCATAATGGGGGTGCAACGAACACTTAACTTTCCCTGCTTTTGAATGGTATTTAAATTGTATAAAATGTTTATTAAACACAAGAGCAAGACTGCTTCCACCACTGCATGAAACTGGAGATGTGTATTACCCTTATTATACAAGCATGCTTCTAGAAACAAAGCACACTGAATTAGATGTGCATTAAATTCATGATGTAGACACTGGTAAACAAGAATAGTATAGTATAACCTTTTTTTAATTAATAAATTCATTCCTGCTTCCATCTTACAGCTTGCACCTCAAAAAATCAAGGTTCAATCATAAAGTGAAATTTCAGTGACAGAACCTCTCTAAAGAAAATGATCCACAATGATTCAAGACATAACCAGCTTTCAGTCAATATATTTCAGTATAACTGCCTGCAATCCCCTTTCCTGGGACTGCAGGCAGTTCTACTGTAGAACATTTAAAACAAAAAAGGCACCACCCGCCCCCAAGAACTATGCTTTTAAACCTGCTAAAATATAAGTGTTTATGATCTTTAAAAGGACATATTAGAACTTACATAATTTTCACCAAATAAGTCCATTTTTCAGTAAAGTAAGCATTCTTATACTCTGAGGTGACATGTACCACTTTTAATAAAAGGAAATCAAAACCAAAACAAAGCCTTTATTCTCAAAAAGGTAAAAGGTAAACACTACAATTACAGATGACATCAAAAGCAGAAGTGTTCATTTAAACAGTTGAACACTAACACATATGCTTTCAAATAATACCTGATCATTTCAATTTTTGTATGTTGCTGGCAAAAATGGTTAAAATTGATGTGTTCAAAAATAAATGTCCATTAATAAATGAACTATCTGGAGATAGTGGAGTATCCTCTGGAGAGAGGGATGACAAACATTTCTGGAAGTAGAATCATACCAAAACCATACCACGCATACCCCAAGAGGGATGCTATATAACTATTCTCATTAATACTTGCAAATATTTTTGTTTTGCCAAATATAGAACACCTTATACTTTTTTTGGTGTGTGCTTCTGACATTTTTCTTTCTTTCTCTTATGGAACACTTTGTATTCCAATTAAGTCAACAAAGGCTTCTAGCCAGAAGTTGTATGAGAATAAAAATGGCTTCCAAAAGTTTCCGTTATGCAACAGAACAGATTTCTTGCGTGGTTAAGCTTTATTTTACTCTCATGTAGAAGCGAGTCGAGATACCGGGGATCTCAACTAATGAAGTGAGTGTAAAATAATAAAAATGAGGAATGTCTCTTTTTTTCCTAATAGCCACTAGACTGACAGAATTTCATTTCAAAGGTATAATACTCAATTGCAGTCAGCAGGTGAGATCCCATAGAAAAAAAAGTAATTCTGAAAATGGTCAGGTCTCCTATACAGACCACAAAGCTTGCTTTTGTCTTTACTCCAGCTGGCCATGAGCCAGGCACCAATGGTGAGCAGCAGCAGATACATTCTTGAAGATATTAGAGAACAATCAATAAATTACATTATAAAAGTCGTGACAGGTACCCTAAAATGTCTACTTTAATATACCCTTTGCTTTCCTGAAGAAATCCTATTTGTCTAATCCATGTCGACATGCACTAACTGTTCAACACATGGATGGAAAATGCCAGAAATGGCTTATAAACTTTTATTCACATCCAAACTCAAAGCATCTTCTGGAGGTGCTTTCACACCAAACTTACGGGTATGAGAAGTCTGTCTCAGAGCAAACTCAGAAGTAACTAGAAGTAGTCCCCCTGCTCTGCTATCCTGAACCAGCCAGTCATTTACTATGTCACTGGTTAGGGGACTGTCAGCCTTGCCTTTTAATGTTTTTCAGTATGTTTAGTCACTTGTTCTTCAGGCATAACGCCAGAACAGCCCTCCATCCATCATGCAATACAGAGAGATACTTCTTTCTGATGTTTGCATAAAAGCAGATGCTGTTCCAAACAAATTCTCTGTATTTCACGCTGAAAAATGTCAATATCCAAGATTGTGCCACCACCACAGAAGACTGTGCACATTTCTGCTTTCAAATAAGTACATGTGTACCTTCATATAACTGTTGAAGTATTTTACATGTTAGAGATATTTTTAAGAATAAGTATGTGCTGTCTCTGCATAAGCAGCTATGCTGAAGACACAAACTGGATAACTGTGTTTCATCCTCAAGAACAGATCAGAGCCAAAAAAAAAAAAATAAATAAAAATCAGTAATCTTGAACCTGTTCTGAACCAAAGCAAAACACCTGCAATCCCATCTCAGTGTATCCTCCTTCAGAGACCAAAAGTGAAAAAGGGAATATTCAGTGCCAAAAAGTTGTCGTTCGAGAAGCCATAAGCAGACCTCTGTTAGCTCCAAGATGTAATAGCCCAAGTCTGAATATAACACAGGGATCCTCAGGTGATGCTAATGAAGACAGTAAAATCCAAATCTGTTTTCATGTCTATCAACTACTACACTGTATTACTAGAAATCAAGGCTAGCAAAGTGAACGGGACAAGATAACTGTTTCATAAATACAGAACAATTAGACTGAAGAAGAACAGGAAAGTAAAAAACAAGAAAAGTTTCAAGGAAACTAAGGAAAATCAGTAAAAGAATCTTCACTTTAACAGTGATGTACACATACAATTTCAGACGTGAAAACTGTTTTTCAAATTGCTGAGAACATACTACGCTGACCTGACAGTATGAAATGAGATATGCATCATCTCCACTATTATGTTCTGAATTTGACAGACTGTATCTGAAAAACAATCATCCCCTGACTGACCTCCCAAAACCGATCTTATCAAACTTGGGCAAGAAATTAGCCTTAAATTCCATTTTGTAGAAATCAAAACTAACTCCTTAACTATTTAGCACAACGAAGTCCAGAACAGGTTGCAGTTGGTTTGTGTACTTTTTTATTTTTTTTTCCAATATAAGAACTCTTTAATAAACAAGTTTTGGGTCATTTTTCAGCTGATATTATAAAGGCAATTAAAGTGTGGGGTGGTTTTTGTTTGGTTGGGTTTTTTCAAAGATCCTTTCATTAGGAAACAAACATAACAAAAAACCAACCCAACCAAATGAGTAAGTATCATATTATGAAAACGTATGTCCCGATATAAGATGACCTAAATTAAGGTGTTCCACACAAAAGAAAACGTATGAATGCAGACTGCAGAATCAAATTTACTTCTGTTCACTTATTTATCTCTACATTTGGAATGAAAGTTACCATACCTGGGCCAGGGCTATGAAGACCCTGTTATGAAGACAACAGTCTAAATGCAGATTATGGTAGTTATCAGATGCACATTCAACAAAAGAACCCATTAGAATGTCAGCCCTATTATGCTGTCTTCAAAGTACTGCAAGAGGTGATAGTCAATGCATGTTTACTTGATCTTCACGATATATATACTGCTCTAAAATTCTGACAGAAGTCTGACAATACAATGAAAAGTAAAAGATGAATATTCATAATGAAGTTCATGAATGATCAGGCATGAGAAGCAGGAACAAAGAAGGCCTTCAACGCTATTTTCAGTCTCAGAATGTTAAAAAAGCTGAGAAAAAAGTCTATGAATCAAATAAATAGAATTTAAGTACACCTGTCCAACCTTAAATACATAGTTTTACTGATTTGGAGTTCTCTCATTCAATTAGTTCAGTGATATGGAGGCCAATTTTAAATAAGAAACTACTATTATGAACATGACGCAAGTGCGGAATCCCATAAACCACGCTGTGAGACTCTCTATATGAGCTCAGGGTTTCTCAAAGGAGAATTTAAACTTAAAACCCAAAACACGAAACAGTGACTTACGTGCCCTCACAGCATCATGACACACAGTTGTCTTCTAAATATTCTCTTATGTGAACACAAGCAGGTTTCAAACAGTTTAGATGAAGAAAACACTTGTTTAAGTTTTGATAGTGGAACTACATTTTGTCAAAAGACAATATACATTAAATAATAATTGATGGCCAACATGTCATGCCATTTATGATACAATGCAATGTTATACTGTTTGCAGCAACTGCAGGAAAGTGGACAGGAAGGAAAGTTTTTATAATAATGTTGCAAAGTTTAAAATTTTGCAATGGGACACTTCAGGTAGAATAATTACTATTTATTTTAAATGATGGTCACAACAAATTTAATAGTCCTCAAGCACACTACTTGTCCCTGTTTTACAGCTGCTTACCTTGCAGAAGCCAGAAAGTAGAAACTAACTGGTGAAAATATTAGAATCTAAATAAAAGTATGGTTTCAAGAACTTCCTGCATGAAATAACCTAAAGACACAAATTTTGAAAAAGAAACATAAAAATCCCTTAAATTATCACTTTCTTTTATTTTCCCCAGAATTCAAAGCATTTGATGTTATTTTGCAGCCACTGGGCTTTCAAAAGTCTAGAATGTAAAGTTCAGTAAGAAAATCTCAAATAAAAGAAGTCCACTTCAGTATTAGAAAGATGTTTCTAACCCTACAAAATACTTCATGTGAATTTGGTGTCAACTGCTGACTTAGATGTTAAATGAGGATACCCATTAGCACCCAGATTACTGCTCTAAGTTCTAATCAAACCAAAGACTAGGTAAAAATCCTTACTTCAAAGATTTTGTATTTGTATGTGTGTGTACGTGCAAGTCATGCAAAACTGCTGAAGAAACAATCAACATGCATTAACTTGATTTTCATTTGTTAGATGTTACAAAGTAAATTCAAATCTTACTGCAGAATTCTTCACAAAGCGTTATATTTTAATTATGACTTAATTTAGTTAGTACATATTTGCAGAATTTTTCAAAAGAAGGAAATTTTTTTTAACTAAATATCACCAGAAACTGTTGTAATATACTTTCAAAATAAAACCACTGCAATCAAAGGAGCTTCTCTACAGTGATAGTGACTAAGCAACACTTTGTCCACTAAGAGCTTTGTATAGCTGATGACGTAAGTTACAATAGCACTTTTACCAGGTATTTTAATATTAAAGTTTGGTTTAACTTAAATAGTTCAACCAGAGTAAAGAGGTATCAATCAAAATGCGGTAATCGCACAGAAAAGTGAAGGGCACCATAAAATAAAGATTATATCCTAAACAAAGGCACAAAAAAGCTGTATTTACATCACCAGCATTTTTTATTCTCATTGCCTTAGATTGTAAAAATAATTACAAGCCCATAAATAGCAATTATAGCTTGATTCAAGCTCATGTTAAAAAACAATAAAAACCAACAAAACCCCCACTCACAACAGTACTATAGTATTAGAAATAAGAAATAAAGTATAAATGTAAAATTATAAATATAAAAGATAAAGTTTAAATCTTTCAGAAAACTTCTCAGAGTAGGAATATCCTTAAAATGCAAGTTCATTATTTTTACGCTCACATTTAAAAGCATTTAGCTCTCTTTACCTCTTCAACCTTAAATTTGTACGTGTTTTTAACATCTCATCTAGGAAAAGGCCGTCAAAGGTTTTGACATATTCACATTCAGCAGGTAGAAAGTTAAAGTTGGTTGCCCCCGTTACAGAAAACAATGTGTAATGAAGAAAAAAAAAAAAACAAAACCAAAACTTGTGAGAAAAAATGTCTTCTATATAAATAGGCAAAAAAAGTGTTGCATTACAAGATTCAGAATCTGCACTTACTCTTTACCCCTTTCTTCCCCTTTCGTTCCTTCTTGTACTGTTCCTTCAGTTTACTTATTAGTCCCTGGTCTACATCCCAAACCTCAGCAGTTGGGGACAGGTCATCTTTGTCTACATGCAGCATATTATTAAAAGAAAAAAAATCAGCAATTGGCAATGCAAGCTGTTGGTGATTTACTATCATAGCTGTATAAGAGCATTAATAAAAGTTCTTAATAATCTTTAAAGGTGCAGTCTCAGTTTTAAGTTTACAAAATACTAAGTCTCATTTCATACAGTTTTCCAAGGCACTGTATAATATCAGTTACATCTTTGAAAATTGTATGTTAATTTGTTACTAAGGAGCAAACAAATTAGGCTTCATAAGTAATTCTTTATGTTAAATACTTCAAGATACACAAAAATTCATTGGTGTTCAGAAACGATTACTGCATCTTTAGAAAGACAGCGTTAAGAAATTATTCAGCCAGTGTTGAATAAGCAAATAAAAGTATTCATGCTATATCTCTCATGAAAAAGCAAGCTGAGTAAGTCAGTGCCAGTTTATTCATGAAGACCACCATGCATCCTCTCGCACTCATTCTACATGCACAAAAAGAAACCTTGGTCTTGCATATAACCAAACAAGTCTATAAATACAGTTTTTTACATAAAGATGAAGAAAACTAATTTGCATAAATTGACATCCCATGGCATTCCAGCAAGTAAATTATAATTAGCAGAAATACAACATTCCATAGCAGTTTCAGAAGACATGTCTTTTTCTGTTTGACAAATACTGCAGAGTTAATTATTCTCCAAGAAAAGTCAAGTGTCCACTTTTCTAAACTATCCATCTCAAACATTTCTGGAAACACAGAATTAATAAAAGGATAAACTTGTTTCTAAGACAAGGTTAATGTAACATTTCCAGGAGCACTTTTGCCGGTAGACAAGTAGGCAGCAACCAGATTGGTTTGTGTGCCAGTTAAGCTTTCGCTCACAAATTCTTCAGACATAAAATAATAAAAGGAAGCTCCCCAGTTCCCAACTTCCAGTCATCCCTAGGATAAAATCAGTGTTTTCATAAAACAGTAGTTTTTGAAGTTATAACCATTACAGTCATAAAAGTGCAAAATAAGAGCCACATACCACAGAGACACATAAACATGCATGTAGGATGCAAACCAGCAGGAGTTATTCCAAGTACACGTTTCATGACAAAACATGACAACAAATGAGAAGGTATCCTAGAGTAGTGATGCATCTACCAAAAGACCATCATTCCATTAAGGACGATCAACACCAAAGAGAAACAATCTTGATCAAAGAGGTGGAATATAGAAACGGCAAGGGTGGCGAAGGCATGGAACGGGCAGCATAATGGCAAAGTCCCCTGAGCTGTCCATAAAGAATGGTGGAGAAGGGAACAGAACAATGACACCCTACACCAAACTGCAGCTACACCTACCCAACTGCAAACCCAAAGACCTCAATCCTTAGAATTACAGGGCCAAAACATTGACAGAGAAGACTAGTGATTAGTCAGGAGATACAAGAGGCACAGAAAGGCAAGTCAGAGGATACACCCAACCAAGAGAGGAAGCAAATTAGGAAAAACAAGAAAAAAAACCTCCTCTAAAACCCAATGAAAGAAAATTCGGTTACGAACAAATTAAATTAAAAAAAATATCCAAAGTACCATTAATAAAAGGAAAATAATCAGCTAGGTTGCAGTGTTGCAGGGAAGGATTCAGGAATTAAACTGAATCAGAAGCTGAATGTATGTAACAACAATGTAATGCTGTTGAAAAAAAAAAAAGCCACAACAAAACTGTCATTCTGATATGTTTTAAAAGGTGTGGTATATTAAACCAGGAATAGTCCACGTAATTTAGCGATGGTGATGACAAAATTGAAGTAACATGTCCAGTCTGTGTTCTACACTAAAAGTTTAGAAAACGTCTGCAGATTCCAAAACAAACAGGGCATTTAGATACCAAGACAAAGAATTTGAAGGACCTGGGTTCATTCAGTCAACAGAAAACAGGAAAACATAAGCCTGGAAACATAATACTCGAAAATAATACTATTGGCTGCTGAAATGTAGGTCATAAATAGAAAAGTAGATAAACCACTAACTCTGATTAACCAGAGAGACTGTGAAACGAATTTCACTGAAGATTATTAGGAAAACCCAGCAGTGTTTCTCTCAGTTACGCCTAGATACACTTAGCTATTTCAGAACAGAGCCAGGTAACTAGAAGACCTCCGTAATTCACCCTAGTAGTGAACTTCCTCAAATTGCCTGCAGTGTTTATAAGCCACACTAAAGTGACATCAGGACAGTGCAGAGGATCCAGGATGTCCACCAGCCAATATCATTTAGAGGGGAAAGGCTTTTTTTTTTTAACTATTTAAAAGATGACCCTAGAGACATTGAATTGCAGTCACACTCTGCCACACAGAATTCTGAGCACAGTCAATCATTCTCTGACTCATTGTCCATCTGTAAACAGAACTTCTGTGTTTCACGAAGACTAGAAATTCAGGGATGAACATGTAGCTATTCATCGAAATCACAAACAGAATAAAAAAACCTACATAATATCTGTAATATATATTAATATGTATTTATTCCTGTTTACTTAAGCAAACAGAAGTTCTATATGCATCTTTTTCAGTTCATGGTACTATATCACCACAAGGCATTTATAAATTTTTAATCTAAAATGTATACTCTACTGCATACTTCTATTTGTTACTGAACACTGTTTGAATCTGCTCATCTTTTGCTATTTTGAAGATCAGCTGTTCCTAAGTAAACCAGGTTGCATGACAGGACACTTTAAATCACAATATCTGAAAATAATTTAAGACTCAAAGTATACTAAATGAGGCACTTCAAAAAAAACCAAACCAGAAGGTGTTCACAAAAAGCTGTATTATAGGAAGGAAAAGAAAGCAATTCAAACTTCCACTCTCCAATAGCAAAAATGTAGCTATCAAATGTGGCGATGAAATATTTTAGCATATCTGAAATTAGAATTATAGATAATACTTTGATGATTAAGTATTGAAAGTAATAATAAAGCAAGACTAGGCAATAGGTTTAGAGCCTAAACATCAGAAGTTTGGTTTCCAGATACTAAAAGCATTACAAAGAAACACACATGTAAACATCTACATGTTTTTCAGAGAGCCTGACTCTTTGCAAGAGGAAGACGTGAGAGAATGATGCCAATGACAGAAAAAGTAAAACAGGAAAAAAAAAGCTGAGGAAAAAAAAGCCAGAAGAACAACTATTTACATTACAAAGATAAGAAAAATATTAATTATAACTGAAATACTGAAGTCAATAGTTGATGCAATTGTTTAGAAAGTAATGGTAAGTATTCATTTACATGAAGTTCCCTGTCAAAAATCAACAAACAGATGGACCTGGAGACTTTAACTAATAACAGTTTCACAGAGCTCAAAATAATGTGACGGGCTAAAATAAATTGCTTTAGGCAATGCATTATTTTATTTTAGAAGGCATTTAAGTGGGACAATATTTGAAAGGCTATTTTTGATTGGTAATAAAGAAGCATTGACTTTAAATATTTCAAATTTACACACTGATCTTTAAAAAAGTGTCGCTTAACCCCAAGACCTGATAGATTGTATCCTTAAACACCCATTTAAGGAAAGAACTGTTGTACTAAAATCGGTGACATACAATGAAAAAAGCATTGCTACTACAGTTGGAAGTATGTCTTCTGACTCATTTAAGTAGTAAGTTAGTACAAAACATACACCAAACTTATGGATATTGTCTTCGTATGCCAAAACTCAGAACACATACTTTAAGATGAAAGTAGGTTTATATTTATTTCCTCCTTGCCACTTCTTTGCCTCAGACACGAGCGTTTTGCTAATAACAGAATTACTGCAGTTAAACCACTTGTCGCAAAAAAGCATTCACAAGTGTGTACTAACTCCCAAAAGCCTCTGCCTCACTTTTTCTATGGGTTCACTTACACTGTAATAAAAGACATTCAAACTGTTATCTGAAAAGTGTGGTGGGTGAATTGGATTTTTAAAATAGATTTTTAAATATTATTGTGTTTTATTTTTAAGTCTGGGACAGCAACTGAATTACTCGAAAACAAGTTTGAAAAATTTAACTTGCAAAGTCAGCATTGCAAATAAATCAGAATCTCCCCCATTCTAGGTCACTACCTGAGAAAACGACAGGGATATAACACGCTGGAAAGTAATCCTAGAAAGCAATGACTTGGAATTTGAATGGACAAACTAGTTCAGTCAGTTTCAGCAGTCTGCTGTGAAAAAATGGATAAATCTTTGACTGCATGCATTATACTATAATGCTGTCTTTCCTTCTATATACAGTAGTGGCAAGACTGATGCCAGAACCAGAACTTGCTGCATCACTATACATTTGAAGGGATGTCGCAAACTGAAAGTCAAAACCTTGGCTTCAGGGCCTATGAGACATCTTACACTGAGATTTGCCTGTTTGACTAAATAAGATGATGACTAAGAAACTAATGAAATAACATTGCCTTCAAAGGGGAACAACATCAAGTAACTAAAATGCTTCTAAAAATAGATAGGCATTACCAAAACAAAAGGTAACAGTTTGTCCAGCCTCATCTTCCAAGTAGAAATAAGACTGAGTTTTAAAAATAAAGGTGACTAACTCCTTGATACTAATTTCCAGGAAGAAATGCTTTCTAATTCTTGGTACCTTCAAAACCAAGACTGGATGATTTTCCTGGAATATGTACCAATATTTTGATCTCTGTAGACCTTCATATTCCCTTTGCTCACCAAGGTGTTTAAGTACAACACATTCATTGTCTCAATGACACAAAATGGTCAAACAATATGATCTAGTGGCACTTCTTGGCCGTACAGTGAAAGACTTACAATATGCAACCACAGAATTGCCTGTGCCACAGTGCAGAAACCAAGATGGTCAATTTCCCATTTCAAGGCAGATGTGCATTACTTGGTTCATTATTCTTTTTCCTACCCAAGTTCTCCCCCTCTTTCAATTTCTTCTTTTGAAACACGTAGGCTCCAGGAGCTTCTGACTTGGCATATCTTGTTTCACATCAAACTAGTAACCTACTTAATTTTATTATCTACGTTAAAATTAAAATAAATAAAAAGTTGGGCCTGTACAAAAGTGGTTTTTTTCATTCTACTAATGCAAGCCACATCAGCAACAACCTCTACAAACCTCAGCCAGAAAAACTAAATATACCAATTGATCATTTTTACAAGTACACCAAAGAAATTCATTTAACTTGAGCCTAAAAGTTTAAAGCTCCTGATCAGAAACAAACAGGAAAAAAAAATAAATTTAGATGTGAAAGCAAATTTAATTCAGCCATAAAGATATTCAGAATCTTAGCCTTTCCTATTCAAAAAAGAAAATATTCTCTTCTTTTAGTTTTGAAATAAAAACAAAACCTGAAACAAACGTAACTATAATTGTATTTTTGGCAACTACAACACCATATATATATAAATGAAAGTTTCAGCATACAATACACTGTCATCTAAACATCAGCATTTGATCATCACAATCACCCCACAACCACACCATCTTCGTAGGTATTGCAACTCTTCTGTACTATCATAAACAAATATTCCTTTATTTCTAAATGCTTTTGTTAGCATCTTACCCCACTCTGTTCCATCTCCTGAACTTCGAGCTTCTCCAGCCCCCTCACCATCTTCAGCTGTCACTAAAAAATCAAATTCTTTCAAAGCTTCTTCAGTATCGGGGTCATCTGTAAGGTCAGCAGCTAAACCTTCATTACCAATCTGCAAGCAGATAAACATTTTTCTGCATTTGAAACATGAACACATTTTTCTACTCAAATACTTAGGTTAGATTACTCTGACTACTTGGTTGCAGAGGAAAACATATTTCAACATGAAATGCAGAAAAAGATGCTTAGATAGTCAGATCTAGAACTGCTTATAAAAAAAAAAAAAAGAAAAGAGCAGTGCAGTCTAGTGATCATCAGGAAACAACAAGATTACTGACACTAGGTTTGGCAACAAAAACAATCCCATACATCCCAGTCTTCATTTTTTATTTAAACCATACTGATTGAAAAATTTTGTTGATTTTCTTGCAATATCAATAGCTCTGCGGAGAAGCTTTACAAACAAACTGTTTTCTACTGGTCAAGAAGCCTTTATTCCTTTTTGCTTTCCAGTTCTATTTGAGGGTTAAGCATAAGCTTGGAAAACACAGTATTCTTACACTCTGGCAGAAGACGACAACTTTTATAAAGAAAACTATAAATGACCCTTCCTTTTTCAAGAGTCAAAAAATAAGTATAATGTCTTTATATGTGCTTGGAGATTTAGTTATTAAATAATCTTTTTATCAGGCTATATAGTGCCTTAGAACAAAAAAGATTCAACTGATTGCTTGATTAATCTATTTACCAAAAGTATAAGTTAGTATCAAAGGTATGGTGGAAAACCCTTCCTGACAAGCCAAGCTGGGAGATAAAGACTTGCATCAAGCTGAACTAAAGCTGCTAGCTATTTAAGAAAATTCAATGCAGCCAGAGGAGCCATCGTGCTACAGAATACTGAGCAAAAAGTAATAAAACTGTCAGTACAACGTTCATAAATGAATCTCTTTACATAAAGAAACCCCAATGACATGGAGACTCTTGCAATACAGGAGGAAAAGAACCAAAAAGGAACAGAAAATATAGTCTATTCTACCTAGAAAGCCACTCACAGAATGGAAAACTAAAGCGAAAAATAGAACAGAACAAAACTTAATTGAACCTTAAACAGAAGGTTGCTGGAGACAAGTCTTTGCTAGGCTCTTAACATATTTGTAAAAAGCTGCATAAAAGGAAGAATTAAACACGTATTGCGTACGGAACTGATTTTTCTTTTTTCCTACTACATAATTCAGCTTCTTATAAGGAATTGTCCCTGTCTTCTCCAAAACTCAGGAAGGATGCACATTGTATTCTGCTAGATTTGCCTCCTAAAGGGACCCAAAGTACACAGAGAAGTGGAGACAGCCAAATCAGTGGTTTCTTTCAGCAATTACGTCACATTTGCAAACAAGTTTGTTGTTTGTTTTTAAGTTTGTAAGATAACATATTAACTAAACCAGCACATTTACCAAGAATGCATCTGCTCACAATCCATTCAGATAACGAACGTACAACAAACATGTTAACACGACACACTTATAATCATACGGAAAAAAAAAATTTCCTTTTTTAAAGGGGATGTCAGATCTATATTAAAAAAAAATTTAAAAAGTCTTTTACTTTGTGTTTCTTATTTATCCGGTGCTTTTCTTTCCCTTCTGCAATATCTTCTATCATGTCACTCTCCTCTTCTTCATCACTATCATCTGCGTTTTCTAAGAAGTTAAATGTTTCAAGAACATCACCAGAATTCCTACATAAATAAAAACATTAACAGAGAATCTGTTTCACTTGCTGAAGAGATTTTAGAAGATTAATCAGATTAAATGCAATTGCTACCTAACAGCTTAAGATTTTTAAAACTAGCAAAACAACAAGAACTATTTGTATGAAGAAGTTTCTACAGCTGCCTAATTCCTTATTACAAAAGCAAGACCCAACAGAATTTTCCCTTAAAATAACAACTCCAAAGTGGTTATATGGCAAAATTCAGCTTCAATACACTATGTATTTTCCTGTATATAATATATATGTACAATATACATATACGTATCTAATATAGATATATATGTTCCTATGTCTAATCAATTTCAGTTATGTTCCTAATTATTTGTAGTCAGCTACACTTACAGGTGTTCAGAGACTCTAGAGCTGAAAGTTCAATGTGGACTGACCGGTACATATCAATGACTAAGTGAAACACACTCAAACTTTATGCATTTCTTATCTCTTCACTTACCTTTTCATTTCCTGTCCCTTTTGTTTTGATGAAGGAGATTCACCCCCATTGAGGATCTGTTCTAAGTTCTTTGTCTCTACTGAACCATTTGGTTCTGAATTGGAGAGCCCAAGCAAAGACCTTACCCGCTGGGAACGTACATCCAATATTGTATCTGTATAACCTACTTCCTGAAGATACCTACATGCATCAAGAGAAGAAAGGCAAAAGCATATTTGAGGGAAAAGGAAATAAATTAGTATTGACTGTTAAAAATTCATGCCACTATTCAATCATTTATGGAAAATATGCTTCATCGCTATCAATCTCATACGGAAAACCTTACTCTACACTACTTAAAGCTCAAGACTATGAAGTCCTGAAATATGAACCACTGTTTGCCTACTTCAATTACTCCCTTTCCTAGAGTAAACATATATACAGCTCCTCATACTTCAGCGAAAAGTTTGAATACACCAATATTCAGCGATGTTACTTACTGTCTTAGTAACTGTCTGCCTTGCTTCCAGGTCAATTGGTTGTTCTGAGGTACTGCAGGAACCTCCGTATCTTTGGTTTCTTCTGAAAGATACAGCATCATAGTTGGGTGGGGTTTTTTGTTCTGATTATTTATTTTTTACAAGACACCAATGAAACTAAAAGCAAATCTTACAAAAAAAGCTTTAAATTAAATGCAGTCTTATATAGTGTTTTTTAATTAAAGAATATTTTTTTCCTAAATCATTGCTGGAGCATCAAGCAAAGAATTTAACAGAACAGAATCAATTAAAAAATCCTGATCCCTTACATGCAGAAAAGGAACTAGAAAAATATTTAACTTGTACACAAAAGAAAACCATGTCCTGATTAGCTCAAGTGTTACTGCTAAGAAAACAGGCTGTATCTCTTTCACAAAGAGGTGCTTAGAAAGCAACATGGAAAATACAGTTAAAATAAGAGCAGCAGTTACATATACTAGCATTTGGAGAAAACAAACATGTCAAGTTTAATACAAATTCCATCAGTTTACTATCAATAACTAAATATAGACCCACTGCACTTTTACTATGGTAGAGACTAAAACGTGGTACAAACTAACAGTTTGGTGATTTTAACATCTAATTTGTAGTGCTTTTAAACACATGTTGAAAACCCCATCACAAAAGACATATGAATAATGATCTCTGTTTTCAACCACGTACAAAAGTACCCAAAATGTGGCACTTCTAAAGCAGAAAACAAACAAACCAACCCAAAAACTGGGGGGTGTAGTTCTGAAGACCACAATTTTAAGGCACATTACACAAATACAGGCCAACAGTGTGACTCCCGAAAGGCCTACATTTCAAGAGAAGCCACGCACAATTCTGCTTATTAAACAGTCCAATGTTGTTATGAAAAATGCTTTCCTCTATCTGCAATATTGTGAAGAGCAAAACTGTTATGATCAATTTTATATCTACATTGCAAAATCAGATGCACTCCAAAGTACCAATAACGATAGCCTAATTCTTATCTTAGGACTTTTTTCATTGATTTAAAATAAAACTGGAAGCTCTACAACGTTTTTTCCAGGCCAATTAAGTAATTTTTTTTTTCATTCTTTAAAAATTAGCATCCTATAAAAGCACTGAAATACAACAGTATTTCTTATGTTTATTCTGCATTTTTGCTTTACTTCTGGATGGACGGCACCATGGCAAAAAATATTAAATCCTTCAGGAAGGAGTATTATAAGAAATAATGAGAAGCAGCAGCTAAATAAGGAATTGTGTAACTTTATTTAAAGCTTTCTTCAACATTGAGAGCTCTTTCAAAAAAAGGTCAATTAATTTTGATTTTCAGATTAAACAATATTTACCCAATACCGAACCTTTCCTAGACATCTTCTCTGTAACACATCTAAACGGGACTGGGGGGAAGAATAAAAGTTGCAATAAATCGAACCAGAGCAAATCTAGAACAGTGTATAAACAAATTATAGTAAAACAGGGTACTGTAAAAAAGTTACCTGATTCAAAAGTTGGCATTTTCAAGTCACCTTGGTTCAATTCTGTGCCATATTTTAATTTATGGTATTTTGCCCTGAAAAAGTATGTAAATATTTAACAAATTAGCATACAATGCTTTTATCAACTCAAAACATTCTACTATTCCCATTTAAAACAACCATACTAACATAATACAATTTATCCAAATAAAACTGTTGTGATAATTATTGCATCATACAATTATTTCTAGTCTGTCAAGAAGACAGTTTTACGACAACCTTCTTGCAATTATTGACAACTATCAAAATAACTTATAGAACAATTCCATATGTTCTCCAGGAATGAGAGTTTTTTTCATGTGTGTCAGCTACTAAAGGAACTTTTCAAAAACCAGCAGATTCAACTAAATATAGCTGAGGTTATTTTTTCAGTTGTAGCACTGTCATAGCTAGTCAATCACACTATCATGAACCTCACATTTGTGATTCCTGCCTATTTGCTGCCTTCAATTTGCACTTCAGTTCTCACCTGCTCTCTGTCTTGGCTTATGATAGAGACCTTTCCCTCTGAAGAACCATGTTAGACTTCCAGATTCCCTCATCACATGTATTCTCTTACTGATTTTCTCTTCCTCACTGACTGGAGGCTTAGCTTTCAATTCCTGCTCAGTCCACATATGCAAACATGCCTCACTCCTTCCATCTCCTGATCTCTGACCCCCTAACCTCACCTCCTCCATCACTTTTTTAAAAAATCCATCTTGGCCATACTATTTCCATGCAGGTATGCATGAGCCTGCCAAATCTTATTCTCTACCCAAGCTGCCTATTAAAATGTCTTCAGCTCCCTTTACCTCCAGGAATATCACATGACATAGCTACGCCTATAACCTGAAATTCTCTAACTCTATCCTAGACCTTTTACAATTTGATTTTTGCCTCACAGATCCTCTGCAAAAATACTCAAAATCTCAGTGAAAAGAACTCTACATGTTCTGCCAAGGTGAAAGGTCTGTAAAAAAGTTAGTAGCCATATTTTAATGAAGTCTTGCTAAACTACAGCTGTCTTCATAACTCTAAATCAAACATTTGAGCAAAGTTTTAAGAATAACTGAACCATATTTAGCTCCCCCCAATTTTAAAGACTACTCTCAAATATGAAACTTCGAGAAAAAATACCCAATAAAACACTTGCTGGACAAAACCAGGGATTTCCAATACATCTTCTCCTCAAATGGCTGAGCCACTGCTGCAATTTTTCCAAATTGAAGGTAAAAGCTCATCTCAAATGCTGCCTGACATTTGATGGTAGAGAAGATTTCCTTCTAAATTACAGAAGTTTCTACTAAAATTGCAATTAGGAACAGTCTCATTAACAAACTGTCAGTAGATGGCACTACTGACCCTTCAGTAAGATAAAATCCTGCGTTTCATAGCAATTACATTGTAACTGAAAAACTGCAAGGCTCCTAGAAACTAAGTATATGAATCTGACTGCCAACTAATAGAATGACAATTTTTTTAAATTATTTTTTAATATGTTCATATTTCATCCATGCACTAGTAAGACTGCCTACCCTAGGTGGTCTCTTTAAACTGAGACACAAAGCTTCGTTCCACACTAATAGGGCAGTGTTCCACCACGCTTTCCAGATAAAGTGTACATACTATGATTTTTATGCCCCATGAAGTACTGTACACTTGGAGGTAAAAAAATAAAAATTTAAGAAATTGTGAACTTAAATAAAGCTGACAATGTTTTTGTTCCATTCATAAGTGAAGCAAATAAAGCACCATAATTGAAAAGCCAACCTAAATTTGTTCAGTTTAGAGCTGTGGCAAATACTATTTAGCTGCAGTTGTTCCATTTTGGAGCTACCATTTCAAAACATTAATTCAAATTCTGATTTAATTGTTCATTAGAGAATATAATGAGGTATCTGATCTAAAATTATTCCAATGACTAGCCACTAAAAATAAGCCAAAATACTGTTGCATGTAATGAGATCAGTTAAGTCTTGCATATCCATCTGATGCTTAACTTCAACTTTAGAGTAAGCAATTAATCTTATTAAATTCCATTAAACTACATATTTGCACACATATTCCTCTCCATATTGTCACACAACCAAGGGTAATTATTACATATCTTCAAAATCACTAACAAGCTACAGTGTTGTTGACAAGTCAGTGACATTACTCCACCACACAGTAACTGAATTATGCAAGAGGCATCTTTTGAATCCTTGGAGTATTGACTTGCTATTCTTCTAAGGATAGGTTTTCATGAGTGAAAAAGTAAGAGGAGGAGAAACGATGCCCTAAGTTGATTTACATGCTTACTACTATTTAACTGTTGAATCCTACCACTTGATTGAAAGGATATAAGCCAACTCCAGTCCAAACTCCATGAAGTCAAAATATAGCCACAGTTTTCTAACCTCAGCAAGTCTTATTAATTTAAGCACAGCGCTATGCTAATGAAGATTGGAGTGACTCTGAGTAGAAAAGAGAAGTCCGGCTGGGTCTGCAAAGCACCATGAAGGAATACCCATTAGCTACAAACAAAAAATCCCCCACATATAACCACTTAAGGTCTAATTTAATTACAAAACTTCATACAGAACTACCAAAATATTTAAGGACATTATAGTAATAATGTTTTAGAGAGGTAAAATGTTGTTTATCACACCTGTCACACACACAGAGATAAATATTCGAAATATCAAACTATTTTGTAACTAATAATGCATTTTATTTAATCTTACACACTGATGTCCTGTTTTGTACCCTTTTTCTGAGAAAGCACGAAAGTCGTCATTGTCTGAATGAGTTTGTTTCTGATTCCCTATAATCTGCTGTTTCACTGCATTAAACTTTTTGACAGCATCAAGGAGTTTGCAACAAGAGGAGGAGAAAACGGGCGGGGGGAATCAGGTGCAACACTGAAAATTGCTGTCAACTATCTTCAGATCCGAAATTCTCAGAATTTATTTTGCCATGGGTCTGGTTTATTTTCATTAGTTGTGATTCTTCACTCAGAGGAACGACGGCAAAAAAATACCATCTATTATCCTGAACTCTTCATTCAGTAGAACCACCAGGAAACCAACATACTATCAGTCTTGGATGATCTACTGACAAGTCAGTACCTGCACGCTTCCTTACTCAACCCATCCCACTTCCGCAATTAGATCCCCTCAAACTACTGGGCATTCGCAGCAAAAAATAACAGAAAGCTTCCTCATTGCCTCGCACACATTCACCAATCAACCCCAGGGTTTCAGTTCCTGTTTTTAGCAATCTTCGTGACAGTTCTGGCTGGGACTTAAGCAAGGATTTTGCTCTTGAAAAGTATGCAGTGTTGGCTTCTACCCACTAGCCGCAAGAACTAAGCAAACTATGTTTTTGCTGTTCTGCTTCTATTGTACATACAATTACAAGTTTCTTGCCTATCAGATGAATTTTGGAATTTCATGGGAAGGCAGGCTACAAAGGCAGCCGCATTTCAGGAGAAAGCAGCAATGAGATTTTACCAGTGCCAATCCCCTTCACATTCTGCCTTCTCTTACATGCCATCTTCACACTCCAGCTGTCCTTACCTGACTCTGATCTATCTCAATAAATAGGCAATCCTCACAGCCTTATGGTGCACATCTGCATACAGTATCTATGTGCAGCACACAGAGTTTATTGTTACCAAAACAACCAAAATGTTTTCCTTCAACTTTCAACAATTCATTACACCCAAGACACTTGGGTCTCCCGTAACAGCACATTATTCCTTTGATATGTTCAATGTTCTTTAAAGGAAGAGCACCCCAACACTTAGCATACTTTTCACCTGCCTTGAATCCAGACTGACTTGCACATTACCTGCATGATATAACAACTTAACTTTCAGTCTTACACCAGTTGGAAACCTTGAGTTACTCCCCACTTTGAGGACAGGGCTGAATGAAGAAATAAATAATTTCTGTCTGTTGTTTCACTAGAAAACACATGATGTGCCAATACAGCTTTCTGTATGAACATACGCTGTTTTCTGAGGCACCTTTATACTGGACATTCCACACAGAGGTATGTGGCCATCCTTGCCAAGATATTAGCTTTTAATATGAAACCAACTAATCAAAAGTTATTTCTGCACTAGTCACTCATAGCACTAATTCATAATGTAAAATATATTCAGGTGTACTTACTCTTGGACACGTAACTTAATGTCAAGGTGAAGCCTCACTATACACTTCGCTTCAAAATTTTAGGTTTGCTCTGGCAGGAATGTTCTCCTCAAATCAAAATAAACAAATAAAGGCTACCTATTTTGTTGCCTGATCCTCAAGATGTTTACACTGTTGGATTCAGCTACTTTTTAACAGCAAAGTAAAATTAAATGTAAGAATTGAGTCCACTACTGAAACTACAGGTACATGACAAGATTATTTTCCCAGAGTTTTTGAAAAATTAACTACTAATTTTGGTCAAATGAAATAGCCAGGCAACAGAAGGGCATGTAGGTTTGAAGGGCATTAGCCTGCACAGACCGAGTGGAATTTTAATTTTTTAAGCATTAAATTAACGCTACAGAAAATGCACCTACTGAGGCCAGAAATTCTACCATCTACCACATGAAAAAACAATACTTTAGAATGTAATACTAAATTTTAGAGGATTCCGTTCTGCCACAAAATATGGTTTTCATCATGCAACACAAAAATAGTTGTAGGGAATCAAAGGAACAATATTCTTCATCCTTTCAAGTTTAATACCACTGAAGAGCAGATAAAGGCATAGTAATAAGGTATAAATGTTTTTGGAACATTTATTCTTGTTTAGTATACAATTACTCTAACTCGGAAAGGGCAACCGCCCAATTTGAACTTTATGTGTTTAAGACACAAGTTCAATTTGAAAATTATGCAACTATTTATCATAGCAGACACTAAAGTTTATCAGAAAACATAGTGTAAAGATGACCAACCATAAAGACAGTTTGCATAAAGTAACTGTAGTATCATCTAGTAAAGACAGTTTACATGAAGTGATGGAACTCCTTTCAGTCTGTAAAGTCTTCCCGGTCAGATAAAGGCTGAGCAATTTGTATACCTACCTTTCTTGTTTTAATGCATATTCTAACATTTTTATTCTTCTCACTAAATCTTTCTTCAAATTTTCTTGACCCTTTCTTTCCCCTTGTAAAAACGCTATCCGAGCCTGAAAACACAAAAAAAACAAAAGATAACGGATTTTCGTCCACTCTGTTCCCAAAACAAAGTAATGAAGTCTGGCTAGGAAGGAAAAGAAAACAAAGAAAAAAAAAGACTCTGCTTTATATAAATCACTTCGTCCAGTCATTAACAACAAAAATATTTCTGCCCTACAGACCGAGTATTATTTTCTGTTCACAAATTTTGGGGGTTTTGCCTTGAAATAAAGGTATTTAAGTTAGTATAGTAACTATAGGATGTGGCACAAACAGCAATCATAAGAAACATTTTAATATATGCACACATTTTTGTCCTTATGGTATCGCTAACATAAATTGCTATACATTTTCTTCCAAACCCCAGGCTATATCAAACTAGGTACAGAGCGTACTTTTAAGCAATTTAGTAATGTCAGCATATTGAACAGATTAAGAAATGGATACATGGACTCAAATACAGAATTTACAAATTCATTATACAGGAAACAACTATATTTTATGGATTCACATTGTACTTACTACTGAAGACAGCTGAAGGTTAGAATATCACAGAAGAATTTGTTTTAGTGTGCTGTTCTATACGGAGAAAAATAATGCCTTTTTTTTTTTAAAAAAAAGCATCAATCATACTACCCACCTAACTTACAAACAAACAATAAAAGCTTCCTACTTGCCTGCGAACCTAGTAGACAGCTTGTATGTTCTACTGAATATATTGTTATCTCAACTAGTGCAAAAGGTGTAGTTGAAAACTTTGAAGTAGTTGAAAACCAAAGGTAGTAAGTTTGTTGAGAAAAAAGTAGTCTCTCTACTGCAAAGTGAAAGGGCTTGTATTTTGTCTTTTGCAAGCCAAAATCCTATGGAAGAGAAGGGAATTTGCAGAAGTGAATACAAAATTTAAACAGTTAATTATATTACTGGATTGGCCATTGTTATAGGAAACCACACACTCATTTGTCCTCATTATGACTTTAAACTGACTGAAGTCATTGGGTGGCTAATTCAAGACAAGATTCAATATAAAATTTTCTTGGAAGAGGGATTAATAAAATAGAGTAAGGAGAGTAAAGTAGAGACCACATTGCTCTACAGAGCTTAAGATCAACAACACAACTTCATTATTAAAGGAGGCACAACAACAAAAAAGCAGAGCTATGATTGGCACCGAACCTATCTTTGAAGTTGGTTTTTTTTTTTTAAAGGGAGTGGTTGTACATTTTCGTTACTCAGTGGTTAAAGCTTGAAACAGTCTAACCAGGAGGATAGCATTCTTGCATTGCTCCTTTCTCAAGGCTAAGAGATATCACCATAAAAATCTTTTACACATCAGCCCTGATTTTAGTCCCTCTAGCCTTGTGCTCAATGGTAAACCAGATTAAAACATGTTCTTTTTCCTTGCATCAGCTAATGATTTAATCAATTATAATTTAAAATCCTAGTGAGAACAAGGCAGTTACGAGTATTTCAAAGTCTGGCATGAAAGCACTCTCAATTAACCTCTATCACTTGGTGAGAAAGAGTAATGCAGCAAACAGTGCATGGTAATAGAGAAGAGAAAAACCCAACGGACTTCGTAATGCTTGCACAGATATTTCAAGACAAAAGGTAGAGACCGAGATCAAGAATCAGCTATTTTAAACCCCAGGCTCCCAATGGAAGGAGGAGTTGAGCAAACCCAACAACTATACTCAACTGCAACTATGTACTTAATTTTAAAAAATACTATAAAACTGACTCTAATCCAACAGAAAGTTAACAGCCTTCTGGAGAAAACGACAACTGTGCATAATTTGCTCTCCTCTAGTATCTAAGGCAGCAAACGACCAGACAACTTCACAAACCCAAATTGTTGTCCCCATTTTCACTAGTCAAGGATAAGGTAACAAAAAAAATACAGTGTCCTTACACATAAATACATTAGTACACATAAACTAGTTATAAAAGTAGTTTTTTTAAAAGAAGTAGTATGTTACACGCACATATGCACAACACCATGCTTCAAACACTTCGAAGTTACTGCATGCACGCAGATTCTTTTTAAAAAAATAAAGCCAGAACTAAATACTTTAATAATTATCATCTAATGAAGATTATGAAAGTTTTTATGGTCTTTGACTTGAATGCAGTTCTCAACTCCTTCCAGTACTCAGGACTTCTGTAAGTGACAGTCTTCTCCCCTTCTATTCATCTTCTTTCATTGGCCAGCACCCTTTAATAGCTATTTGACAAATCTTAGGTGCCAGCCGCAGCTGTTGGGCCTTATTTCATCCTCAGTTTGCTGATAACAGAGAAGAAAATAATATAGCTGTAATCATACACAGAGGGAGGCATCTGCCTCCTAAATGCTCCCAACCAAACTATTTCCTTCTTCTGGAAATACTTCTGGAGTACTTGGCCAAGCAGAATCAAGTCTCCACATTTACTAGGTATTGCCTAGATCTCATACTTATCAACCAGACAGGTTAATGAGCTAAATGATCTTGAGAATCAATATACTGCAGAAATGATATTACAAAAATAAAACCAAACAAAATCCAAAAATACATCCTACAACAAAGCCCTCAAAAAACTCTTCTACATGTAACAGTATTAATAACAATCTTCATAAGATCCAAAAGGTTGACCAGAAAGGTTGCCACACAACACACTTTGTAGTTGAGTTTTTGACATTTTTGTCAATATTTAGCAGACTACTTTCAGCATCACTTCCTGTAACTGCTTGTATATACATTTGACTGATTTTAGGGGTTTTCTTTTTTTCTCCAATGTAACCATTACATGGCTAAAACTTCACAGAATTTATCTACGCAGAAGTTCCAGGTCTTAATCTTTGGAAACACGGAAAATCAATTTAGTCTTTTGGAACAGTCATCAAGACTCTCAAAACAAAACCAAGAATAAGATCACTGCAGATATACTGTATAAATTACACTAATCAATTTGCTTCCTTAAGTCTTGAATCGAGAGATGAGACGTGTTAAAACTATCACCTGATGTCTTGCGTAACCATGAGCCCCAAGAATCAACACACAATATCCCAACACTGGCTTTTTTGAAAAGGAGTAAATCTCAGGTTTGATAAAAGCAGATAAAGTAAATAGATCAGTCTCCCTCAGGGCTGTTGTGCTAACTTAGGTTCCATATAAGAAATGCTCTCTACATAATACAACTTTCTCAATCCTTAGATATTCCTTTCCTTTGAAATAACTCTCAGGAGAGCTGCATTCGACACAATTTATAACTATACTCATGATTAAAGATTGACTGGCACTAAAATTGGGAAACAAAATGGCACAGAACAATTTGGTACTCACCTTCCCTCCCTTCCTCCCAGTTACAACAGAATTCTTTCCATTGTCTTTAGCCAATTTTTAAGTCCCCAGGCTGATACTAAGAGGAGCAATCCTCCTCCTCCCTCCTCCTATTGTTCCCTCTATGGTGCTGACTTAGCTGCTTCTGCTGCCACACATTAAGTCTGCTGAGGAAACTATTCTATTTATTTTTTACTCAGTTCTGAATTACATCAGTTTCCTGAACCTATTCTGTATAGCCATGGGAGTACTCAGGCTGGCACAAGGGATGCAAACAGGATACTGAAGTAACAGCTCCTGTCAGTGACAACACGGCCTTAGATCAGCCTAAACTCACCATGATATCACAACCTTGTCCATGGTATAAGAGTTGCAAAAACAAGAGTAGAGATACAAAGAAAATCAAATACAAGTCTTAACTCTTTTGAATTACAAATTCAATCAAAATGTATTTTTAAAAGTGTATTAGCAAGATCATTTCTTAAGGGGGAGAAAAGATGTTATTTTACAGAACACGTGCAAAATAGTGGTTCTGTAAGCAAAAACAGGGCCTCCCATGGATTTAAAAAAATCCAGCTGAATTTAGCTGTATACAGACTCTGTTAGAATATTTTTCCCCACAGATTGAGCTATGCTTCAGATTCTTCAAACAAGCTGAACCAGGAGCATCTTTTACAGGGCAGATTCCTCCTCTTCTACCAGCCTGTCCATTTTCATATTTACCGTATTTTCACAGATCTCTGTGATGCACTAGCTTTCTACAAAATTCGGTGACACTTGATAACTCTGGGCTCTCTCTACAACTTGGCCCTCAGCTGTAAATAATGAGTACCACCACATGAACTTGCCTAGTTTTATTCTGGCAGTGAATTCAGGGACCTCCGAGAAGCAGTTTGAGTGACAGATACTTTGTATCTGTGCAAGGATGCATGAAATAATGTCTGGAACTAGGCAAGATACAACACAAGGATAAAAAGAATTACTGAACAGCTACTTGAATAGTATGGATCTCACGAAAAAGAATTGTGAGGTTGAATAACGACAGAATGTACATACAGAAGTGGACAAATGAAAATTCTAACATCTAATATTCTAGACTTTGTAAACTTAATATTGTTTTAATGGTGTGTTGCATTTTAGACATACATGCATTAGATTTTGTAGTTGGAATGGTTTTTGTCTTTTAAATAGGAAGTCTGACCACGTGCAAACCAGGTAATAGTCTGTCACCCAAACTCCAAGATATCAAAAAAAATCCTGAAGCTTTCCTTGAACGGTAAGAATAAGTAAATCACTTATTACACTGACACTCCACATCCCCAGTATGCAATTACACTGCTTGATTAAAGTGTAACAGAAAGTTTAAAGTAGTTTACCAGAGAACTTCCACATAACTAAATTTTAAAAAATACTGCACTTCACATAGAAGTTTAAAATTTAAAGAAAAAAAAATGTCTTCTGGGAAGAAAATGAGGATTTCCCCCCCCCCCCTTCTTTTTAAATAAGCTTGAAAGGTCCTAAAACTTAAGAATTATTGCTCTACATTTATATAGCACTACATAATAGCAAGTATTCATATTAAACCCGCATTTTATTGCTTCAACTGCACAGAAAAAGTTAACTTAAAGACAATCTTGACGTTGATCTAACATATTTCTCTTAGCCATTGAGCACAAAGGAGGGAAGTCATTAGAGCATTTTGGGCAGGTAAAATTGCATATGCAACCTAAAGGTTATATAATAACTACATACAGGATTTCAGAGTCTTGTTTTACTAATAAATTCTGATATGTTGGATTCGAAATACTCGTCCAACATCTCAAACCTAGCAAAACATATCAAAGGGAAAAAGAGGCATGAAACCTGAATGGTAAAGCTTGTAAGACTGATTAAAGGCCTTATCTTACATTGTTGAAACACTAACACGTTCCTGTACAATTCAAACAATCAAATTCTAATAGCTTTACCAATACAGGAACACACTCAATGAGTATACTTTCTTTCCATTTCATTTGTGAACATTGTTAACTCTCAGACTCTAGAAGTATATTTTGAAAAAAATCAACTATATGTAGAGCAATGCCAGCTGCAATGCAATGCTTGTGTTTTGTTTTTCTAAAGTCCATTCAGACTTCTAGAAGGAAGGAAGGAAAGGCCTGCAGTATTTTTGAAAGAAATGCAATACACTGAAGCAGCTTGAATATACATACCCAGTGCACGTATAAGTGCACGCTTACCCTACTAGGGCATGTCACAAAACTCAAAACAATAGTAAGATTATTAAAAAAAAAAAATTGTTTTAATCACAAGATTATCATCACACAAAAAGACTAACCTAATCTTCATTTTTAGATGTTTATTATGCCGAAGATGAAGCAGAATACTGTTTTGGAAAACTAAAAAATACTAGGGAGGTGGAAGATTTGACTCATAACAGTAATTTCAGAGTGGACACACCTGTGTAGCTACTAACATTCTAATTCCCATTCACAAAAGGGAAACTGAACATAAGAGGAGAAGCCTTCACCTTCAGTTTTCAAATACAGTCTGAAACTTCATCTCATTCAGAACATCTAAACCATCACGCATGTAAAAGCATTAACAATTTAGAAGAGTTTTTGTGTATCCTTACAGACCTGATTGTGTCTATACATTTATTACAATTACCCCTTAAACTGTCAACTGAGGACTGAAAAAAGATACCTTGACTACTTGAAATATATATCAAAAAAATCTTTATTTTGAAAATTTAAGCCTTGAGCAAGATTCTCTCTCTAGTAAGCTGTGCAGTGAGATAGGTGTCACTAGTCATATCAGGATCATACATGTTTCAAAGATATACTATTTTTAAAGATACTGTAGAACAAAACATAATTGGAAGACTACAAAAAATTAGAAACATCAGCTCTCATATGTTAACAGAAAACCTTTACTCCATAAAAGAAGTCCAGGTTAAAGATGCAGAAAAAAAATATTTCAACAGCTAGTTAATACTAGTGCACATTTGAACAACGTTTGCAAAAAAGGAAGATAATTTTCTGTGGAACCTTATGAACAGTCACCTAAATATCAAGTGAGTAGCTGCTGCACTTAAAGTAACAACAGTATGAAGACATTTCCTGAAGGTTCCCTTTTCCATTTGAGCTGATGATCATTTCTTACTCCTCAGCTGATACTGTTTTCAAAGACTCATCTGATTCTGATTGCTTTTCAAAAACAACTCCCATGCACTAGAAGAGAGGAATTTACTCATCCACAAATCCCCTTCAGTCCTGCAATGGGTATGGCAAAGACCAGGCTTGCAAAACTCTCTCCTTTCCTGAATCTGGCCTTCCCCTTCTCCGCCACCAACTTCTCACCCCCCGTCATTCAGATTCAAAAGTTTGCTTCTTTTTACTACAGGGCCAAGTACTGTCAAATTTCATAAGCTTCTTTGAGCAACTGCTTCTTTGAACAACTTATAGGAAATCCAGCCTTCAATTTCCTCCTCTTCTATGTTAGGGTCAAACTTCTACATCACAACTTAAACTCAGTATAAGGGTGCCTTCATTCTGTCACTATTCCTTACTAGAATTTTTTCATGGAATCATTTTTTTCTTGTGCTAGGAGTTTTATAGCCATCCTCCTAACCAATACGGTATTTAGCAATATTAAAGTAACAAAACTCATACAAGTTGTGGATGTGTTTTTAAGACTAACATCCCCTAAATTTCATGGTCTAGACACTAAGTAAACCAACTGCCCATAGTCTTCTACCCAGTATACAGAAGCCAGCAGGAGAAGAAAAAAAGAAAAGTCAATGAAGACAAGTCCAAAAAGTTAGAAGCCACTAAAAACGATGGATTCAAACTCTGTTACTAAAAGCACTTTCCTCAAAGACTAAAATGTAATGTACAAGTCTAAGAATTGGAAAATACATAAAACTTTTTTTTTTAAATAACAAATGTAAATGCCTCAGAAGTTTATCATTCATTGACTATTCTTCTACTCATAGAATAATTCTAAAATTTTGTTTCAGTTAAACTTACAAAATGACAAGCACAGTTTAATCTATACCTAAGTTTGTATCTTTCCAATTTCAGTCCCAGAGGCAATCCTTCAGAAAAGTAAGTTCCTGCCCAGGAATTTTTAAAAGAACTGTCATCTTCCTTGAAAAAGATTCTATTCTGTAAGACTGAATGATTACATTAACTTCCAGAAAAGTGAAGTTAATCAGATCAGTATCACCCACATACTGTAAGAGAACTACTAAAATGCTCCATGCCAGTGTCAGAGTATCAGCCATCGTTCCCTGTATGCCAGCTCTCCTTCTCCCCAGACACCTGACAATTTCTGCAGGCATTTTATTTTAGCATCACTAAAGACTCCTCCACTAGCAAATTTGCATTTTCCTTTGCACCTCACATGTAAATCACCAATAACACCAGCAATCTAAGCAGAACAAGATCCAGCAAACCATAGGTGAAAGCTGTTAAACAGACATAATTATTTCTTTAATCAGCTGACAGTTAACAGGAAAGCTTGGAGGTACTAAATCACCTAACCAGACACAAATGCTCACTTTGACCTCAAAAAACGCTCACTCATTTTTACTTTCAAGTTATTCTATCTTCACAATTTAATGCTACTGAGAAATTACCATCTTTCCATTCAAACATCAAATTAGATGCCATCACTCAAGACAATTAAATAGCCAAGTAAAACATAAGCAGCGAAAGTATTTCTTACTACTTTATAAACACTTACTACTCTATGAAGAGTCTGGATAGCGTATTTCGACTGCCTTCCATTAGCAGGTTGAATAATCTACGAAATATGTTTGAACACAAGTTCCCAAGACTCTGAGGCAGTCATGTTTCTAATGATAATTTCAGAAAGCCCTGAAAACAAACATAAATTAAACTAAGTTCTCTTCACAATTAGTACTGTTTGAAAACACATGTATCCTTCCTCAAGTAAGTATTTACTTCCTGAAGATCAAGTCATGTAAAAGAAAACTAAGACTCCTACACCTATTTTCTTAACTGACTTTCTATTGGGCTTTGATTTGTTTCATATCAGTTCTTCCAATAAATAAAATAGTATTAGTGTTCATATGCCTTTGACAGAAAAAAGTTAGTACAGGATGTCAAATAGTTTTACATATCAACATATGGTCACTTTCAACAGGACTACAGAAAACTGCAAGAATCCGAGTTTAATATGCAAACACGTATCTTGGTCAATGCCAAAATTCAACACAAAATACACCCTACATTCATCTCCAGTCAGTGTTCCTTTATCAAACTGCCTAGCAGGTCTCTGCCACAATACTCATGACAGCACAAAGTTAGCTTTTGTTAATGTCCAAAACAGATTGCTGCTGAAAGCCTCTCACATACATTACCAAATGAAGCAAGAGGAGTACAGAAAGGGGAAAGAAAAAACAAAAACCAGAACAAAAACATCTCTATTTATTTATCGTTTAACACAGCAGAGCTTGAGAGCATGTACCTATACAAAACAGTTTCCTTATCATGTCTTTCAGGGGCCTAGTACTTTCACTGCCTCAATAGTTTTTATAAAGTCACACCATCTTTCACAAAATATTGGAAATAAAGGACCTAATAAATGTCCTGTGTTTTTGCAGACTCAGCGCTACATTCTTTGTTTGCCACATATAGCAGCCAAAACATAGTATTTTTTTCACAGATAAAAAGAAATTCTTATTAGACTACCATTTGCTAAGAAATTACTGAAGCTTTGCATTTTTAAAATTAAGTCATGTCATTTTCCAAATGTCCGTGCTGGAAAAAACCCACAACGCAATTGCAACACCAATGTCAAAAACTGAACTCTTGCCAAAAATATCAGCTATCAACTGTAAGTGCTCACTCCCTCAATTAACAAGACTGTTTATAGTATTTCCTATGTAAACTTTCTATTTTGGAACATTCTGTGCATTATTCCAGTACAAAATGCTTAAGGGAAGCAAAGCTTGTGAGCAGTATCTTCTCTTTGGACAAACTAATGTAATCAAAGACCCAAACAAGCTTGTGGACAAGCCAGAGTCCAATCCCCAGGTTCGATAAGCAACTGCAAAATACACTGTAACCACAGATTAGATAAGTGTTTTAACCACTTGATAAATACTCTTGACCATCACATCTATGACACTGCAGTACACCAAGCATTTTGAAGACTTTTACCATCATCATAGATGTCAGTTTATTCATGAAATGTTCTATGTAAAGTAATGCTAAAATTATCCCTAAAAAATTTTCACTCAGCTTTGAAGTCTCTGAAGCATTTTTCTGCCCAGTACTTTTCTACTCTCATCTACCTGTACCCGTAGCACAGTAATCACAGATTCAAAATAAACTGTTGAACATGCTTGTATCTTCTCTACACATTACTGAAACACAAATACAAGAGTGCTATAGACAGGTCTGCAATTTACACACAATGCTATGTAATGGTTCTAACTTACAGCACAAACTGATTGCAAACAACAGACTAAAGTGCGGTGCAACCAGAGCAATTGTAAGAGAACTTCTTAAAGAAAGGTCAGGACTATTTTGCAATTGGGAGTCTTAGAATTTGCACTGCAAAGGTTCTTGTACATTTTCTTCAGATTTTAGTTTTTCATGAACAGCTTCTAGCCCTGGACAGACATATTCAACAATCCACCAACAAACTACTAAACTGCTGTACTTTGATACTGGCTATTGGTAATCTGATTAGCTCACTATTCTAGTCAATAAACGAAAAGGTCATTGTCCTTAGCAGAAACTAGCTATGGTGAGTACATGCCACCTATTACAGTACAGATACGCCTGGCTTCCTTTTCATTCAAGACAGCCATTCAATACTGTGAATGTGCAAGATTAATCTACAGTACTCTCCTGATCTAATTCCTGCTTACTACAGCAGTTTTCTCCATAATTGGATTAGAAAACACAAAGCAAAAGGAGTGATACTGAAAATAAGCAAACCATCTGTGTGGCTGTATGTACCTACACACACGCACACTTTACTGGAATTTAATTCGGAGAATATGCTTTTTTTTTTACCCAAAGTAGGCAATGTATAGCACTTTTTATTGTAATCATAATTAAGACATTCACGTACGACTCAAAGTCAGGGTGCTGAAGACTTAGTTCTTAGAAGAGCAATGCAGTCAACCAAAAACTCTCTGTCTTCCAGGAGGAAAACAATAGTTTTCTAGCTTCTCTAACAAGATAACTGGAGTTGGCCAACCTAGGAAAGCATGGTTTTGAATTAACGATGCAAATAAAACTGATTTAAAAGACAAGAAGATCAATTAAAGCAGTCTGACATTTAGCTAGACCATATTTAATTTAGTTACCTTCCTACCAAATTAAATGTTTGACTTAAGATTTAAAAAAACAAACAAACAAAAAAACCAAACAGAAAAACCCCACAACAAAACAGAAAGAAATAAATCCCCTAAATCCCTCAGTAGTTTATTCCAAGGGTCCAGTTCTTCATTTAAGTACAATGCCTTAAGAAAAGGCATGGAAAGACTATATAAACTTAATAGCAGTAGATTAGACTACAGAGTAATAGATGGCTTATTTTGAATCCATTTATATTTCTTCTGTGTCTTCATGTAGAAAGGATTCATAATTTTTCATTATAAAACAATTTTTTCAGTATGTTTTACACTTGTTGCCCGATTATTTCTTTGGCTGTTCTACAAAACAAAGAAAAAGCATTAGCCCAACTTCACACATATATCTGTTGTTATCTATACACCCTCATTGGGATAATTTTCTTTTTTTAAGATGAAGTTCCAGTCTGCTGTGTCATACCCCTTAAACTAAAAAATTTCCTACTTTAATTTAAAAAGTATCTGAATATGTCTAAAACCCAGGGAGGTATCTCATAAGGCTACCTCTCAGGCTTCTTTTTGATTAGGCAACAAGACTGAATTCTAAATGGATCACCTTCAAGATGTTATTTCCAGCCCTCAGATTGTTTTTACGTCAAGTTTTCAGCATTCTTTTCAAAATACTACTAAAGAACGGGACATTATATTGCCATGTTGACCTTGCCAGCTCTGCACTGATCACAAGACAGAAACCACTTCCCAATTTCTATGTTTATAGCTCCCACTTATAAAGCCATAGATCATTCAGGGATTCTATGAATTTCTTTTAGCAGGAAACTCACAGCAGTCCTGGTGGAAAGCAACTCAGCACGTCTATTTTAGCACAAGTTCATCCTCAGGCGCAGTTTCTCATTCTCTTACTATCATCTATATTTTCTACGTTTCTCCTAAATACCTGAACCTTGCAAGTAACATCTTTTAAAAACCAAAAAATAGTTACACAAGTTTGCTCATTTCTATCTAAAATGATTCACATACAGTCTTCTAAACCACTGGGCATTTTTTGGAATACATGTCAGCTAGTAAAAAAGTTTTCTTTCCAAGAAAGTCACCACTACAACCAATAAGACTTGTTATACACCAAAACACAGTAACACCAAAACACAGTATTTGAATTTGATAAGATTAAAAATATCTTCACTGTCAGCATTGCTATACTGGCGCATCATTCCATTAAGATCAAGTTATACTGTTAAGTTATACAGCTAATAATGAAGTGCCACAGTTAGAGCTTCGTTAGACACCTAATACTAAATAGAACTAAGAATATTAAGCTCATTCTCTTCATTACTACTAGTAGTTGTGGTACAAGAGCACAGAAATCAGAGTGAAGCCGTACACTTTGTAGCATGGCAGGTCCCTACAATCACTACAGAGTGGAAAAGGAAGGAAAAACTGCATCATGGCTAACATCAAGAATATACATTTCCTTTCCAAAACCAGGAACATCTATTTGTTATTTAGGAATACAGAAGGAGAAAGTATAATCTGCAGCAGACTGTGAACACAGTGACCTGAACTGACCTAGACTGTTCTAGTGATGAACACTCATGTCAATGTTCATCTGCTGCAGGTCAGTAACACCCATTTCCAAGCAACAGACAGAAGAAAGCAAAAACTACTGAAGTATTTGAACTACAATATAAAAAGCCATCTACACATATATAAATGAATACAGTATTATAGAGCTTGAAGAGCTTTGCATCATTAAGGCAATCGCAATGTTGACAATAACAAAATCAAATATAACCAAGTTCATAGAAATAAAAGTTACAAAAAGAAGAGAATAAGACAGTTAAAATACAAGTGTATAACAAAGTGTTTTAAGGGAGGCATCGCAGTGAGTTGACGAGGAATGGGTATTTTGCACTTCCTAAATGTTAATTTAGCCTCCTGGCACAGAATAGTGCCAACACTGTCTAATTTGCACCACTTTATCAGAGAGTTAACACAGCCAGTAGTCCTGCCTTCTGCCAATTCAAGTGTACAAATTTTGCTAAAGCTACAAAACCGAATAGGTCTTATAAGACTTGTAAACATCTTTACTCGCTCTCCTTGAATACTTCTGAGAGTTCTATTTGTCCAACCAGGATCCCTTCCTCTCCCAGGGTCTCAAGGTGCATCTCAGGATTCTCTTCCTGCACCCTGAGGTCCGGGAGTTAAAGCACCTTATCCTCAAAGAAAGCAAACAATTTTAGTTTCACATCTCTTGAATTGCCAAGTGTTCTAATGACTTAAAACTCAGCTGGCCTGTTACCACTTCTTATTCTCTATTGTGATATATTATACATATTCAGATATACTGTGATATCTGAAATACAAGGAAATGGCCTGAATCTGTCTGCTAGCAAACTTAGTATCAAGCAAAAGATCGTAGCGTTCATCTGTAAAATTATATTTTGAGACAAAAATTATTTTACATAGAAACAAACCAGTTTGAGTTAAATACCAGAATCAAGCACTCTCCAGTTTCTTATAGTGGTCACTGCTATAAAGCCAAGGGGTTTTTTTTTTTCTGTTTTTTTCCTTCTAGAAGGAGTATTATAGGATCATCAACCTCAAATTTGGTAGCAGTTAAGGAGTGACTGTATTTTGGGTGAAGAGAAACCAAGGTGAGCAAATGAAAGACACTTTTCAGCAAGCAACCCGTTAAAAAAAAAATCAGAACAAACTTCAGGCATTTTGAATTTCTGAAGTTTGTTCCCTATTTCAGGATCATTTAAATTAGCATTCAGAGAAGCGCAGTTTTTCAGAATGTTACAGCCAACATATGCAGGATTTTTCAACACATATACATACATAAACAAGCACAATACCTTCAATAAGGCTAAGAATGCACTCCATGTCTCATTAACATTAAGTGGAATTTATCCTGAACCCCAGAAAAATGTATTTTTACCCTTAATTGCTAACAGCAGGTTACCTCTCATTAGCCATTTTATAAAAATCCTGTAGTGGCAGAAAAAACTACAGACTGCTTGAATTCACACTGTAGGTTCAGTACTGGCCCCGAAGAACAGCCAACTTCATAATTATTCTTCATACCTGTTGCAGTTGCACAGATGAAGGCAGAATACATCATTAAACTCAATATCCTGCTGAGCCACTGCTTAGGATGATTCAAGAACAGTCCGAGTGACAAAAAATAACAATCAGATATGCAAACAAAGCTCTTACAGGTCATACATTTGTCCTGAAGACTTGTTAAATCAGTGGAGGATCCAACTTCCCTAGCCACTCTCCTCATCAGTTAGGAAGAAGAGATCATTATCACTTTTCCCCAACTTCTTAAATGACAAAAGGATGAATAACACCCACTACTATCTCTAAACCCACTTCTGGTGTGAAAGAAATTATTATACCACCAGATATTCCAACCCCTCCAAAAATTCCCCAAAGTGAGGTTTCTCTAAGAGCCATTAAATGTGCCTAAGCACGATGCCAATGAAACTAAGAAACAAAATACATGTCCAGTGTTAATAAAAAAACAAAAAAGTAATCCTTCACCAAGAAGTGTTATATAACTTATCTGTCACATACTTTCAAGCTGTGTCTAAAAGAAAACCTCACTACAGTAACTGTTACGAAGTAACAGTTCTGTGCACTGCTTCCAAGTAATGGTGACTTTACTCCACATAATTATTTATGGAAGAGCACTTATTACACAGTAAAACCACTTTTATCCTGAGCGTTGATAGAAAGGAGTTATTTAGGAGCAATATTCCAGAAAAAATTACACAGCTACTATACTGATCAGTACCCTCCTGTACATAAACCTCACAGCTATCCAGGTATTTCCTGTTCAGTTTCCACACGGATCTTAACGTAATGCAATGTCCTGCAGTCTTTTATTGTGTTTTGACTCCATGAGATGAATTCTGCAAGAAAATTATATGGGTATGTTAAAGACCTAATCAACTGTTTAAAAAATAAAATTGCAAGAACGGGGCACAAACAGAGAAGTGAAAACACTGGGATGATGAACACTACCGTCCTTTAGGGCCACAAGCAGTATCCAAATTTCATAACAAAAGAAATTAAACAGTAACAATGTAACTACCTTCTTTTCACGGGAGAAAATCTCCTTATTCCTATTTATCTTGAACTATGTCAAGAAATCTCCTTACTTCAAATTTGTGTGCATATCTTTTAGGGTAAGCTCTGCTATACAGCAGCTGCCTTTTAATTTACAACCAGGTGTTCTCTGTGGAGGTTATTCATCCACAAAAAGGAAGCAGATCACACATTTTCAATTTGGAAATCTTGCCAAGAAGCCTATGAGGAAAGTAGGATTTACCCATGCAGACACAGAAGAACAGACTTTCAACCTTCAGTAAACAGGCACCTAAAGTTCTACCAGAGGCTATCTGCCTCTAATGCAGTTGACTAAACAGCTTATGGAAAGCCACAGTAGGGAAACCCTTGATTATGTCTAATTGCCCTCTACCCAAAATACACAGAACTCTCAAATCAGTGCTTTAAATTGCAAAAGGGCCTTAAGTCTACAAAATATGTAGCTGTTTTCACCATTAGCTTACAAAAATGATTAATGAACAGAAGTTTCTGGTTTTTAACTTCTACACGTATGCTATTTTATGCTAGAAAACATTTAATTATAAAACAAGAGTATTAAGTACTCAAATACTTTATTATGTGAATAAACATTATATATTTGTACAAAGAGCGACTTCTGCACCCTTGCTACAGCTTGCACAAACAGAAGTCTGACATTTCAGATGCATATATTACCCCCAAACCTCATGGCATTTACAAGTACTGCAAACACGAATGCTGATCAACTTTTTACAACCCACTTCATTTTATTTTTGGTCACTGTTGATTAAGTATCCTCTATTTATCTTAAGGACTGCTTTAGAAGTAAGTTAGTTAGTTAAGCTTAACTGCAGAATAAATACTGAGATACACCTGTAAGACCAAATGAAATAGCGGTTTATCAATAATGCGTATTTTCCAACTTCAGCCATCTAGAACGCAATTGATAAACAATTCAAGTGGTGAAAAAACACTGCGCGTTTCACAGCTACAGCATCTGCATTTCCTACCTGAAACCTTTGCATGTTCTATCACAATTAATGCCCCGATATCAATCAGGATTTTTTTATTTAAGCAAAACAATATCAAAACAGTGCTAAGCATATTTTCAAGCAACCAAACCAGAGCATTTCAAAGCTACCTCATCAGCCATGAGAATATATGAATGGCTATGTCTGGTCAGACCAACAGACTGCCAACCTCAGTATCCCACTTCTAACCACAGGCAAACAGGCAGCTCCATGGGAGTAGTGTAAAAACAGAAGAATAAACCTCAGAAAACATTCCAAATCTCCAAAAACTTGTAAACCAAAAGTATCCTGAGCCAAAGTAGTATCTTTGAATTTAGACACCCTCAGGGACTTTTACTTTGTGAACTCATCCAAACACTTTTTGAACCAAGAACATTTTAGCATCTACAATATCCCCCTGCACAAAATTCCACTAATTCCTGAAAAGTCAGGGGTTTTTTGAAAATAACTGATTTTACTTCATGCTTCCTAGCTGCTGACTGAGACACACTGATTCTGCCCTTAAACTAACGACCATTCCACAACCCTCATAACTGCTTTCACTTCCAATCTATCATCAAAACAAAGTACTTGCTTGCCAAAAACAAGGTGAAGTCTATGCTATCAGAACTGTTCTTCAAATTTTGAGGGAAACACTCCCCCTTGCAAAGCAAAACAAGCTACATGTAGCCAAATATTTCATCAATTGATTCTTGCTACACTTTCTAAATGCTGAAGCTTTGAAACATGCTGAAACACTGCACATCTACACTCTGAACGTTTACATGTTTACAACTACATGTAAAGCAGCTAATTTAGATAATCACCTCAAACATGAAAGATTCCTAGAAAGATACACTTTTTTTTTTAAAAAAAAAGAACGTACTATTGGGATGTAACTCTGCAATATTCATGAGGTTCCCAAAAGGTTCCCAAAGTTCATGAAATTCCTTTCATAAGCTGCTTTCCAACCCTCAGGAGCAGGGGAAAAAAAATTTAAAGGAAAAAAGAAGAGAAGCATGCAAGTAAAATCTGTGAGTTTGGGTTTTTTTTAAACACTTACATAAAGAACACAAAATGTTAGGTAACAATGCCCCCATAATATCACTGGAGAAATAGCATTTGTAAAATTAGGCAAACTAGGAACTTCAGTTATATGTCACTAAAGCTGTCATTTCATTAGATTAAAAAAAATGTATAAACAACCATATTAATCTTTCTGCATATTTCAGTTACTTAAAAGGATGCACACTGTTTATACTGAAATTGTATATACTTTGTTATGAGTATTTATGTTTCTTAATTATTCTTCCTATTCATTAAAACATTTGAATGCAGCATCTACTGTTAATTCTCTCTCAACATGTTCTTGTGTGATTTTGAAGTATCAGAGAGGTATCAATCTTATTTTTACCTAGTTCAGAAAAAGTGAAGAAACTGCACAATTGAGACCTTTATTCCAGCCAAGCATTATTAACCCATAAGCCCCGAAAGAAAGTGGAACGCTACTGATTTCCCCCAAAAAGTTGCAAGTTTTCCCATGATACCCCTTTTTGACACAACTTTATCTTCCTTCTCTGAGAGTGCATCTCCAAAGTGTTTTCCCATCCACTTTTCTTTTTATTTTATGAGACTATGGAGCCACTCACCTCCTAAAAAAACCAATTAGTTCTAATACATAACATCCAACAATACGGTCTTGCTAGAACTCCTCTAAAGCTCATAAAAGCGTTCAAAAACACGGACCAAACTTATCTCAGTGTAACAGCTACCAACATCCAGGTGGTCACACTGACAAATCAAAGTTACAGTTACAATTACACAACATTGTTACACCGAAAATCATTCTTTTAGTTCACAGACTAGAGAACAGATCCAGCCTGTTACTTCAAGCTATCAACGCAGCATGCAAAGCCAGACTATCTCCTTTCAGTACAGCGGTGAGTAAATGCTAAAAAAGTTACTGTGGCAGCCAGCATTAAAAGTGAAAGGGAAAAAAAGCATACTATGGTTTCAAGTACTGCACTCCTGATATTTCTGTGCTTCATGTTGAGTTGCACACAGAGATTCGGCAAATAATTACTCGGCTTCACTTGTGCACATAGACAGAACAGCCATGCACCTGAATAGCTAGAAAAGATAGTGTAAAATTACGAACATTTAAGATTGAAAGTCTGATGTGAGCGTAGATTTAAGTCTACTAGTACAAGACTTCTTCAGATCCAAAGGGCTGAGACCCTTTGTCAGGCATTATGGCTGCGGTAAAAACCTCAAGACGATGAAGTAACATGTAATTTAAATTAACAATAAAAATGTATCCCATAGACAGGTAGAACAATATAACAAGCAGTTCATTACAAGATCCAAGAAATAAACTGTTGCTGCGGATCATCTCTCCCTGCACCATCATCCTCATACGCAGAGAGCACTCTTACTAGGGGTGAGCAATTCTTCCAGTCACTTGAACTATACAGGGAAAAAGAGGGGTGGGTGGGGAAATCACTCAGGAGTCCCATTAATTTCATACTGCAGGTAAGGAAGTATCTTATTCTTCGGAAGCATAAAAGTCATAAATTCAGAACAGGTAAAGAAAATCACACATATTGCCAAATCATTCGGTTTTCCACATACTTTTTATAAAGCATCACTTGCAAAGTTATCAAGTTAACTTAGAAAGAACTTGTAATTGCCAGCAGTGCGAAACAATGTTTAGAGAGTTTACTGTAATGTTGAAAGAAGGAAGAAATTACCTGCATGAGGAGAGTTGCACCTAAACCATCCAACTCTCATGCTTCCGTATTAATTATCTATTATCATGCTACAGAATGTGGGGGTTTTTTTCTTTTCAACCTGGAGGCCTCAGTCATCAAAAAAACTCACATTTGTACATCGCAGCACACAGATGAGTAACACTCTCAGCATTTTCAATGGACAAAACTGTTGTTTGGGGTCCAAAATATTAACGCTTTATTAGTCACAAAATATACTGGGACTTTACAGCTTGAGTTGTAGAACAACAGAAAAAATGCAGGCCTGGTGAACACATCTCTTCCAAAAATATTCTCAGCTTGTTCCTGCACCAGTCTTCACCACTGTACAGACTGACATTTAAAATTCAAAGGTAATGGCCTCCTCCCCTTCTATCCTGGTCTTCTGAAGTTATAAAAAAACCCACCCTCACGCACATGCACTGTACGGCAACTGTGCCATCTCTGTCCCGTGACCTGATGCACACAGGCGGTAGAGTGAATCAACACATACACAGCCAGGGTCAGAACCACTAAGGTACCTTCAGAAATAAGCAACTGAAACACTGTGGCCACAGATGACAAACAGCAATTACAAACAAACGCAGCAGACTTGGCAAGAACACATCACAGTGTCTAGAGGCCACGTGAGTTCACAGCAGCACTTTTTCAGTCAGAGAGAGCTTTCACAGTCTCTGAACTGAGCTTTACATTAGAGAACGCGGTACTTCATTTTAAAGTAACTAGCCTACACATAAATATTTCAAGACAGTTTTGCTTGCTTATGAATGACACTGAGCACCTTATTTATAAACATAGCGCTCTATTACTAAGACACTAGAGAAAATAAGAGAGTCAACTGTTCTCTGCTAAAAATGCCCACCAACGTCCACCAAACTGATTTTAAAAACTGCCGTTCCCACGAGGTTTAAAATGGTACGACAGGCAGTAAGTGAAGCAAATGGTGAAAGCTCTTCATTTGTTTCCCTCGGTTTTTTTAAATTCTTTCTTGATTATAGTTGTAACAAAAATAGTGCAGACTACATCCTTATTATAGAGCTGAGAAGTCCTGAAAGAATTGTCCAGGCTCAGGTGTATTTCTTGGTTCTGAAATCTGAAAGTAAATACATCATAAACATTGGCTGCTGTTGCAGCATGCTATTAAAAACCCTAATTATGGTGCAATTTGATGGAATGCCACTTCAAGACAGCAAACATTCACTTGATACAAAAATCACCAAAAAGTCTTTGGAAGAAATACAGTTTGTTAACTGTTATAGCCTACATTTCTGTGCTATAAAAGAATAACGACTCCTATACGGATGCCTCGCATTCAGTGGATTTTGTAAGCTGTACGTAAGCTTGTAATAGTCTACGCACGGCTTTATTTTTACGTGCAAAAGTAGTTTGCAGAGGTACGCTTTCTATCGCCGAAAGTAAACGTTCATGGCCAGAGATCTACACCGGCACTCCAACACTTGTTTGCTACCCTGGAAAGTTATTCAGTTTTCATTCCTGCGACGAAGTTCGTACTTTTACGTACACGAAAATGACCACGCTGCAAACCCACCAGCTCCAAAGCAAGGAGACAGCACGAAAGCGAGCGGCCGCTCGACCTGCCCCAGACCAGAGCGCCCGGCCAGGTCCT
>Ga0065711_1026749_pt1 | contig 60654 bp, 26 predicted proteins | sample Hoacrofraction12_FD_59098 | JGI IMG/M metagenome (GOLD analysis project Ga0065711, IMG submission 59098) | Hoatzin crop microbial communities from Cojedes, Venezuela - Epithelial fraction 12 v2 (version 2) | ecosystem: Host-associated > Birds > Digestive system > Esophagus > Crop | place...
TCCAGGCAGGTCTTGAAAATCTCCAGAGAAGGAGACTCCACAACCTCCCTGGGCAGCCTGTTCCAGTGCTCCGTCACCCTCAGAGTGAAGAAGTTCTTCCTCATGTTCAGATGGAACTTCCTATGCTTCAGTTATGCTTTGACACATATTTTACAGTACTACTAGAGCATGAGGGCCTTGTAATTATATTCACCATTTTCAGTGCTGGCCAAATCAAAAACTAGTTTAAATACTCTGATAATTCCTGAGGGCCAGGGACACTATAAACCTGATCTACAAACAAAATCATGCAATGACAAGCCCATAGGTGTTCAAGTAATTTTAAAATATTCCTTTTCTGTCTTTTAGCACTCTAAAGCAAATATTTACTATGTGTTTTGTAACTAATTTGCATTTACCATTTTTTAAACTGTAACTTCTAAAACCGTGTTGTATGTATTTCAACTTCCTTAAGCACAAATGATGAAACACTAAGAAACTATAAACACCAGAAGAGACAGAAAATACAGACTGATGTATTCATGTCTATGGTCAAAGAGCAAACAGAACAAATGCATTTTCTCTGGAAATGTCAGTGAATGACGTTCTGTGGGAGAGTAAGGTACCTACATCCCATGAGCGACTAAAAAGACAGCTGTTGGGGCTTATTCCTTTGTGGCTTTTAAACTCTCTTTCTGTAGACTTATGGTATGTATACAGTAGAATTAGATGTTATACCTTTCAATATCTCTTTCATATTTAGATCTACATGCTGTCTATCAAAACAAAAATTAGCTGCACCTCCCAGGATTTCCGTATAATGTGTGATCACAGGAATACTGCTGGGTACTTTTCAATAACAAACTCCTCACCTGGTCTTCCACCCCCAGCAGACTCTAGGTGTACCATTAAAAAAGAAAATCAACAGCTTCTGAAGAGCTTTTTTAGTTAACTAATTAGTGTTGGTTGCAATACAATTACGAGTCATTCAGTTTTGTCTTCTTTGATCTCCACTGGACAACAGCAGTTCCCTAGGAAGATGACCTGGGGAATTATGTGCTCCCTCTGACTACGTGTTCTTACTTGGGCAGATACAGAGGCTCAGCAAGCCCTGAAACACATGACCACCGTGCCACTACAACACTACAAATGCACCATGGTGCAAGAGAAGTATTATGTGTATAAGGATTAACCCCAAAAGGATGCTAGAACCTAAGTTATATTTAGATCAAAACCTTTGGGGGAGCAATGGTAGGAAAAGGAAGGCACAGGACTTGTTAGGGAATCATGAAGTCCTCACCATTTTTAAGGGACGCAGAGATTTCACATCTGCTGAAGGAATTTCAGATGGTGAATGGCTTTCTTCCAAAACCTTCATCTCTCCCTTGTAATTAAAGTCTGAATAAGCAAGCCACCTATAACAATAAGGATAAAGGACTTCTTAATCTCATCAGATACATTACAAATGCAACGATCTTATTAAAATTTTTTTTTTCTACTCATCAGAGCTAGACAATGTGTTTTAGATACTGCTAGCACATCAAAACCATGCTCTATTTAAATACACTGGCAACATCAACACCAAGATCTCAGAAAATTATCAATTTGTTTAGTTACTTTAAGAAGCCAGTTTGTTACACTATAAGCATACAAAACCAACGCCAGTACTTTGGATGAGACGCATCAAATTTTACCTAGGATTCCTACTTTAACAACTAAAAGGCTTCTAACATCAAACTCACTTAGTCTTTTTCAGTGGAAATTGTTAAATCATGATAATTCACAGCAGTCCTTTGGAAAGCAGGCTATCATAATTTGGACGCGAAGATTAAAAACGCTGACACTCCTTCAGACTATTTTAAATCAGAAAGAAAGCTGAATTCTAGAATTTGGACACAAGGCTTAGTACACCAAATAAGGAAAGGAGGAAGAGGCATTGAGCCATATGGAAAATTACTTACTTAAAACTACACACACGCTACACACACACTGTAAGCACCTAAAAGTTATCGACTAAGTTCTACCAAAACTAAGACAAAAAACTTTTAATTCCTTCACAACCTCAAGCTTCACGCAAATCTTGTAAAATCATGGGAAGGAAGGCTTGGCTCACATGGAAAGGCAAACCCAAGACTCTTAACAGAACAGCTAATGTCACTGCAATCATTTATGAGAAGAGGCACAGAATTCCCCAACTTCAGGAACTGTGAAGTGTTCGCCGTTTACCCTGGAGATTAGTCTATTCTGCTCTATATAGGAAACGCTGGGCTACTGAAGGGGCCTGTATCCTATTGCATCACCTCTTTGCAGAAAGTCAGGATATCTCTGTAGCTTGAGGAATGCTTGGATGATGCAATACTCACTTTCTGGCATTCAGCCATTTAGTTGTAACAGGGTGGGTGACTAAGTATACACTATCCATTCTCCAATGAACTAAAAGCTAATTATAGCTCAGCTGCTTCTTCTATTTATAAAGATACTCAAAGATGGAATTACAGAAGACTTCTGCCAGCAACTAGAGGAAAAAGGCCTTCAAAAATTTGGTTCCACTGCTGTGAGCCCACGTAGCACAACACTGAAGAGTAGAGCTATGAATATCTAGTGTATGTTAACTGATTTCTAGCAGAACCCCAAAATATTATTTCTATCACCGACTGACCTTCAACCCATGATGTTATCCTACCTGCTGACTAAATACTGAGTTCAGTACTCACACTCCTGATTTGACACTTATGTAAGGGTTTTTCTCGACATCCAGTTCTTCCAAATTGGCAACTGCTCTCTGTATGCAGATAGGAAGTCCCTCTGTGCTGGCTCCCAGGCAGAACTCTATCTCTGGAACGCCACAGTCCTGTGGAAGCAAATCAAAGGGTAAGGCTTATCCACGCTCACAGAGTCTGCCCTACTGCAGCGGGGGAAGGACCAGTAACATTTCCTTCTTTCTCCCTGTCTTCTTGTCCTTCTAATCTAATTCTGGGCTTCACATGATAGAAGGCTTTTGTTTTTTTTTTTTTTTAAATGAAGACTGGGATTTTTAGAAAAGCTAAGGGAAGTAAATTTTCAGCTCCCACTAACTTTCAAAGAAAAACTATGCATTTATGCCTGTTGGGTTACCTTCAAAAAAGCTCAGTGAAATATCCTGCAAGTAAAGGATCTGATAGCATTTACTGATAGAAAAACCACGCATATAATATTTCTTTCTTTTTCTTTATTTTAAAGACAGTGCTTCTGTAACACCCATATAGATACATATGACGCATGCGTAACTCACACTTTCTAGAAATGTCTACTACTTCATTCCCGCCTTCCCCTCCCCATGACAATTGCTTGCTCTAGGTGACCCTGCTTCGGCAGGGGGGTTGGACTAGATGACCCACAGAGGTCCCTAACATTCTGTGATTCTGTGATAATTAGGTTCCATTATGCATCCAACTCTGGTTTCAAGCCATATGAGTTAAATTTTCTGTCATGTTAAATAAATCTACAGCATTTTAGACAAAGAAAGAAGAACAGCCCTGGAATACACTTATTTTGTTAAGTAGACACTTGAGCAATTTTTCTGTTACTTTGGAGCAACAACCTCTGTTACCTTACCGGAGGCTTTCTATTGATAGATATCATGCTGGAGAACAACTTAGAATTTGCAGGGATTTTATTGAGCCATATGAATTTAATAATATTTACATAAACTGCATTGCAAATACTTTCTTTCCCAGGATTCAAACACGTCATGAATCCGTGAGCATCTTCTATATGGCCCTGCTTCAGCACTGCGTTACAGAACAGCTTCCTGTTACAGCGAAAGGCTTACAGTTTGCTCAGCTGCAGCTGGAAACACTCAGCTTGCAGTGATAACTTTGCAGCACCCTTCCCCTTATCCTCCTGTTGGGCCCAAGGGCTTGGAGAGCACAAAGAGACCCTGAAAGTGCTCAGTGTGGCTGAGGAAGATGTGCATGTGCACTAGAGAAGAGGGATGGGAAGCTGGACCTGAGGGTGCCCTCAACTGAAGCACCTGGTTACTGGATTTGCTGAAGAGCCAGGCAGGGTCACTTCATTACAGAGGTCCCACATGGCGTGTGACTTCTGCCAGACCCGAAAGGAAAAACACAAGAGCTTTCAGAGAAACTCAGCACCAAGGCACAAAAACTCTTAAAGTTACAGCACCTCAACTCACAACACCACCTGCATGCTTTCCCTTTTCACACAGGTTGAATGGAGCTTTCAAACCATGGACTAACATCCCAGCTAGAAACCCACTACTTCTTGGTTAGCAAAGTTCTTTCAGTACTTATTTAACTGTCAGCAATAAATATGGCAATTATAATACATGAACTTCAGGATATTACTTCACTTTCCTCATGAGACCTGAAGTAATACAGTACACTGTTTTGGCAACTCTCCCTCACACACAATCGTGTTTCCTCTGTATTGTACCTCACAAACAATGCATGTTATTTATTTTCAGGACAAAAGCTGCAATATCAGAATTTTTATTTTCAGATAAGCAGAAACAGAAAAAGTAGGAAAAAAGACTTTCTAGTACTATGTGACTTTATGGCAAAGTGCTAAGTAACACCATTCCTCAATTCTAAGTGTATTGCTAAACAAGTTTAAAAAACCAAGTCTTCTCTTAGTTTTCATACATATATGTACCTTATTAAATCACAGTTAATAAATACTTGAAGTTCGAGGTTTTTTTCTAATACTTGATATGTGAGAAAGCTGAAATCTGTGAATCCAACAATAAAGCTTGATATGGAAAAATCAGAAATTACACCTATAAGAATTCCACAAATAATGATGCTAGACTCTTACTGGTTTCAGATAAATTCTGTAACTAAGTACCTACAAGGCTAGACAAGTGGCAAAATAATTTACCTTTGCCTTCGGGCTCAGACAGAGTATGAGACAGAATATGTTTAATTTTAATTCAGTAGGAGGTTGGGGTTTGTTTGTTTTTTTCATCTGAAGATCGGAGAAAGCCAGTCTGTATTCTCTTTTCCAGTTTGCTTTCCTGACTCTGAAGCTCACGAGGCAGGCTGCACCTCAACAGATGAAGAACGTAGCAGTTCTCCAAAGGATAGGTAGAGCACAAGCACTCATAATAAAATCTCTCCTATTTATCACCATCTCCCTCTAGCCAGATTTTGACAGTCATAAAAAACTCAACTCATCGTAGTAGTATTTTTGTATGTACTAGATGAAGTCCACAAAGTCCCTTCATAAAAGTGTCACCTAGTAAACTGAGGTCTTCATCAAGAGAAATTTGAGTATATATTTTTAAATGTAAAACTTGTTAAAGCAAGAAGTACATTATACCTTCTAAGCACATTTTTAAAAAATCACAAAGGTACATTTTCACTTAAACATTGAGTTCAATTTACATATCCACAGATATGTAGGATCCACAGACTGCAGAAAATGGTAAAATCTATTATTACTGTATGAGGTGAACACTATGTACTTGCAGATGTACACTCAAGTACTATGCCATTAATTTATATAATTTAAGCACATAAATTTTAGCCTGGTAAATATTTGCCCCAGCATGTTCATATTTGTCTGAGCATATTTAATAGGCATCATTACTTTCAGAGGCTTTTTTAACATTCCTAATAAAGCCACCGTCTTTAGAAACAAAATGAAAACCACACAAATATGATAGCACTCAGGTGGAGAACTAGATCCTTTGGTCCGAAGCCCTTTCATTTGCAAGGTGTCAAGATTTTCAAATAAGATATCCACATGCAAAACCATCACCATGCAAAACTATTGTCACAGTGTTTCAGGCCAGATCCAAAACCGGGAAGTTTCCTCCCTTCCCCCCCCTCCAGCCCTGCCACCCTCATCACAAGCAGTCAAAACTCATGCCATATTATCCTACTGACACGTCAGGCAAAAACAGAATAAAAAGCACAGCAAACAGATTAGGTAGCTGTGTTCATTTCCAACGATAACACACAACCAGCAAATGTTTAGGTAGGCCACAGCCTTCAGGCATCCCACTCTGTCTTCCTTTACTCTGCGGTATTCTCTGGTTACCTCCACACAGTCATCCCGGAGTGCCTGTGCTGCCCTCAGGGTCTTTTGGGAGCACAGATGTTTACAAAAGCATGGGGAATACTTGTGCTACCTTGCAGAGAACAGACATGGTCCAAAACAGCAACATGTCCCTCAGCAGAAAGGTTAAGGCTTCTTCTGAAGCGGGTTAAGACAATCCTCAAGACCTTAGCATTAAATATTACTCTTTGGTGGCATCTCTGACGTTTTTCTAGTCCCATGAAGAGCTCCACCGTAAGCGAGAGACCCAGAGCTTTCAACCCCCTGCAGGTGGTCTTGGCTGCTCACCCTTCTTCTGTATCTAGTGTTACAGCCCTAAGCGGACCAGCAGGACTGATTTTCAGCACTGTTAGGTCTTCCACTTTCAGCTGTAAGCTGTGGTGACTGAAGAAGTGACCAAAATAGCCTATTTATATAAGGTGGCCTTTTATGTCAACCACAGGACAAAGAATGACCGAAGTCTGGCTTCTTAAGCTAAATACCAAAACAATGATGACAGAATAGTCTATTGAAAACCAGGCCTAATTAGTTCTGGTATTCACACGATTGCTTTTTAATACAGTCTAGACACACATCTTACTTTTGATACACAGTTCATTCTTAGGACATGCCAGCTTCTGCAGCATTTTTTATTTTAAATCTTATTCTCTGTTGGTCCTCCAGCCTTTTTTACCCATTCATAATTCTTTCTCCCAGGTCTCCTGCTCTGTACCACTCTTGCTACCATCCATTACCACTAAACCAAACTACAGAACTCAACAGGGCTAGTACTAAAATAATACTAAGGAAATTAACGATTAATGTCCTGTAAATACCAACTAGCAAATGAGACAATCTGATGCTGCTGGGTGTCTTCCTATAGCATCTTCCTATGGCATCCGACAAAGCACTCCTTGCTTGAATTGATAACTTGTTTTCACCTAGCAAGCCACACAAACAAAAGAAACACACCCTTCACGTAACACTGTGAACATTCCCATTACAAAGAGCTTTACCTAAGGAGAGCCCACAAGGAATTCAGTCATTCCCTCCCTAACCATCTTGCAGACAGAGATTACAAAGTGCTGTTTCAGTTTTCTTGTCACCTTGCAAAATAGTGGTTTGCAAGCTTACTCCAGAATGGAAACATCAGCAATTCTTCTCAGCTCTTGTTTTTGGGAAAGTAACATTTAGCACCCTCTTTGGGCTTCCAGCAACAGAAAGAAAAAGCCCTCCAATTCCATAAGATCAATATATGCATTTGCAGTAGACCAGAGAACTGACTTGGCTAAACAGACTGTGCTACAGAAGCTGCATTAAACCTGCACGTGTAGGCAGATTTTGCTAGCCTAGGCTCTTGCTGACTGGCCGTAGTGGAATTCAGACTCCCTGTTACTTCAAATAGGTCTCCACTTCAGTAATTGCACAATCTGTTCCTTTGGGATCTTTCTTCTGCCTCCTAAGTTCCTTCAAATTAAACACACATGGATACATCTAATGTGCATGCACAGTAAGTCAAGCCACAGGCTAACCACAAAACTAACAGAACCTTTGCTTTTTGTGGAGGCTTGAAGCCAAATCAGAGGATGAAGCTACTGGCAAACTGTTTCTCAGCAAACTAACATCTGCCAGTAAAAAAAAACAAAACACCACACCCAAAAAACACCTCCCAAAAAACAACTTTAAATGTACCTCCTACAGTTTCTTTAGTAAACATCTGTTTTTGTCTTCTTGGCAAGCCATTTTCTTCTCAAATATTTAGCCATCTTTCAAATCTGTAACTCAAGGCATCTGAGCAGCCATTAAACAAGCACCATAAAAAGCCACTTGAAGAATCAGAAGACAAGCCAGACAGCCTGGACGCACAGCCAGTATGACCAAACTAGGCAGGAGAAAAACCACTGAGCTACCCAACCTACGAAAAAAAGAATGACACTAAAACATGTCACCCTGCATATCACATACACATGCGCTGCATGAAAAAGAAACAGCTATCTGTCAATTAAAAACAATGCCTATATTTTTCACAAAAAAAAATAAAAAAAGGTACCACTTTGCCAAACTACTTTTAGAAAGCAGTTCCACAGCAGCTGAAGTACAACCTAAAAACCAGCAATGCTGTCACGAATCAAGGTTTAGAGGACGAAACCCAGCTTAGGAAGTTCCACACCCACACTAGTGCCACACAGCCCTGTGGACTAACAGCAAAGTCCTCCCACAGAGGTTGAAGTTACATGAGAAACAGTATGGATTACCGAACTAGTGTACTGTAACAAAGCTTTCCATCTGTGTTCCATACAAATGAACCACATACTGGAATAACAACTCTTGAACCTACTTAGCTGTATTGCAAAGATTTTTATCAAGCATGATGAAGCTAACCACAGTGTCTTTCTTATCCAAGGCTTTTCTTTGATAGCCAAGACACACGCAGCTTCCCTTGGCTTCAGACCATAGTTCCACATGTTACTGTGGCATTTCTTTAACTATTTAGTTGCCTTCCACATTATTGATCAATATTCATTCTGCGTATTGGTCAAATGCTTTTAATTTGTCTAGCTCAAATAAATGTTAACTTCATTATTCATGCCCTCAGTCAGCCACTTTTGAATTTATTTATTTATTGCTAAGGCTTTAAGAGAATGAAAAAGTATTCCTAGCTGTTATGATACTATGTCCCTGTACTGACAACAAAAAGGTTATCAATTTTAAAACGACCTCTATACCAGCAAAGAACAGAGAAACACCACTTTTTCTGAAAAACATTCACATTGCGATAGAACTGATAATTCACTTGCAATAAAGGGCCACTGCCCTGTGAATAACTGGAATGTTATGCTAAACAGCAAGCACACTAAGTCTTCCTAAATCACAAGATCTGGTACATACATTCCTCATTCACTGAATAACAATGGATGCATTATATTTCGGTTTGGGCATTTGATTTCTATCTTTACAACAAAAGGCTTTTAAACTTCTGGCTGTATGCAGAGCCAGATGCTGTAGATGGACCACTTGTCCACGTGGAACCCCTAGAGATGGCACAAAGCTGTAGAGGGAGCAACAGTAACTTTTGGAGGCTACGCAGTACAAATGGGATTAGAAATGAACTACTAACTTCCGAAACAGAAGCCATACAGACACAGCGGATAGCTTAAGGTAAACACCACTTTGAAAAATATGAATTGATCCATTTAATTTCAATTAACTGGACAGGTAAACATCCAAAAGGCAGGAAGTCACTGTGTCAGATAAAGGTGGTAGCAATGAAAAATAATCTATCTGCTCATTACCTTTGGGAAGAAAGGGAAATTTCGTGCAGCAAAAGCCCTGGCATTTATCTTCAGCATGAAAAATGTGATTCATAGCAAATCTGAATCAAATCAGAAACACAGTATACACACATTGTCCATTGCTAATAATACTCCACTACTGCCAACAGACATTAATTATCTATACGAGTATATTATTAACAAAGTCTATACCTTTGTTACATGTTTGATTGAACCAACTGTCAGGTTTCTTCGACGATGTTTCACTCCCGGAAGATCCCAAAGGTGATCCAGCACAGTCTCTCCTTCTTCTAGTACATATTTCCGACCCTGGAACTTTGGTTTCTCATAAAAAATCCAACTGTAATAATGATATTATGAACTGAGTTGTTGCTGTTAGGTAAGGCTGTCCTGCTGTCCTTATACAGCACATTTTCTGGAAAGCTCAGTAAGGAGCTCTTCTTATCAGGCCACCTATCAGACCTTTCTTATGCTGTCCCTCAGTAGTCACATTCACTTTAGATAAATACGGGGCTAGTACTTCTGTGCTTTAAAACACACAGTTCTCCAGGACTTAGTCTAACATAACTTCAAATATTAACTGTATAAAAATACCACTAAAACACAATGTAAATAAAAAGCCTATTTTATCAGAACAAATTTATTAATTGACGCATCAAAACATGTCACGTTCAGGCAGACACTATGCAAGGCATAAAACACATACACACTAATAACGGCATTCAGTATTTCTCAGGATGTGAAAAAAATATATGCAAAACCAAACAAGGCTGCCTCAAAACTGCATAAATGTGACATGCGTTGTTACTATGGCGGACAGTCAGAAGCATTCACTGTAAGCACCACCAATTAAATTCCAAAGCAACAACTGACATGGTCCCAGCCCCAGTTTCCCAAAGCAAACCAAGAAACACTTCCACAATCTACCTTAAAGGTACTCGTACATCCTTCTGCATCCACGTACCTCTAAATGCTATGTTACAAACAGCACCTGAGATTGCTCATGTTATGCTCCTTTCACAATAGCTACTGTATAATGAAACTGATCTGTAAAAAATGACATTTTCTTTGGCATATGCATGCTTCTAATGATGATTGTGGCTGTACTGCCTCAGCACGGTCTGGCAAGCAGTCTAAACTTACTTGTGGTTCTATTAGAAACTTTCTGTTTGAAGCTAGTTCCCAGGAGAAACAATATTTGGGGTTTTTTTATTGCAGCATTTGAAGCCTTTTTTCATGCTTTTTTCATTGGTATCAGTCTAACTATAAAGAAAGAAAGAGACACTCTTGCAGATCAGACATGTGTCATAAATAAAACAAATGAAAATACAAGAGAAACACATATACAGTCTTTTGGAAAGGCTCTATTTAAATATGACCTGGATTTCTTACCATCCTCTAATTATCCTAAGTAATGCTCCAACGGGAAAGACCCAGGACGTGGTATCTAGCACATCAGAATGAACTTCTTGTTTCCTTTTGTCGCCATAAATATCATAAATAACAATCTGAAACAACATACAACGCATATGAATGAGGGCCCATTTCAACATACAGTGTAGACAGTTACTTCTTGCTTAGAATAAAACTTATTTCACCCTGCGCCCACTCAATTGATACACTACACATTTTCTTCTTTTATGAAACTGAACTAAACCAGCAGTCGCTGATAGAAATACAGCAAAATTACTAGTGGCAGGATTTTTAATGATATAATCTCATTATTAGCAAGTCCAAGCATATGCACCGTTAAAATACAGAAAAGTAGACTAACAACTTCAGATGCTTTACTTTCAAAAATTTTGGTATAACAAACTATTCCATGTATCATATGGATCTATGTGACAAATTCTGCTCACCTTTCCTGGTCTTGGATTGCATTTGAGACTTGCCCTGTTAATGAGGTTCTGAAATTACAAGGACATGGAAAACAACGGTTAATATCTAAAACAGCAGCACAAAGCACAGACAGATTATTCTGGGTCCACTATTCCTATAAATGTATGCAACTGCCACTAGCAGAAACAACCAAGGTTTGTTTCACTGTCGTTCAGACTTGGTGTAAATAGTTTAACAGAATCAAACAATCAGCAGAAAGCAGCAAGACTAGACAGGCAGAACTAGTATGGAAGTTATACCCTTTCCCAGTAAACAATAAACTGCATGTCTTAACAGTGGCAAAACCAAAACAGAACTCTAACAAAGACTGAAATATTCCTAAAAGCATGGAAAGACTTTCTTCTTCAGTTATGCATTCAGTCTATGTGGCATTTTCACTTTCTAAATACTGCAAGAACTGTTTCCATACCCTCATCTGCCACTGCTTTAAATAAACTAAAAAAGAAGTGCTAATCTACAGAAGCAGTTATATCATTTACTTGCTAACTGAACTACAATTTGTAGAAGACTCTGTGATGAAACAACCAAATAGCCCAGTAAGCAGATATTTATAATTTTTAGACAATATAGCTCTACTAATCTCAGAAGAAAAGAAAGAACAATTTTCACACAAAAGGCAATTCCATCATCTTCAGGTTGAAATGTCCTTAACATGAGTAAGTCTGTGTTTTGCTATTACACAGACTTGCTATTATGCACATTTCCTATTCCCATCTTCTATTTTACAATTTTCACTTTCATCTGAGTACTGAATCAAGAATACTATGTTTTAAAACATTATTTTAATCAGAAGAGTTTCTTTGTTTTAAATTATGATCTTAAACAGCCTAATTACTTTCATTTATGATAAAAGAATTCACCTTAAAAAGTGAGGCAGGAGAACAGGGAGACAGCAATTTTGCATCTAGGCTAATCACTTTGATTATTAAGATTACATGACATGACATCTTACCGCTGACAATTCTCCCAGTTTTGGCATGGTGTTGTCTTGAAACCAATGAATCTTCGGCTGCAACATATCCTGGAGAATGCTTCCAAACCTGGGCCCTTTCTCAGAGGAGCAATTGCTGGCCGATTTCCAATACTGGTAGTATGCACTTGTAGGAGGACACTTTAAAGCAGCATCAGCTGTCTGTGAAACTGGCTTACAAGGTGTTTGACTGGGAGAAGCCACATCTGGAAACAGTTCTGGTTGCTCCTTAGAGTCAAGCTGTTCTTTTGAAAGAAGAGGTGATTGTTCAGGAAACAAAGATCTATTCTGGTCATTTGATTGAAGAGTTGTTTTCAAATTGCCTCTCCACTGACTGGAAAGACAGTTGTCTTCCCTCTCAACATCAAGTGTATTTTCTTGATATGATGATTCTTCCTCCTCCTCCATTCCTTCCTCCTCATCCTCTTTACTAAACTGAGTAGTAAACTGTAAGCGCTCAGAAACTGACTGGAGAAGGGACAACACAGAAGCGTGATCAGTGCTCTCTTTAGATATTCCACTAGGATGGCCTTCTGGCGACACGTCTGTGGAAAGTAAATCTTCTTGGGAGCTGTCATCTTCATATATTGGAGACAAAGAGAAAGGATATACTCTATAGCGCTTGGCCTCCACATTCAGAAATGACTCTGAACTACAGCTATCTGTTGCTTCATTCAGTTGGTTATCCTTCCCATAAAGACAGGGTGGCTCATGTTTATTCTTTGCTCTTTCACACATTAGATGATCTACACTACCCAAAGGCAGAACAGAAGAAGAAAGCGGATCAGTTTGCGTATCATCAGTTGAGACATATTTGCTCTCAGTTTTAAGGGCACCTTCGTAAATGATAGTAAAAGAACTGTTTTCCCACTGTTCAATCAGTGGAGAAAAGGCCAAAAGATTAGTTGATTCCTTCATGTCATCATCACAGTCCAGAATATTTTGTTCAAGCTGATCACTTCTCTTCATGTCTTGAGCCTTCATTTGTACTTGCTGCAGATTCTCATTATTTTGGGCAAAGACTGAGCTGAAGCAGTTTTTCCCTTCACTGCTCTCTCCAATAACAGACAATTCAGGTACAGCGAACTGTATATTTAATTCAGTATTAAACTCTGCTATCTCGCTTGCTCCTTCTGCTAGTTCCTCTTCACTCTCCACTGCCTTTGAATCTTCTAAGGCTGCTTTTACTTGTGCAGGTACTTCTTCTGCAGCCTCTCTTCCGCAGGGTTCATACGGACTGTCCTCTGCACTGCTTTCTACAGAACCCTGAGGACTGCTTTTGTCTTTGGATTCACTCTGCACGCTGATACACTCTTCTTCAGGCGTAAAAGACGACAAATTAACTTTTACAGTTGGCAGCAATGTGCACTGTGGCACACTCGTATTATTGCATGAATCTTTTAACTGCAAGGACAGAAGCATCTCTTCAGTCACAGTAGCATCTCTACGTATTAAATGTAAAGATCCATCAGATATTCTACTAGCGGTTGATACTCCAGCTTTGCCACACAACTCTGCTGCAGCCAGATGTTCACACACCTTTCTATCCTGTCTCTCTTTGGCTGGTATCATAAGATCTGATTCTGGCCCTGCTGAACCACCAGTGGGTAGTAATCCATTTATTTGACATGTAAATGCATTATTTGGTATATTTTCACCACTTTGGGACCAATCCGTGCCATTTTCCATACTATTTGGAAGTAAAGGAGGACCTGAGCAATCTGCTTTTGTGCAGTTTACAGTTACACGCTGAGTTTCTGCCTTCTCTGTCGGTTCCTGTGTTTTGGCAGTTAACTTCATATCCAGCTTCAAAATATTTGGGCTTTCAGCCTTAGGCTCAATCTTTTCGGAAGGCCTTTTACTCTCACTGCCTTGCCACTGATTGGATAACAGTTTTTGTTTGGCTGAGTTAATGACTTCATCAATTATTTCTTTTGCTTTTAGTGTTAGTGCACTATGTAGGTCATTTTTATCAGGGATGCAAGATAATATCTTTTTATCTTGATTATTTGTATCCACTGCTGCGTTTCCTGTAAATGAAGATGAGCCTCCTTCACTGCTCTCATTAAAATGTTTTAATGACTGCACAGCTGACTGGATTTCTTCTGCCTCCAGCTGCACAGTTCCAGCTTTCTGATCATTTAGAATATCCGTATTTATTAAACCACCCTTGCTCCCACAAAGCTGGCAGACACAGACGGCTTGTTTTGCTATTATTTCTTCTATGGCCAAGTGTAAAACTGAGTCCGCTATTTCCTCAGCTTTTTTAAACAAAACAGCTTCTTGGAATTTAGCACTTTCTTGTCCCTTCACATCTGTATCTTTCTGTACTTCCTCAGAACAGCACTCATTTGACTCTGCAGGTGCAGCAGCTGTTTGATCCGTTGTCGCAGAAGGGGCTTCTGAGACAGCAGCAGCATGGTTACCAAGACTCACCTCTCCCACAGCATTTCTCCACATGCTCTCAGTACGGGCTGACTCAGATGTCACTTCCAAAGATTTCCAAGGACAGACGGGTGACAGCCTTGCCTCTGCCATGCCAGCTCTGTGACTGGAGGAATTACTGTTCCCCTGAGGAACGCCCAGTCTTTCCAAGGCAGAAACGGAAAGGTTGGAGGCTTCTCTGGATCCCAGAGTAGGTGAAGAGTGGCTGGGGATGCAAATACCCCCTACATCTACTCCAGCAGTAGAGCAATCAAGCGTAGCTGACGTAAGCTCAGGTTCCAGAGAACCAGCCGGGCATGAAGCTCTCATGTCTCCTGAGCAAAACGGCAACCCTGTCATTCTGTCCTCAGGGATTATTCTCGTAGGCTCAGCAGCTGGAAGAATAAAACTGTCCTGGTCAGAAGCAGCAGACAATCTAGCAATCTGGCCATTTTCAGAGTTAGTGGCAGGAGAAGGCATTTTTCCTTGATTGTCAGAGGACGAGTCAAGGACTGTGGGTGATATCCTAGACTTCTTACTGTTTTCCTTCTCAGAAGAAAAATTAATAGGCCTATCTTCAGAAATGGGTGGAGATTCAGAAGTGATGTCTACATCAATGTTTTTGTCACAGATGAAAGTAGAATTGCTGGTCAAACATCTTCCTCCATACCTCAAGGCAGAGTAAGAAACCTCCAGGTTTTTTTCTTGTGACTTAGAAATAGAAGTGGAAAGTTCAGAGATGCAATCTTTACACTCGGAAGGAACAAGAGCAACCTCAGTCATACTAGCCTTGTCGATTTTAGAAGCAGCTGGAGTACAATCGTCTGTCCTGTCAACAGTGATTAAAGGGCAAGGTGCAGGCTTTGCTGTGTTATCTTCTGCAAGTATAACTAATCCCTTGGCAGGAATGTCTTGAACAGTTTCAAGGCAAACGGGACCATGGTCGTGGGCAGGAACCGAGTTTTCCGAGAGGCTCATTTCTACAGGCTCACAGGATTTGCTCTTGTCATACTCAAGATCAGGATGAGAAACAGCCTCTCTCACATCTTTTAAACTGCTTTCTCTTTTTCCTGTAGTTTTATTTTTGGACTTGCAGCTAGGATGAAGAGAAGCTGAGCAATAGCCTCCAGTTTCAAAAGAAGACTCGTAAGTAAGAGAGAGAGGGGCTGTCAGCTCATCGAAGTTAAATTTCACACTTTCACACCCATGTATGCATGACAATACATTGGCAAGGTTTTCCACTGCAACCTCAGATGAAACCTCCATTGTTTCCACACCCCCAGTTTCCAGACAAGGTAAACCAGACTGCTGTGTGGCACTATCTTTAGAATTCTCCACATGGATTAATTTGTAATCATTTTGTATGTGTATCGGTTTCCCTAACTCACTCAGTTCTTCATTACAAGTCCCTCTGTCCATGACTATGTCTTCATCATTTTTAATAGATGATACTGAAGTAGTTAGATTACCTGTGGCTATGCATTTTTCTCCTTTGGGCTCCATGCTAAGAGAAGGGGGTATTTGTTCATTAAAAGGCAGAACAGTAGCAAGAAAGTTCTGTGGATTTTGCTCTCTTTCTATAGCTGCCACAATTTTCCATGTATCATTTTTTCTTGTATCACTATCTTTATTTGCACCACCTGCATGCTGATCTGCTTGCTGCTGAAATGTAGTGGTACTGGCATGAAGCATCTGGACATCTGATGTTAGCTCCGAGTGACTATCCAATTGATGATTACAGCAATATTCTCCCTCACTCACTTGCAGTTCTTCATCAACTGTCTCATTTTTTAATTTGGGTGAATGTAAACAATCATCCTGCATTTCTTTTGTGGAGTCCGTATTAGCTTCTTTACTACACTGATTTTCTTTATCACATTTAGAAGTGACATTTTTGTCTGCCTGAAGCTGAGCTTCTGCTTCTCCCAGCAGTCCAACTTCTTTTCCAATCAAATCACTTGCAGAACTCATGTTAAGGGAACTAGCAATCTGGGAAGTGGAACTGGTTAGGATCTCACCGTTTCTACCACTAGATGATAGTAATGAATCTAATGAGTATGTCCTTTTAACTTTCGTTGCAGCTAAAGCAGGTGTATGTTTTAAGTCTATCTCATGAGATGATTCATGAGATGAAGTTGTGGTCTTTGTAGTTATTTCATGTTTACTGCTACCCAAGCAATGCCGATCTTTATCAGACTTTTTTGTTCCCATTTTAACCGCAGAAGAATTTACTGTGACATCATCTTTGTGATCTTTACCCTCATCTTCTCCATTTTCTTTTATGAAGTGTCCTGATTTTGGAGAGACAGTTGTTTGGATATCTCCATTTTCTTTCACCATTGAAACGTTTCTGTTCTCAGTATTTTCTTCTCCTTTTTCAGCCATTTCTGACTGATTCTTCAGTAGCTGCCTAATCCTTGCAGAACCTCGATATGTGGCATAAGTGACTGCAGGTGCTTCTGACTTCCGTTGCATCTGCCTGTAACAAGGATCATCATTATCAGCACAAAAACCCCTATATAAATAGCTAGTGTGATAATAAAGGTTAACACAAACTGTAGACGATGTACAATACTGTTTTCCCCCAAAGGTTAGCACAAACTGTACACTGCATGCAACAATTTTCCTCCTTTTTCTGCTCCTCCTAAATATGGGTTTGTGCGATAAATGATACATACACTACCTTTTACTAAAAAAAAAAAACAACAAACCATAAGCAAAAAGTGGATTTTGCTATAAACAACTTCTGTCATTTGCTTTCTACTAGACAATGGAATTATTATTTACAAATGCCACTGCAAGTCAACATTTGCAGTGACAGAAATAAGCATATTTTTGTGAAGATGTTATACCCTACTAAATCAGGCCAGTACTTTAAAACTGAAAAAAATTACTGCACTAATGTTCATTAAAATATTGAAACGTAAATTTTTACCCAAGCTCTCAACACATTATTAAGAAACAGGACTAGGCGAAGCAAAACTTGTGGAGAAAAGAAAGTACACAACAGGGAACGCTTTCTGAACCACAGAGTAGTAAGAAGAGCGAATGGAGACCAGGTAAGAATGAAGACTGCTTGAATGCTGGAAGAAATATGAAAATGAGAAGCCTAGAATGTGACAAGGACTTGGTACATCTAGCCATTAATCAGTCTTCAATTTAGTAGCAAAAAAAGTGAATGCACTAACTAACAAATGAAAGAATGGCCATGGAAAAACTGTCATCCTGGTACTTCACTGCTCCTTCTGATATACTAAGGATAAATTCAGAGCCTGTCACTTTCAATTTTTTGAAAACGCAGTTTTTCTTTGTTCTTAAAATTAGCAGACATCACAACCACTCACCTTCCTTTCTAACGCTTCTGTCCTTTCCTCCTATTTTTTTCTTGGTTAAAGAAGTCTCACAAAAATCAGGCAGTGACAATCTGAATGTAATGGTCAACTTTTCCATCCTTCCCCTTAGGACAAAGCAGATGCCCAGACTGTGTTTAAACTCCATACTGCCTCAGCCCCCACCTAAATTAAGAACAAGCCCTTTCAAACTCTTATCCAGTCTGGTTCTACGTCTGCTAACCTGATGGCTGGAAGTTGCCATTCACCTTTCTGGGAAATTGTCATACTCCTTTCAGAACAGTCTTTCAAAAAAAAAAAAAAGTTATCTAAGATTTTGATTTCTAATATAAATGCATTGCACCAGGTAAAAAATATCTTAAAAGCATTTTAAAAAGCTCTGCAGCTTACTATTAGTGCACATTTATTAGGAAGTTATTACAGATCTAGGCTTGAGGATAAATAATTTAAGTGAGAAATAGAACATAAATTTACTAAAGAAAACTGAACAGCAAAATAAATAATTTTGAGAATCATTGAGTAACTATAACTTCAAATATTGTCTGTATGGATTTTGAGTATGTATTCTCTCAATAGGTACAGAAGTATAAAATGGAGTGGATTTACCATTCTAAAATAGCATCTCTTTTCTGTCAAGGTTTTAGAGGCCCAGATTCTTACTTCGATATTAATTTTATTTTGAAGAGAGAACTTAATACTATTTAAAATCACAAGTAAACTCCCTCCTTGTGCAGCATTTGGACATGCACAGAGTATAACCAAACTAAAAGTCAAATTATTCATATCTATAAACATTAAAACAGAGATATGAACACATATATATACATGTTTTACCTTGCCAGGTATATTTAGGCTAACGCCAAAATATCTGAATAGGAGAACTCAGACATTGTGAGAACTTGAAAATTAAGTTTTTATTGGGATTTAGTTCATTATAAACCCTGATGAAGGCTACAGCAGAATCTCAGTATAGGGTTTATCAGCCAGATATATGAAGTTATAGAGGAAATGGGCAAGTGAGGTACAAACATGATGTCTCCCGAGCATTTGCAAAGTTAGATGGCTACATTTAGTCTTCTACACCACTAGTGTGGTTTCCAGAGATACCAACAGTGGTAGCTGCTAAACATCCCACACACCAGTTGTTTAAGCTGCTGTCTTCAGCATTCACACCTCTTCAAAGAAACACACACATTTCTGAGTGGAAGAAAACAAAAACACAGCTGGGAAAGGGTAGTAGAGAAAAAAAAACATATAATTTTTCTTGTTTTCCTTTAAAACAAACACCTCACCCCATTATTTTCCACTTACAGAAAACTTTCATCTACATTAGAAAATACTTCCCAAAGCTCCAGAAATCCTAAAAACCTCAGAGGAAGGATTTATTGAATTCTATAGTACACTTTATTCACCCATCATCAAACAATCACAGCTGCAACAAAAATAAGTCTTAAGAAAGTAACACCTGATCATGCTCTCATTCAGAATTAACTAACCTCTCCTATTTCAGTTAAGTCAGAACGAGACCAAAATGTTTTAAATAATCACTATTAAACTTTTACAAAATCCATCAGCTCTCCCATACTTTGGCTAACCTCAAAAATAAACATCGGTCTACAACCATCCTGAATCCAGATAAAATTTCTTTCAAGAAAACAAACAGAACACAGGTTGGCACCAATTCTCCAAACAAGTTTTATGGACTCTTCAAAATGAAAAATGTAATGATACATGCTTAAAGAGAGCACAGTAACAGTATTGCAAGGTACCAAGCACTCATTTACACCACAATCAAGGCATTATTATGAATAAACAGCTTGGCAACAATTAACTTTTACTGAGTGTCTTTTATTCTGCTGTTGGTATTTAACCTGATATGCAGTGGGAAGAATTCAGAGTTTATCTATAAACATGTGGCAAGAACCTGTGCTTTGATACAAACCCAGAAAATGTTCTTCTGTTTGTCTCAACACCCAAATTTGCCTTCAAATTTCTCCCATGAGCTCAGCAATTCTTAAACCCAAGGCATTCAGAAATGGGATGAACAGGGATGACGAGGAGAATCCAGCATGACGGGGTCCTACATTTACATTGATTTGAACCACAGATCCTAACAAAGAGTTACACCATTTATAATACACAGTCAGGCAAAACACACACACTCATAAATTTCTCTTTGCCTGTGTAGTGCCTTTTATAATTTCTCCCAATTTTTCTTGCTCTCCGTTTGTCTTCTGAAGGGATTTCACGCTCCAATTGATCAATCTGAAGTCTGAGCAAGGCGCAGAGCAATCTACCCTACGCAGCTCTGTGCACAAACCTAGTCCTGACTAGCACTGGCTACAGCACTGCTTCTGCCGCAAAGCCTCATCCTGTAGTTGGCCTCTGTCAGTGTCTCCTAACACACAGCTCTGCTTTCCTGTACACTTGCCTCTACCAAGAGTTTCTGCAGTGGATGCTGTTTCAAAAAGGAACCAACCTCTCCTCCACAGACATGGCAACTTTGGGATCTCTGACCTCTGATAAAGAATTTGCTGCTCAGCATATTATAAAAATGTTGCCAACAGACCTTTTAGTCCTAATGCATTTACTTTTGCAGCACACTGAAGCGTGTTCAATCTGAACACTCCTATGCAACAAGACATTTAAAAAATGAAAACCCATGTTCCTATGTGGCAGCAACAATTCAGCTCTAAGTCTTAGGAACCACATTTAGAAGCAGGCTGTGTCACAGAAAGTCTTTTGAAAGTGTCTCTGGAGACTTGTTTCATTGACGTTTAAAGTAACAATTCATTTCTGATCACCAAAAGAACATGACAGTTCAGAACTTAAAAAATCTTTGCAAATTTTTTTTTTATTCAACTCATGAGGATACAGATGAAAATCTGATTACACAGTGTATATTCTGTCACCTATTTTAAATGCTGGGAGATTCCTTCTTTCCCTTCTTCACAGGAAGCTATTCAATTCCCTATAAAGCCTTAATTCACTCTCAGAAAAGACTGTTTGACAGCAACAGGAGAGGATGTCAACACGAGTTATGTCAAATTTGTCAAAAGTAGGTGCTTGTAGACATTTCTTCTATTCTGAAAGAGAAACAAAAAGTTCAAGGGGGTCTAACTCCAGGAGGAGAGGGGAACATCTTCTGACATCTCACGACAGACGTGTTGACCAAAAAGTGGCATTAGTTATAAAACAAGCTTGTTGGTTTTGAAGCCCTGAAGCAGGAGAAAACCTACTACCTTGAACGCCTCATTGCAGTGCATCCATAAACACTACATTGTTTGCATCTTTTTCAAGTGTATGTCATCAAGATTACGACCCCTCCAATATTCACATTTGTACCATCCAATAATGCAGAAACTAGACAACCCTAGACCATTTTCAAAAAGATGAAGATCACACAGCATGACACAGCACTAGATGGGTACAGCATCTCAGATCTCCAGGCAGCATAGCTTCATTTGCCCAGCATGGCATCCACTCTAGAAAGCCCTTACAACCAGCATCACTGCTTAGCTCTGGACTCACTAGCTCAGGCTCAGCAGTGCTGAAGTGTGAGCATACTGCTGGCTGGCCTGTTTCTGCAGCACATCACACTTGGCTCTCAAGATATGCAACAGCCATTTTTTCCTCATACCTCACTCTTTCAGATACTTTCTCCCCAGCCCAGCAGTCTCCTGCTTTTTCAAGCATGCATGCGCATGTTTCCCCGATCTCCTCTCACAGACCCCTCAGAGCAGGTCCCAGAGCAGAGAGATCTGCAGGCTACAGGCTGAAAACCACTGATCTAAATAAGTATGTCTCTTGTGGTTCCTGGCTACCCATCTCTGACTATTTTAAAATACTGCTATTGTTTATTTTCATTTTTTCCACTTAGCTTTTTTCCTACTGCATATGTAACTGACAACATTTTTTTAATTATGTTAAGGTTCTTTGTCTGGAAACAACTGTCTTCCAGTCACTTTGAAAAACCTTCTGGTAGAACCCAACTTAGCCAGCCAGCTCATTTCTACACTCATGTCAGATCTTCATATATACAAAAAATAAAAGCCTTATTAAAAAAAAGACACTATGGGCTAACTGAAAAGTTGCCATATACAACTGAGATGAAAGAAAATGATTTTTTAGCCAGAGGGGATAGCTTCATGATTTCAATCTGAAGCTTGAAATACCTAGTGTTCTGGGATTTCACACTGTATATTTCAAAGGGTCAAAAGTTTGGCTGAACAAAGTGATTTGCACACAGCTGATTTTGCAGGAAATTTCAAAGCTAATGTTCTGTAAGGACAATTAAGAGTCAACAACAATTTTAATAAAAGCAAATGCAGTCTCTGTGACCTTGGAAGGAACGCTTTTCCTTCCCTTGCCCTTCATGGTACTACTTCTCGACTGCCTTCCACATCTCGGAAAGCAAGGCTCCTCTTTGAGCCTGAAGCAAGGAAGCTCAGACCAAGGCTGACCCAAAACACTGGCAGCTGCAAGACCAGGACCAGCACAAAGGGCCTGGGATCACTCCCAGCTCTTCACTGCCATCCTTCCCCAGTACCCAGGCAGCAGCCAATCCTTCTGCCCTGTACCTGTGGGAAGTGGCCACACACGGCCACCTACCACCCTCGCACCTCATGTAGCTCAGCCAGCTAGCCCTCCCTTCCCCTCAGTCACATACACACATTCAGGTGCTCAAGTGCTTTTGATCTGCCTCTGCCAGGGAGCACGGACAAGCATGGCCTGTGCTGCCTCACGCTGATGTGCGCCGAGGGGGTTATAACATGCTGCAAATCCCAATGAAAAGCAAATTGCATTAAGCAGCTGGACGGCACAGAACTACCTTGTGAGAGAGGGCCTTGCTTTCAGGCACAGAGCTGTAATACAGGCTGGAAAGGACCGTGGGAGATCGTCCAATCCATCCCCTGTTCCAAGCAGGGCCAACTAGATCATGGTGCTTGAGGCCTCGTCCTACCACTTCCAAGCACCTCTGAGGATGAGCCTTCAAGATAGGAGCCCTGTGCACATGCCCCAGGGTCTGATCACCCTCACGGTGAAAACATGTTTCGCAATATCCCATGTTCCTGTTGGCCTTTGTCCCAACAGTGTGTGTCGCAGAGGAGTCTGCCTCCATCACAAAGCTGAGGAGAGCAGTAAGGTTTCCCCTAAGCCCTCTCTTCTTAAGCCTTAAGAATGCCACTCCCCTTGGCCTCTCCTCTTATGTAATGAGCAATCAAAGCTAGGACAGCACTCTACTCTTAAGCAAGAGTACAGCTTCAGATGCATTAAGGAAACCAAAGGGTTTGACTCTGAGTTGCCAGAAACAAAGTGATTGTTCTTCCCTTTCACGTATGGGGATGCTAAGGGGAGTCAGGCAGATGTATCAGCAGGAGATTGTACTGGGACCTGTTCCTGATCACTGCGTGGATCCTGTGCTTGCTCTGAAGAGGCAACCAAAGGTGACTACGCATTCTAGCAGCCCACCTGCCTATATAACGCAGGAACTCAGCGATACTCTCTCTCTGACGCTATTTGCCACCCCAACAAAAGTAAAGATGAAGTTGTGAGGATTAAGTCCTTATTAAGAAGTAAAGGCCTAGGAGGTCTGAATGATTACATTGCAGGTAGCTCCTTAACTTCAAACTCACACTGTAAAATACTGTTTCTAAGAAACAGTCTCTATTAATTGAATACATTGCACAGTTGAACAATCCTATAAAAAAAAGTTCAGTGGAAAAAAAACAACCCAGTGAATTAACTTTCAGCTGGCTTAATTTAGCTCGATTTTGCATCATGCATCTGCTATGAATTACTCTTTAACTAAGAAGCTTTCAGCCTTCAAAAACACAGAAATCCTTGCTTCGGTGCCAACGAGAACCTTTCCTTTGGCCCACATCCCAGCTCTGGGCAGGTACCCTTGTCTGGCAGGCAGACCTGGGCCTGCACCTCTCCTATAGCAGAGCCCCAGAATTCACTCACCCCACTGCTGGAATGGGTCGCTAAATCTCAGCACAGCACCTATCCTGACGAGGTCTCAGTTGACCCACACAGGCTTGGGCTCTCATCAAAATCTGAAAGTATGAGAGTAGTGTTAAAGGGTAGCTCATTCAAATCAAGGTATGCATACACTGTGTCAGGAAGAAAAGATTTAAAAATAATGAAGCCCTCTTCTTTATCGACCTAACACTAAATCCTTCCACGGGAATTTGGGTATACCCCTGCAACCACTGCTGGAGGCCTCCCTCCACAGTTCACTAAGAGAATTAGGAGCACAATGATCCTGGTCCTTCCCTGGGACAGTCTTGTAAATCAATTTTGGGCCATATTTGGCTGTTCTAGAAGGGTGGAATTACTCATACAGTTTACAACCCTCTCAAGCAGTAGCATGTCACTCAGCAATGACTCACTGTCCATCTGAGCACCAGCAAATATATGAACAATACTATACTTCCGCAGTTGGTTTCTCAAGGCAGAAGCCAGAAAGCCATAGGAAGAATTACTGCGCCCCCTCCTCCCTCCTCATCTCCCCACCCCAAGAGGCATACCTCTGCTCACTGCTCCCCCTTATGCTGCTTCAAGTGTATGTGTAGCCAAATTGCATCAGGGAATTAAGACCAAAAGTAACCAACCTATGTCCAATCAGTAGTGCCTACAGGCATGCAGGGCATGTGCTAGCAATACCACCAAGGCTCCACCAAGGCAACGCCTTACTACAAAGGGAAGCGGCCATCTCCCCCTTTTCTGATGGGCTGTATATTTGTAACTACATATATTTGTCTCTATAATGAGAATCTTTATGCAGGTATTATTATAACAGAAGTAATCAACACAGTTCTCTTGTTTTCCTCTTACTGTCATCACACAATAGATGCTTTCAAAGATGGATAGACACTGCCATGCTGTGTGTACACTCCTGGTTTTAACTGTTCAGGTCCTGTATGTAAAATAGGTCCTGGGTAGGCAATTACAGAGAAGGACACAGCTCTGATCACAAGATAGATGCGATTTCACAAATGCAGCAGCAGCTTCCCCCACTCTTCTACCTTATTCCTCAAGAATTACCTGGTGAGACCATCGCCTGGAATTAAGCGATTTAATTTCCGTTCATTTGCTCTTGATTGTCTACCAAAGGCATCTATTGGGAAAGATGAATGCTGCTGCTACCAACTGTATCAAAACCACAATACACAATCCCTCAGATAAGTATCCGGGAAAGTAGCATGGCGAGCTGTAGGCAATCCAGAAAACTCCCGAAGCATATTAAGGATAACTTCTTAAGCCAAGCAACAGACACCCCTACCCGATGCGATGCAATACTGGACCTGATGGTCACCAACGCCAAGCAAGCTAATCAGTGATGTGAAGATTGGAGGCTGCCTGGGCTACAGTGGTCATGCACTGGTGGAGTTGACAGTCCTGAGGGATAAGGGTCAGGCAAAGAGTAAAGTCAGGACCCTGAATTCTAGGAAAGCAAAACTCAACTCTTCAAGGAGTTAGTCAGTAGGACCCCCTGGGAAACTACCCTCAGGGACAGGGGAGCAGAGCAAAGCTGGCAGATCTTTAAGGACGCTTACCATAAAGTGCAGGAGCTCTCAGTCCCCAGGTGTAAGAAGTCGGGCAAGGAACAGAAGAGACCAACATGGCTGAGTTGAGACCCGCTGGTCAAAATGAAGGGCAAGAAGGAAATGCACAGGCAGTGGAAGCAGAAACAGGTAACCTGGGAAGAGTATATAGATGCTGCCCAGTTATAAAGGGATGAGGTCATGAAGGCCAAGGCATGTCTGGAGCCAAATCTGGCAAAGGATGCTAAGAATAATAATAAGGGCTTCTACAGGTATATCAACCAGAAGAGGAAGGTTAAAGAAAGTGTACCCTCCCAGTGAGCAAGACTGGTAACAACGGACGAGGAGAAGGCTGAGGTACTCGACAACATTTTTTGCCTCAGTCTTCACTGGCAACCTCTCTTCCCACACCTCTCCAGTGGATGGACTGCAAGAGTGGGACCAGAGGGGCAAAGCCCCTCCCACTGTAAGGAAAGACGAGGTTCGTAACCACCTGAGGATCCTGAACATACACATGTCTATGGGACCTGATGAGATGCATCCCAGAGTCCTGAGGGAATCGGCTGATATAGTCACCAAGTCACTCCCCATGATACTTCAGAAGTCATGGCAGTCAGATGAAGACCTTGGCGACTGGAGGAAGGAAAACATTGTGTCCATTTTTAAAAAGGGTAGAAAGGAGGACCCTGGGAACTACCAACTGGTTAGCCTGGCCTCCATGTGTGAGAAGATCATGGAACAGATCCTCCTGGAAGCTATGCTAAGGCACATGGAGGACAGGGAGGTGATTTGAGACAGCCAAGGCCAAGTCCTGCCTGCCCAACCTAGTGGCTTTCTATGATGGATCAACTGCATCAGTGGACAAGGGAAGCGCTACAGATGTGGTCTATCCACACTTCTGTAAAGCCTTTGACACGGTTCCTCACAACATCCTTCTCTTTAAATAGGAGAGATACGGATTTGATGGGTGGACTGTTTGGTGGATGAGGAATTGGTTGGATGGTCACATCCAGTGGGTAAGTGGTCAATGGCTCAACATCCAGATGGAGATCAGTGAAGAGCGGTGTCCCTCAGGTGTCTGTACTAGGACCAGTGCTGTTTAATATTTTCATCAATGACACAGACAGTGATATCGAGTGCACCCTCAGCAAGTTTGCAGATGACACCAAGCTGAATGGTGCAGTCAACATGCCTGAGGGATGGGATGCCATCCAGAGCGACCTGGACAAGCTTGAGAAGTGGGCCTGTGTGAACCTCATGAGCTTCAACAAGGCCAAGTGCAAGGTCCTGCACACAGGTCAGGGCAACCCCTGGTATCAGTACAGGCTGGGGGATGAAAGGATTGAGAGCAGCCCTGAGGAGAAGGACTTAGGGGATGAAGGACTGGTGGATGAAAAGCTTCATGTGAACCACAAATGTGTGCTCGCAGCCCAGAAGGCCAACTGTACCCTGGGCTGCACCAAGAGAAGCGTGGCCAGCAGGTTGAGGGAGGTGATTCTGCCCCTCTACTCTGCTCTGGTGAGACCCCACCTGGAGTCCTGCATCCAGCTCTGGAGCCCTCAGCACAGGAAAGACATTGACCTGCTGGAGCAGTTCCAGAGGAGGGCCACAAAAATGATCTGAAGGCTGGAGCACCTCTCCTGTGAGGAAAGGCTGAGAGAGTTGGGGTTGTTCAGCCTGGAGAAGAGAAGGCTTTGGGGAGACATTATTGCAGCCTCCCAGTCCTTAAAGGGGGCTTACAAGAAAGATGGGGGCAAACTTTTTAGCAGAGCCTGTTGTGACAGGACAAGAGGTAATTGTTTTATACTAAAAGAGGGCAGATTTAGACTGGATATAAGGAAGAATTTTTTTACAATGAGAGTGGTGAAACACTGGAACAGTTTGCGTAAAGGTGGCAGATGCCCCATTCTTGGAACATTCAAGGTCAGGCTGGACAGGGCTCTGAGCAACCTGGTCTAGTTGAAGATGCCCCTGCTCACCGTAGATTGGTTGGACTAGACGACCTCTACAGGTCCCTTCCAAACCAAGCAATTCTATGATTCTATGAAGAGGGCTATGCTTCTGTATCACCACAAGCCTGCATCTTACCAGTAACACAAAGGTGAATGACAAGCTCTGAAACACACGTTAACCAGAATTATGCAGACCTCAAGGATTTTATGGGATGCATTTCTAACAAAGCACAATAAAAGGACAGGATTTTTGACAGTACTAAGATTGGAAATACTATGCAATTAGATGTATAGCAACAGGTGTACTGGACTTCAAAAGAAATAAAAAACACCCCAAATCCTCACAAAACCCAACAGTGTACAACATAGTAGAACCGTAAATGGTCTGAAACTTGTCTCTCCTCAAGGTTATCTCCCTTTCTGAATGAAACATCTTGCAATGCTCTTGCTTAACTATTATACGAGGACTTGGCTCCTGGTAGGGTGTGAAGTGTAAAAGCATACTGTTTTGAGCATTCTTTTGAAATAACCCTGTTCTCTTCTACCTGCAGTTGGAAATTCCTAAACAGTTGTGGTGTTGGGAGTTCTTTCTCACTTCGAAGTCCACAAGGCTCCGAACAGAAGGGAAAAGTCAGGATCTTAAATATTTTGCCAAACTGGAGTATTAGCATCTTAATCAGTGGTCAAGATTTTATAATAAAAACATTTAGAGTGGGTACAACTTTGATTTTTCATCTCATCAACCATGTTCAGCAATGCAATAAGGCTTCTTGCTGAACTCCAGAACAAGCCATGCAGTTCCACAAGTACTACTGTTTTGCACATCACTATATGCAACATCCACTTATTGTTACTGGGTGTTAAAAAAAAAAAAATCTAGTAGAAGATAGGCAAATGGCAAGCAGTCAATAGAACAGATCTGGGTCATTACTCATACAGGGGGGAGGAAAATAAATTGTTAGAGTACCCACATAGAGTACTGCTTATTACCATGACTTGTATTCTTGAAAAGATGGCAGGTACGTACTACAGGAAGTCCATTCTCATGAGTCTTACAGAAACAGCTTGAATTAGGAAGCCAAATTGCTGCTTGCTAGTGAAAGGCAGTATATGTGTAAGTGAAAGAGTTTTACATTACAGGAAAGACAGCTAATGGGGGCAAACCCATGTTTTATATTTGTCACCTACTTCATGAAATCTTGATCTCTCTCATGTTAATGTTCAGTGGTGAGGAATTAGGTGAAGTGCATCCCCACTGTTCCATGGTTTTATTTTTAGGGCTTATGTCTCAGCTAAAGGTCGGCTTTTAACATCATTAAGGAGGAGTGCAAAGGCTGAAACTAAACATGAGCTTCCTACCTTTACACTTATCCCTCTGTCACTGGGGACTATCCTACAAAAAAGCTGCCTTCTTACCTAAGTGAGAGATTTTTCTGCACCTAGCAGTAAATCCCTTACTTTGCATTTTTCTTTTCCACTTATAGCCAAGTAAACATTACTTTAAAACTGTATTTTATAGTTAACCAATCTCAACCCTTCATCATTAACATTTTAAAGAACAGCACAAGTCCAACTGCTTGCTTCACTCCTAATGGCAAGGAAATCTTCAAGCATCCCAGACAAATGGAAGACTAAGGGATGCAGTAACTGGAGACTTAGCCAACCCAACTCTCCTCATCCATCTTCAGTGCTGCAACTATTAGTTACTGTTGACAGTAATCACTGCCTAGAGACTTGGCCAAATTTATCATGGTTTTGTCCTCTATGCTTCTCCTTTACCACTTGCCACTGTCTGGATTAAAGAAGCAGATGCCCTTAAGGTACAATCGCCTCCAAGCCAACCAGTCAGGGGCATGGAGGAATAACGTGACCTACACGTTTTGTCCCTCACAGTTACATACTCCACAGACTGAGCTCAGGAATTCCATGTTCCTTGGCTCAAGGCCTGGAAACTTGAGTCTTTACCAAATGCCAGGCCTCCTACTGAGGGCAAAATTAACCTCAGTCTACAGGTCAAAGCAGTTTGATTTCCCTGTATTTTGCAAAATCTTGCTTTAAGGATAGAAGGTTAATGAAGTTGTCTGGGTAGAGGCATCTGAGACCACTTGGTAGGTATTTTAGTTCTGAAAGGTTGTTTGTTTGTTTTAGTTTTTTTTTTTTTTAAACAACTCTAATGGGGATTATGCAATCCAACAATTGTTCCTCTTTCACTTATCACTGCAACCTCCTCCCTAACCACAGATAACCTCTAATTTAATATTTAACAGTAGTTTAGAATTAACAAATTCATTTAAAGGTTCCTCACGACAAAGGAAGCAGTTTGTAAGACTAATAATGCAATGGTCTTAATAATCTGTAAAGTCCTCAACTTCCATTTGCCTCTACGTTAAATATTAAAATTGCAGTTCAACATTACAATCAAGGGAATCAATAGCATCTTTATAAGGATCACTAGCACATCTCATCTGGCTTTTTGGGACTCATTCTTCAAGAGATTAGCAAAAGGTCACGTTCACTCCACCCCTTCCTTTCACGGTATCCATGGACCTTCCTGTTCCTTTGTGCTACATCTTTTTCCTCCATCATTATTCCAGTGCTTTTAGCACCTGCTTCCAACTACTTCTTAGTACCTTCTACCAACCATCAGCAATCAGGAGTACTTTTACAGTTTAACTATGCTAAATGAAAACTAGCTAGTTAATATTTAGTAAAGAAGCTAGCTAGTACTGAAGAGAAAAAACTGCTCTACATCCCTTAAACTTTTATAAACTAAAAGAGAACAAAAATGGCAGAAGCTTTCCTGTAACAAAGAGGTATCCTTGATTCAAACTTTTTAAAAGGTAAACAGTGCAAACCTCTGATTCTGCATTGTCATTTCAACTCCTCTTTACTAACTGCATCAAAACGACAGTTCACATTGTGTAGTCAGCAGAGAAAAAACACACAAAGTTGCACAGAGATTGTCTAACATCTTTGTATCCTGAGCCAAAAAGGGCAGAACTTACACTGTACTTTTGAGAATGAGTTTAAAAGGAAAATGACTAGTTTAATGTTTGCCCAATTTTATAACAGCTACAATGAAAACAATAAAAAATTTTCTTTCATTTAAAAAAAGTCATTTTTCATGGAAAAACTTCATTCTGTGTATAGACCAACTCACCCCTGCCTCCAAACTAGCAACGCATTTTTATATGCATGCTTGACCATGAGCAGGTTAACTATAATGAGAAAAATCTACACTGATTTGCATAGGTTATCTAACAATATAGGACCATGTTAAAATCTGGTCAACTGAAAATGCCAGCTGCAACTTTGATGTCCATAAAAGCAAAATAGCTCAAAAAATACCTGCACAGAGCAAGGTCACTTCAGTGAGTTAACATTCACACCTTTCAAACGCTGCAAACTTTTATTAATGGCAAACTTATTAATCCACACTGTTCTGAAGAAGAATTCACAAGAAGCAAATGAAGACTGAGACCATCTGACCCTCTAAACTGTGCATATAGACTGCTCAGCATGTTATCAGTTTACTTCTCAAGCTCTACTCAAACGCAAAGCGCAGAGCAGCAAAAAAATCCCAAGACCTTTGGTCACTTCCAGTGCTCCTATTCTCAGGCCTGCAGGCATCAATAAAATGGGAAAGTCAAACAAAGCTCATGCGTACACTTTGAAAAGCCAGCAGTAGTCAGAGGTTTCCACCTGGAAGGAAAGATGTGCACCAGCTCCTTACTGCATCAGCCAGGGGACTGGGGGGAAAAAAGAGAAAGACTGACTTTGTAAGGGCTGCCTCCACCCACTTAGTTGCAGGCTCCGAATGCTGTGTTTAGTTCAGTACATGCTGGGCCTTCAGTTGGATCTTCAAGATTCCTATTTGTCTGAATAGACAGGACAGACTCAGGGTAAGTTAGATGAGCACAGCCTGTAAGAGGAGTGACTTTGTTGGCGAAGAAAAAAAAAATGCACAGAGGACAGACTACCGCTGCAAACTGAACATCATCAGTAGCTGTTGGTGGAGAGATCAAGAAAAAGAGCAAACAGTGAAGGAAGTACAGCAGAAAGTATGCTGAGATATGCTACGGAAGAAACTACATGGAATGAAGTAAAAAGTGAACAAGATCTATTAATGTCTACTGTCTTTTTTGACTAAGCTCTCTCCAAGGCAAGGAGTGACTTCTCTCCTGTCTCTGTGCAGCCCCCTGCACAACAGCATGCAACTTACCTGCTGGTGTCCAGGGCATACTGCAGAAACAGCAAATCGCAGCAAGAGACTGAGGCAGCAAGCCAGCCTGCCCAACGGGTTTTAAGAAATACACAGTTTGTTCAGGAACTAGACTGAATAACATAATGCTCCTAGGCCTCTCCAGATAACAACTAAGGGGAGATGAAATGAAGTGGTGGTGCTGGGCTGCACCAGGCAGTTTGGAAAAAGCGGCAGTTAGATTTGTGCTACTACGATAAGAATCTGTAATAAAAACCAATCGACCACATCACAGACCAAACGAAAGTACTCACAAGAACACAACCATTATTATTAATTACAAACAGTACTGTATTTTGGTGGTGGAAATACAATCTTAAGTTTGCCTGAATTGGTATCACATCCCCTTACTCGTATCCTGGTCAACCATTACATTTGTAACATAAAGGTGAATGACAGACGCCTCGAATCATTAATCTACTGAATAATAAGGACAGAGTGCTGGAGACATCGCCAGTGTGGAAGCCAGAAGGAAGCAGCTACTTTGGGAGTCTCTGGCCTCCTATATGGAGATGAAACACTTCACATTTCACAGACAAACCTGTTGAGTGCAACTCAAAAAATTTTCAAAAATTATTAAAAAAAAAAAAAAGTTTTTCTTCTCAGTACATCCTCCAATTCTGCAATACAAGCAGAAGCACTGCGACAGAACTACTGGTTACCCCAAATCACTATTTTCAGCTTAAATATGAAATAAATATCCTGGGCAGTATTGAAAATCTGAGTAAACTTTACTTACAGATTCATTGCCTGTGGGCAAGTTCATATTCTAGACACCTACGAAAACTGGACAGGCACTACATGCATGTACACCTAACTCTAAACCTACGCTGTACTGGCCCACATACCGTCAAATATTCAACATAACAGCTACAAATGTTTTTGGAATACTATTAACCTGTGTTTCTGCCACAGTCAGAAAGATTTTGTAATATATGGTGTGGACCACTGCCAATGTTTTTTGCTTTTCTACTCTCAAACACACATTGGTGCTCTTGGCACCAGTTTTTTTGGAAATATTACAGGACTGCTAAGTATGTTCCATATTTAGGCTAATTGAGTATTTTATATAACCTTTACATTACAGGAAAACCCCAAAGAACAAGGGGAACCAAAACAAATAAGCAAAAATCACCAAGTCAACCAGGAAGAGAATTTAAAAATGAGAAAACCTTACTTGCAGAAGTAAAACCACTATACTAGTCTGATATAAAAAGGACAAACATTCAAATCTTTACTTCGCCCACAATATGGAAGGAAATAAGCTCTTTACACTCTTTTTTTTTTTTAAAGTACATCTACAATACTGAACATATTTCTAAATGCCACATCTTTAACCTCTCAACACTTAGACAGATCTACACTGTATCTACCCATAGTCAGGAGACTTCTAGAAAACCCTTTTTAAAGTTCTGTTTTGTCGCAGTTGACTTCTTCCCATTCATTTAAGGTAGTTGCTACTAGAGGTTTGCACAAAGTTGAATCAGGGACACTCCAACCATCCTTAGAAATGATGGTCATCTGTCATACACAGCAGAACTTAGTCGACTAAGTTCTGTGCACACACACACATGCACAAGTATTAACATATTTAACATTGAATTAGCAAACTTACTTTCGCGCATCTGCAGACCGTTTCCGGACTCCTTGCAGATCCTGTGAGATATCTTTCCCAATACTATTTAAGATGGCATCATCTTTATTTACAGAATCCTCTTTTATTCTAGTTGTAGAACAGATAGGCTCTTCAATTTTCGGATGCCATGGCTGCGTGTCCTCTGGAAAGGTATTTGCGTTCTGTAAATCCGTTTCACATCTGTTGGGTTCATCTTGGAAGGTAGAGGGTTTAGATTCTACCAAAGAAGATTTTGTTGCAATATTAAATAAGCTTCCAAGAAAATGAAAAAAACCTTCTCGGGGTTGCTTGTCTTTATCTGCTGTTTTAGTTCCAGGAGTCAAACTAGGAAGGCTATTAGCCTTTTTCAGCTCCTCCTGGATTTCAGACTTGCTAAGTTCTTCTGTGGAATGGTTCTTCTCTTCATTTTGACAAACCTAAGACAAATACAAGGAGCACATAAAGAAGATGATTCTTCTCATTTTCCCACATTCCTAAATTCCTTCATTTTAATTTCCTCCTATGCATTGTACTCCTTTCAGGAGATCTGTTGTTTAAAACTTTGTTAATTTTAAGATCAAGGCCCTGTGCCGTCTTCTTCTCTTCTTGTACTAAAAAGGTCCGTATCCTACAAAAAACCAAAAGGACTACATAGGCTAGAAGATTCACAAAGTAGCTGTTCTGGAAGTAAACCATAGAAGGACAGATGGAGAACAATTGCTTCAGCTGGCAGAAAAAAAAGCCCCAAGGAAGAAGCAAGGAACAATTTTTCACACCATTGTATGGCAAGTAAACAGGAGTTTCTTACTCAATAATAGGGCACACTGAATTTTATTTACCCACATGTATGTCCTGCCACAAGGAGATTATGAGATTAGGTTTAAAACAGAACTTGAAATACAAAGACCTCATTCAGCTTCCGCAACTCTTTCTTAAAAAAAACGAAATTACACACTGGCTTATTAGCAGACAGTTGATTTTACTACTGTTCCTGAAACTTTTTACTTTTGTTACCGTTTAGCACTAGGGGCCACCCGTCTGCAGCAAGGACATGTCCTGGCCCCGCCACGCATTACACCAGTAGGAGGAATCTCACAAATTGGGAGTCTCACAGCCTTGCTCTTTCAGGTTATATTCTGAGACCAATCCAGGTGTACCATAAAGTACTTCAGAGTCTAATCTGCTCAAAAAGCACAGCTTCATGAACAAATCTATACGCACGTGTGAGATGAACAGTTTTCAGCTTGCACATAAACGCAAGTACACCACAGTAAAGCACAAACATAACAGTCTTAAATGTAGGGTAATCTGCACTTTTAAGAAAAACAGGAGACTCAAGAACAGAATTTGGATAAGAATAACTCAACTCATTTGTCAGAGATTAATCCTGTCTGCAATCCTCAGCAACCACATGATGCATATTTCGGCTAGCTCTCCTCCAACTCCACAGGCAGTTAACTGCACAGCTTTATTTCCAAATCTATTTGGAGTCTCACACAACTCCATACTCTACCATGCTCAAACCACACAGTTTTTCATACAGCCAAAGTCCTACACAGCACTAGCCCTGCACCCACAACCTTCTGAACTGCCTATCAGCTGTATCAGGTAGCTGAAAATTATTAGTACTAAGGCAGGGCTTCACCTCATTTAAACCACCTGTTCACTTCTTCCCTCAACTCAGCCGAGCATCCACCCCCAGGGGCAAGAGAAGCTCTGTTCCTCACCAATTTATGCCCTATAAACATTTCCATTAATTACTACAATATCTATGAAATTAATAGCTCAATGCATCAACTACAAAAAATAGTACACTCAAAACTTGTCAACAGTTTAGTATTATGGGGATTTTTTGTGGGTTTTTTTGGCGGGTTGTTGTTTGTTTTCTTGGGGTTTTTTTAAAAGTCTTTTTTATTTAGGAACTAGTGGGGTTTTCTCCTATTCGGAACTGAGACTCCAAATACGGCTAAATCTCTACATGTGAAATTCTTCCCCTAGCAGCTCTGAGACGTAACACTCGCAAAGACTGTGCTTCTTATTTGTGAGCACAATTCATGTCCTGCATGAAAAGCTGTTTTGTAGTCTCTGTTTCCAGAAACCGAAATCTATTTAGACTTTCCTTCCTCTTTAATCTTCCTTTCCTTATTTAACTTTTAGTAAATCAAAAGAACAGGAAGTTTTAATTGAAGAGGTCCTTCCATACCTTTAACCATAAATAGTGTCTTGCATAAAAAAAGCCCTGGAGAACATTTACACTGTGCGTACTTGAAGGTATGTGTGGATATTAAGTCCCAACACAGAAGCTATGCACGCCTTTCTTTCTTCCCTTCAATATCATCAATCCTACTCTCCATACATTCTCCCTTCTGGTCTGCTTTGCCTTTGCTATAAAAGACAGCATGAGCTACTGGTGTTTCATCATTTGCCCATAAAATGTCAATCCAAAGTTTGAACCCCTGTTTAAAACATTATACAAACAAAACTGTTCCTGTTACAGATTTTGAAGTTCGTATTTTAAGGTAATGCCATATGCAAATTACTGAGACGAAAGCACATGATCTGAAATCCAGTAAGCTTTTAACACAGCAGGAGCCTTCAGGCACAAGCGCCTGACAAACGTAGCACTATGATGGCAATTTCACAAGCCAACATTAAGACAACTTTCACTTACTATTTGCCAATACTCTCTGCGAGCTGATCTCTGACAGAAGCCCACAGCAAATGCTCAGGAAAAAAAGGGAAGGGCACAGGGTATGCGCAAGGCAATCCTTTGCCTGGTATATCCCACCAGTTTTCAACAGTCAGGGCCTTTAATTGACCTCAACAGAGCAATTGCATTTGTGTCATAATTAGGCTTGAGCAGTTTGATATTCACAACAGTGGAATACCAGCGACTCTTATATTAGTTACACTTCATGTCATCGGTTAAAAAAAAAAAAAATCCTCTTCCAAAGTCATGGCAGTCTGAACAGTTTGCCAGGCTTACCACGCAAACAATAGCTTTTGGATGAAAACCTACCTGTCAGATCCCCTTTGAGATCCTTGCTGATGCAAGGAAAAAAGTTTTCCTGCCGTAGTGTTGTCTTTCCGCTCCTTTCGTACACAGACTGTCATCAGTCTTCCCCCTGCCTTTTCTTTGTCATTCTCTGTGAGCTTTCCCACTTGTGACACGCTTCATAAACCTTTCATTAGCTTTTATTCCTTTAGCAACTCATTACTCAAAGTCTCACTGGGCAAGCCCTGGGTAACCTCACCTGACCTTATAGATGAGCCTGCTTTAAGCAAGAGGTTGGGCTAGATGACATCCTGGGGTCCCTTCAACCCGAATTATCCTATGGTCCTGTGACCTCACATGCAATGAGGCTGGTGCGGAGGGGAAACTTGGCAGAGCGTGAAACAAGATTATGACTTTAATCAGGTGACTGAAGATACTGCAGTGATATCCAGAGCTGTATCTACTGTGCAGTCAGGTAGCGCAGTCTCACCTTGCTGGAGCAACTGCTGCAGAGAAGCTTGGCGGCCGGGACTCAGAAAGACAATCCCACAATGTCATGTCTCAAGTGTGATTCTTATCTGAGCTAATTTATTCAACAGTAGACTAGGTATGTTTTCCAGGCTGTAATCCACTCCTGACTGTAGCACAGACATACGCCCAAAGCCTAATTGCACCTAGGCAGCCAGGCACAAGGTTTGCTACTAGGGTGAACAGCCACCCCGAAGTGGAGAGAGCAATTCCAGCAGCGCAACAGCACCCTGAAGAGGCCCTGCTCTGCCAGGTTTGCCTCACCTCCCGTGCCAGCTGGGAGCAGCCGCCCTGGTAGCCGCTGTCTCTCAGCAGTCAAGTGGCAAAAGTTCAAATTGCCAGAGGTTCTCATTCAGCAGGGGTTACGTCTGTCTGCCAAGAATACAATCACTTTTATTGGCCTAACAACTGAAATGAAAACATTAACAGCATTAAACCACAGATCTCCGTGAACAAAGAATTAGCTTCCAGCCACAACAGCCAGACATTTCGGATTTCTCTCCCCATGAACGAACGCTCATTATGAAGCAGAAATTCCAGACAGCCGCGTGGAGACCTCTCAAGAGACCGCCTGTCCTGCTGCACTGGGAGCTGCTGCTGGAGGACATTCTGCATCCTGTGCAGGTACACTTGTGCACTTTAACTACCCCATCTCACCTGCAGTTGTGAGAGAAGACGGCTGATCATCACGGTTTTAGGATCATCACTGATTCAGCCCAGGGACCTTTGACAAGCCATTTAACCCCAACATCCCAATTTACTCATCCCAGAAACAGTCACAGCACTACTGCAAAATTGCTGTTTGCTCGTGCCTTTAATAGTTTAAGAGTCTCAGATTAAAGCGTTGGGTGCACAGAGTAACGTGTTCAGGCACTGCCAACTCTAAAACCGGAAAATTAACCATGTTCCTAGCCTTAGCTTTGACCTTTCATCATAGCTAAGATGGCTGCATTTTATTTAAGAATTATGAACACCTCATTCAATTTGAGCAGCGATACAGTATGTAAATTTTGTATGCTAAACAAAATCCACTGTGAAACAGCCTGAGTTGCTGACAGACTAGTACATTCCCACAATGAGTCACTACTGCATGTTTTGCAGCAGATTTCCCTTCTCTGGGAGGCTAAAGAATCTTTGGTGTCATCTCCCACTTGTTCACAATGAGTGGGACACACTGAGGTACATTAGCTGAAGAAACAAAAGCTTCTTTCATCTGTAGATCTACTGCGAGGAAAAGAAGTTAGGCATTTTCAACCAACTGGAGGCAATAGATACTGAAATCTAATGAAAAAGAACCAGACATAGTGAGAGATAGATTAGGAACAAGATTTGTTTAAGAAAATTGGCATAGTATTAAGAAAAATTCAGGAAAAAATACTATCAGACAGCGAAATACACAATAAGCAGAGAACACCTAGAAGTCCACTGTTCCTAGTGTTCATAAGAAAAATGGATTTAAAAAACATGGTGTCAAAGTGAGTTTTTCCTATTTATGCCAGTAATTAAGAGTGGTGATGGAGATGACACAAAGGAGTTCCACCACTGACAAAAATTGTTTAGTCTTAATTAAATAATACCTTTTAAATAATCAGAAAAAGCAAAACCCCAAATATTAACAAAGACAGCCTTGAGGTTTTGGGTAGATTTAAGTCAAAGGCGAGTTCTGTATCTCTACAAATAACCAATGCTTTGAACCCCTGAATATTTTGGCTTTTTTATACTGTGAAGTTTTCCTTCCATATCCTCCTTTCTCTGCTTGTTTTGACATGAAAAAATCAGGTCATGACAACCCCGGAAGACAAGAGTAACTACAAAACTAATGAAATCATGGCATCTTCATAATTAGGAGTAAAAGTCAAACAACAGCAAGGGACTTTTAGTTAAACTGTATCAGTTTTGCATTTTTAAAAATAAACCTACTTAAATTCAATGAGTATTCAACATTCAGAAGGACAACTGCCTCTGTTGAAAGTTCAGCACCGGGACTTTGAAAATTTGTTTATCCATCTGAATTCCTGAAACACCAAGAAATCCTTAACGTAGATTTAATTTGTCAGACGAGGAAAGAAAAGATGAAGCAAACATTCTCTGAAACTCTAGGGTTCACCTAAAATCTGAGGAAGTGTCCAGACTCACCTTCCTCAACAAGAGAGCAAAACATAAGGTGGTAAGGGTGAACACTTCAAGTGAAAAGATAGAGAAAAAGGAAGTACAATCTGAAACAAAATTTCTGCTACGTCACCTTTACAGGGAATTGTAAACTCAGTGAAAGCCTGTAGAATGACAAAGTGAACTTCATAATTTAAAAAATTCTGTTTACACCATTTGCAGAATTACTTCAAGATTTCTTCCTTCTGAACTTTCTCCTGAAATTACTGTAAAGCACTGATTATAGACAAGAACTGGTACTCACTTCTCAGTATGTAACCATTACCTTATTACTACAAGGTCTAGTATGGAGCCAGAGAGAACAGAATGAAATTGTCTGTCTCATTTCTGTTCTTTCCTCTAAACAGTATTACACTTCTATTACCTTTTAATGAAACTGTTTTCACAAACATGAAATAATTTTTATTCTCTTTTACTTGGCGATTCCCTGACATTTGAAAATAAATTTAAAAATAACGGTGAAATTCACCTTTTCAATGCAGAAGGCGTGCAGAAGTAGGCAGTACACTGGAAATGGGGTGAGATAGTATGATTTCCACACATACTTATATTCCGTTGGCAGGCTATAGCATCTGGCACCACACTTCTGCTTCTCAGCTGTCTCCTCGGTGGTTTTCTGTGCCAAACTAAGCATGGTTTAAGCCCATTCTTTCTTTCTCCCATCCTGAAACAAATCTCCCTGCTCCAGATCACTTATTTGAAGAACGGACGTAAGCACATTTCAGGATCATCCTTTCTAAAAATCTTCATGATGACAAAGAAATTTACCATGACTTTAGATAGGATGCTCTTGAAATGTCTTCCTGAACACATACAGCTGTTAACACCATTAACTTAACATAGTGTCCTGGGAAGTCAGAAGGTGCTATGTCCTCACCTATGAAGTTCCATTTCAACAAAAGTCTACATTATTGCCAAAAAGATCTGTTTTCCTGTTCCACAAGAGAAATCTTGGTTATGCAAACTCCAAAAACATTTTGGTTTTGTCTTTCATTCACTGTTGTGTGCAGCAACAGCAACCTTTTTAAAAAGTAATTCTCAGTTTTTTAAAAATTTAGGGTTGGCAGTAACAGTCCACCTCCCTTGACTTCCAGAAGACAAAGAACCGCGCTCTCTGATTTCTAATCGCTAGGTTTAAGACCGAGGCATTCAGCAGGCCTTCACACACATGCTAAGCAGATATTACTTAGATAACATACATATGAAATAAAGACAATATAAAATAAAACCATGACAATATGAAACAAAACCATGCTATACAAAAGGTATGAAGTTAACTAAGACACTGGGCTTCATTTTGCTTTTTAACTTTTTGTAGAACTTAAAACTAATTATAAAGTCAGAATAAGGGACATCCAGTAAGAACAGCTACATATATTCACCAAGTTCATGGAATTTTTTTTAAACTTATGTGAATTCATACACCGGATGAAAAATGATCTGACAGAATTACAGAACAAGTTAGGCTGAAAGAAGCGTGGCTGGGGAGGTAATGTAGTCTAAGCCCCTGCTCAAAGCAGCTCCAGTTAGAGCAGGCTTCATCCAGTTGCATTTGGAGTATTTCCAAGGATAAAAATTCTGCAGCTTCCTGAGGCAACCTGTTCCAATGTCTGATGACCCTTACAGTAAAGGGGGAAAAAGGAAAAAAAGAAAAAAAAAAAAAAAGAAAATTCTTATATGTGACTGGAATTTCCCATGTTCTAACATGCACCCATTGCCTCTTGTCCTATTTATTGCAACTCCAGGAAGAATCTGGCTCCATCTTATCACATAAGTGCACTCCTTGCTGTCAAATTTTAATACTGTGTTTACTGTTTTAATACAACCATCGTTATGGTACTTGGAAATGAAATTCATGTGAGAATGCAGGGCTACAGAATAATTTCTTCTCTGGGTTCACAGTATACAGGAGTATTGGCAGACAACAATATGCAACAGGTTTAATTTATAGCAAGGAAGCTTTAGATGGGATGTTAAGAAAAAGACTTTCTAATTACAAGGTTTATGAAATTAGTAGAACAGTTGTCTGGTGAAGTTGCAGAGATCTTAAGAGGTCCCCATCCCTGGAGGTCTTTGAGAACAAGTCAGACAAACTTCTATCAGGTATGACATAGATACAGAGATCTCACCTTGGGGCAGAGGAGTGGACTAGATAATCTCTGCAGTACTTTCTACCCCTGTGCTTTCTACGAAGGTTGAGACTGTCTCTGGTTAATTCAGGCAACTAGTATCCAGGCTTCAGCCCATGGGCCAAATTGTAAAATACTTAATGCTATTCAAACATAGAAGTCTAAAAATTATACGTTTGGTGTATCACGTTTGTACCTACTTTTTCAAACTTCTGCGTTTGCTTGACAGAGCTTACATGGTAGTTCCTGTGCTGAGAAGCTTAAGAATTGCTTCCTAGTCAGTTATGGGAGAATGTGATATTTCCTCCATGCACCGCTACAGGAAGGCTCTCTACGGACAATCAGCAGGCAAGTGAATTTGCCTAACCTGTCATGGCAAAGCTTTCAGTTGGATGAGAAACTCAGACAGGGCAAGCCTGGGACCTAAGCCGTTCACTACTACTGAAACTAACCAAAGCATCTATCACTGCTGCTGCTACTACTACAGTATGGCATGACGTGTAGGAGCCAGGTTGCACTCGTGGCAGGAGCACATCCAACAAGAGTGTTGTGTGATTTCTTCAAAACCGAACTAACAAGACATCCTCCAGCATGTGACTCGCTACAGTAGAGGTGTAAGCTTATTTGGTCACTGTTCCACACAATTGAACTTATACCTATGTATGTCACATTGTAAACCTCTGTTTTAAGGGCTTTACCAAAAGCTGCGAAAGAGGCCGTCGCATACTTTTGCAGGAAGCATTGTTGCAACATTCCTTTTAAAAACAAAATCCCTGCAGCACTAAAAGTGAGGTTAGTGGTATACTAACACGTACTGGACACTAGGCAATGCAGATACTTAGAACACTAAACATGAAGTTCAAGAACTGTTTACAACCACATAACCATCTGTTCAACAATGTCATCGCTCAAATCGAGCATTTACTCAGAAAGAGCACTGTTTACAGCTCTAATTCAAAGAAACGCCAAACAAAAGCTGTAAATAAATAGTGGTGGGTGATGGTGTACTTTCTGGCAATGAATTAATAGACATGACAAATACATTTCAGAAATATTTTCTCAAAAGTGATCAATGATGACTGATAAAGTCACCTTGACACAGAAATATTAGGCTTCTTATTTTCATAAGGTGAGTATTAAAATACCTTTTCCTCCCTCCATGAGCTAACTATTTCATCACAGGGAAAAAAAATAGCAGGGGTAAAGTATAGAACTGGTAACTAAAGTGCTCAGAAAAGCCAAAAAGCTACCGTAGCTCAGCACATTTCCCAGCTCTACTCACCCAGTCAGCTATAATATAGATGTCCGACCTTCGCTGCTAAATCAGACACTTACAGTTCCCCCATTATTTCTCCCTGGCCTCCTGCTGAGACAGTCAATGAACATACAAAATCACAGCATGTAAGTCTACATGTGAGTCTATCAGAAACATGATAGCTTATTAATCTGGTGACAGATGGACACAATATGGTTTCACCTTTTAGACACCATCCACCCTAAATGACTAGGTAGAAGCATGGCTCAGAGACATGCACGCGTATGGAAACCTGCCCAAACCCTACCTATGTAGGTTTATAGAACTAGACATTCCTCAGAAAGTACACTTTCCATAACTACATTATTTTTTTTCAGCCCATAGTAATCTCAATGACTCAGTGAATAAAACCAGAATGTCTCTCAATATCATACATTATCCCTTTCACATGAGGCAGTCTCAATTCCCTCCAACTGTTCAGCTGCATTGTAGCTATCTTTGCACAAGACAGCGTATTTTGGCCAATGTCAGCAACTGGACAGTGTGGTGTTGTCAAAATGCAAGTGTCTGTTGGAGGGAACAGTGGCAGGAAAAAAAGATAGAGATTTTCTTCACCAAAAAGGGGGGGGGCAGCAGTAGAAAATACTTTTTCCACCTCTTCTGAATCAGTTTTTACTATCTAGTTGTAATTCCTGTGCACACAAGACATAAAATTATAGTGCTAAAAGTACTCATTACTATACATATGAAACCGTTCAAGTGTATCAGAAGATTTTTGATCAGCTTAAGAAAGAGGGAAGTAAGTTAGACAGGAAGCTCTCGGTACCATTGAAAGCCAGCACATTCTAGCAATATGAAAACCGCACCTTTCTTATAAAGCCTGTACAAAACATCAGATAATATTTAAAAGATAATGTAATGGACACTGTAAAACTTCAGAACTTCTAAACACAGGTCAAAGACAACATAACTAAAGTTATGGCAAGACAAAGAAAACAGATCAGATATTTGGAACAAAACTTTACAGCATTAATGTTGGCACCAACTTTTAGTACAGTATTACAAAAACACAAGTTCCGAGCAGAAAAATTTATTGCAATGAATTTAGATTCAGCAGGAAAGATTCTCAATTTGGGCTTTTAAAAATAAAAAAATAAATGAGATTTAGTTTTTGGCAAGAAAGAGACACTGTTAGGTAACTTAAACCTGCTATACTGCCTTTGCTCCACCTACACATCATGCTTGTTTCTTGAGACTAGCCCTCTTCATGCTTCCTTTAAGCAACTCCTGATGTTGAAGTCCTGTGCACGCACGGTAAATGATTCCCCTTCCCCAGTCAAAACCTGCTTCAAAAGGAAAACCTGTTTTAGAATTTTTCACTGATCTAACACAGGAAAATAAGTCTTTTTAAGCGCAGAAAATTTGCTCCTATTATAGTAGAATTTCCTCTGGTTTATCAGAATCCTTTATGCCTGCATTTCAAGGCATAAAATCAATAGTCTGTGATCTATGGTAACAGGAAGGCATTCAGTGACGTTTTCCAGGAGCTCAGAACTGACAGGGTTGGCTTGAATCCACGGGGCTTCCGAACAAACATCACTGCATCGTTTCCCACCTCAATGTCAATAAACTACATTCAACATGAAATTGTTCTTGCACTAATAAACCTGTTGGACTGAACTGGGTCTTTGTACAGGCAACTACAATGCCTCTTCACCTTTGGCAAAGCCCAAAGGGTCCCTAGATCATGAAGATGCAACTACACAGAGACTGTAGGCCATACAGGAAGAAGACTGGTTGTCTCTCCATACATCGTTGCTGCTCAATAAATGCAACAAAAGGTAGAAATCTTAGATCCTTGACATGTCAGACGGATAGGATGCCATCCAGAGGGACCTGGAGAAGCTTGAGAAGTGGGCCTGTGTGAACCTCATGAGCTTCAACAAGGTCAAGTGCAAGGTCCTGCACATCAGTCGGAGCAACCCCTTGTATCAATACAGGCTGGGGGATGAAGGGACTGAGAGCGCCGTGAGGAGAAGGACTTAGGGGTATTGGTGGATGAAAAGCTGGACATGAGCCATTAATGTGCGCTCACAGCCCAGGCCAGCCGTATCCTGGGCTGCATCCCCAGCAGCATCAAGGGAGGCAATTCTGCCCCTCTGCTCTGCTCTGGTGAGACCCCACCTGGAGTCCTGCGTCCAGCTCTGAAGCCCTCAGCACAAAGACATGGACCTGCTGGAGTGGGTCCAAAGGAGGGCCACAAAGACGATCCGAGGGCTGGAACACCTCTCCTATGAGGAAAGGCTGAGAGAGCTGGGGCTGTTCAGCCTGGAGAAGAGAAGGCTCTGGGGAGACCTTACAGCAGCCTTCCAGTACCTGAAGGGGGCCTACGGGAAAGATGTGGAAAATATTTATAGCAAGGCCTGTTGTGACAGGACAACGAGTAATGGCTTTAAACTAAGGCAGGGTAGATTTAAACTAGATATAAGGAAGACATTTTTTACAATGAGGGTGGTGCAACACTGGAACAGATTGCCCAGAGAGGTAGTGGAGGCCCCATCCCTGGAAACATTCAAGGCCAGGCTGGACGGGGCTCTGAGCAACCTGGTCTAGTTGAAGATGTCTCTGCTCACTGCAGGGGGGGTTGGACTAGACGATCTGTAAAGGTCCTTTCCAACCTAAAGCATTCTATGATTCTGTGGGTTAAGAAGCCTACTGCATCGCCAAATAAATCTGGCAGACTAGTCAAGGCCCTTTCGGGGAACTAGCCACAATATTATCTGCATTAAGCTACTAGGAAAAGGATAAAAAAACAAGCAAAAGTACTTAGTGAATGAATCACTAAAATGGCTCTCTGCAGGGCACAATGTTACAGCAAAACCAGCTGTTATCACCACGTCTTGTCCTGTACATAATTATTTATATTTGACTAGATCTGAACACAACTTTATTGGCAGCCACCACTTTGTGTCAAGTGACATAGGAGAAAGCCCTGATCAGAGAAACATATCCTTTTTTTGCAGTAAAATGCTTACAGGCCAAGACAAGCATGATTAACATGGATAACAGTGGTGAAGAACAGCCAACATGCATGCAAATTTTAGCAGAAAGATCTTACAGTGCTTTTGTTGGCAACCAGTGGACCTTCAGGCAGGCAAACACTTGCTGGGTAGATATTCATAAATTATATAGAAATAGTGCTTTAGAGGAATGCCTGAAACCATCATTTGACAAAAATACTAGCTTCCTTCTTCCTTCTCCATGCAGAATTAGCACTAGACTACCACTTCATTAATGTAAGTAAAGCCATGAATTTTGTTTTAAGAATGTGAAGCGCAGTGTTTCTGTCTTCTGCATGTGTACTAGCACCCTGGCGTAATGGACCCTAATCCAGAATATGGCAACCAGCTGCTACATCACCATGCAGGCATACATCCAACATCAGAACACTAGCAAGCAGTCACAGGCAGAGGTGGCAGGTGCTAGCTCAATTAAATATTAGTAAATAAAAATCATACCTTCAAAAGTGCAGGCAGAGTTTTGCTTTCCTTTTGGTTGCTCTTTAAATCTATGGCTTCACTCCCTTTGTTTTCAGAACTGAAAAACAAAGATATTTTGCAACACTGAGGACTTGCATTATCCAAGTCTACCTGAGAGCCAACACAGTATCATTCAATTCAAACACAAGAGAGCATTAACTTACAAGGACAGAAGAATGTATTTTCCAAACCACAAGCTCACATTCTGCACATATCGCAACTGAAAAAGCCATACCCCAAAAAGCTGAAGCTGTAAGCAAAATGCCTGTTTCATCTCATACAGAGATTTTCAAACTCAAGAATTCATTAATGGCACACAGCATTTCAGCCCTTCCAGCTGAAAAAAACCCAGGCTTTCTGAGCATATGTATTATTTTCTGTTGGGAAAATGATACTATAGCAGATCAACTACTACAGCAGCATTCATTGCCACAGCATTAGCTAGCACAGGAAGCAGCTAGAAGGCACCCCCATTCCTTACGCTGAGGACTGTGACTGAGTGGAGCATACTCAAGACAGATGGAATCATCACAAACCGTAGCTACCACATGTAACAGATCCTCACTGAACACACCTAATGGGGGTTTGCAGGCAAATTCAGAAGACATCTTAGAAAGGCGACAACAGGCATGTTGTTATTACCAAGGCAACACCCACTGTCCCATTTTAAAAGTCAGAAGTCCAAAGCTGTGTATGCCCTTATTGCCATTTTACCTTGGTCAAAACTTTCTTCAGAGACCATCTTCAGAACGAAGGGAGCCATTCCAGCCCCGCCCCCAATTCTTAAACAATCCTTAAGCACAATCCAGCAGAGAACATTTTAATCAAAACCTCTATGCTACACGCAACTTAAAAGCAAAAACATATCAAGGAAAACATATGATGTTAATGTCAGACATCACTTCCTGTACTGCGTACCATAAGCTGAAGAAAAATAAGTTCGCAGAAACTTATGTGAGAAATGCTCAGTATTGTAATGAAGTGATAATCACTTCAGAAACCCTTCTTCATCAATTTTAGAAATTTAGCTTTGCTATTGACAAATGTACAAGCCCTTATTTCTGAATTTGTATTAAGGAATTAACTGAAAGCTATTTATATTAAAAAAAAAATAATTGCATTTTGGTGAGATTCTGCCAGGATATGGAGAAGAGACTTAGATGTACCTGTAATCCTACCACTACTGACTGCTGACCACAGGTAAAGATGTCTTAGTCAGAGTTCAGAAAAAAACAGAATCACAGAATCACAGAATGGTAGGGGTTGGAAGGGACCTCTGTGGGTCATCTAGTCCAACCCTCCTGCCAAAGCAGGGTCACCTACAGTAGGTTGTAGAGGACCCTGTCCAGGCGGGTCTTGAATATCTCCAGAGAAGGAGACTCCACAACCTTTCTTCCTATTGTGGATTAGGCATCCAAGTTAAATATATGTTGATATACACAAAAAATGCGAAAGTCAGTCTGACTAAATGTTAATTTCCTTCTCAGCTGCTCAGATACAACATTCCCTAAACAAAAATGAGAACAGAGCTCTCCTGCAATTAAGTTTTTCAAGATCTTTCAGATCTTTTTAGATACATCAAAAGAAGAGCTCCGTCCCCTCTTCTGTAGATTCTCTTCAAGTGAAAATCATGTACTTTCAGATCACCTCAGGTAATCTTTTATAATGAATTCATAAACACAAAGATGCTTTTTCAGGGAGAGCATCAGGCAAAAAGTCTTGGCTGTTCTCTGCCTCCCTGTAAGACAGAGCAGATAAATTAATATTCTATCCTATTAATTTCTTCTGCCGTTCATGTCTTTTGCAAAGGAGATGTCACAATCACTTCCGGGCAATCTGGCACACTAATAAAAGCACTTCTCAGTATGTAACCTATTTTCTCCCTCCTAGTGTTTTTTAAAAAAACACCCTTCTCAGATCTGCATAGCTTTTCCTGATGCTGATATACTTGACATGAACAGGAATTCCCTGTACTTAATAGAGCGGAATAATGAGTTTGATCTCCACCAGACATCCTTCCTGGCTTCAGGATATTCACTCTTTATGGAACGGGTCTGCAGACCACAAACAAGATCCTTGCTTTCATTAAGTACTGCCAGCACAGATCACCATCATCCTATACTTTTATCACTTTGTTTTGCTCATATTCCTCCCTTCACATGATGTTTTCTCCCAAAACTTTTTTTCACTTTCCTACTTCTTGTTTGTATTTGAAATATATGCCTGTATTACTTTCTTCCAGCTAGCCGGTCTTGGACAGATTGCCAAGAAATTCCATAGTGTACATACCAAAGCCGAAAGAATTCAATTCAGCAGATAAGCATCTTAAAATCAACAAGTAAAAAAAAAAGTATCAAAACTTTAGTTTCCAGCATAAAATAAACCTAAACCTGGAAGCAATTCCCCACACCCTTTCACAGTTTATATTCTAGCGTTTCTACATTCCTGAACCTTTTGCTTGAGGGTGTAGTTCCTCAACATGCTGACTTTGTCAGCAGAACCAGCTTTAGCAATTTCCACGCCTTCCTCCTCAACCGAGCAGGACTCTCAGCAGGGCCATGGTCTTGGATAAAATCAAGAGAGGAGCAGAAGCTTCCATCAGGAAAAACTCAGCCCGTGACCCAATTTACAGTGCAGGGATATGTACCAGCACAAACGAAGGGACACTGAATGCCACTCAACAGGCAGGAGCAAGCGAGCACACACCACTGCAGCTCGCCTCAGCACTGGAGCTACTTTCTGTGAACCTTTTCTACCCTTAGCCAGGGCCTGGTTTTAAACAGATCTTTGACTGAAACCAAATGACTCATGCTGAATGAATGAAGTTTATAGCACAAAAGCTCGCTTTGCTGGAAACAAGCCTCTTGGATTGTTTAGGATCAAATTGTTTTCTTGTTCCCAAAGAGTCAAGATTACCTTCTACAGCCTAAACACCACAGACTTGGTAGCTCGTGCCACACTTGGTACTTAGGGCTTGAGAACAGGCTGGTTACTGCTCATTGGGCTCAAATGATGACAGAATGGTAGGGGCTGGAAGGGACCTCTGTGGGTCAACTAGTCCAACCCTCCTGCTGAAGCAGGGTCACCTACAGCAGGCTGCAGAGGACCTAAAATGATGTAACTTATCACTTCCCGCTATCAACCCCCTACAATTTTTAGGGCTTTCCCCACCTCTAATCATTGCATCAATCACATAACAGTCACTAACCACAAGTTTTGGAACACTGCACAGTATTTTCCCCACAAATTCTCTGAAGGGGACAATAAAATAGTAAAGTTCGTAGGCTCATGCACAACCCTCATCTCCCTGTCAAAAAAGAAAACAAAACATGGCGAAGCTAATGTAATTATGCCACACATATTCTTATGTTGCAATAGAAGCTCACGTTGTCCACATGAGTCTATACTCAGAGATGCAGTGAACACAACTATTAAGCTATGGCATTCACAGTTAAAGTTAATTCTTGGGAAATACGTAAGACATTTAGTATTTATGCTAAAAATTACCCATTCTTTAATTTTTCTTTTTTATATGCCCATGCTATCCTATTATTAGGGGCTAGATGTTATACTTTCAAGAAGTGCATTCTATGGGGGTTTGTGTATTTTTTTCTACAGGACAATCTCTGCAATTAAATATTGTTATAAATGTTGCCTTGATAGCTACATGGTATCGCACCACTGAACCCCTACACCTTTGCTAAAAACCGAAAACAGCAGACTGGTAGTATATACAGGCTCACCATGAACGAACGGTTACACACACAGACACACTCCCGTGATTTGGGCCACGTCTGTATTATTAAAGTTTGGCTCCACAGAGTTTCATCCTTGCTTTAAGCTTTTCTGGAGTGATGAATTTTTGGAGTGCTTTGCCATGGCAGGTACTGAGCATGCTGCCTCCAGTTCAGCACATCTAAAGTCGGGCTTGTGCTTAACCACCCACATGGCTTTGCCAGATCAGCCCGCCAGCTCTCAGCATGCATTTCAGCGTTTGTGCTTGCTAAATTAGGAAGATGAATCTCATGAGTCTTCAACTCTGTGCTTCGCAAACTACTGTTGTTAAATTATATACCCAGCAATAGGACTCTACTAACCCAAGTCCTGAATCCACTTTGTACTCGCTTTTAAGAAGTGAAAGAGCAAAGCATGATCCTAGGAATATAGAAAACACCTCTGTCCTGCCAACTTGCTTCCACAGACTTCTTAACTATACAGGCAGTCATTTACAAACTGTCTCAATGCCTTGTTTACATATTTAGGCAGATATTACTTTCCTTTTACAGAATCAAAAAAAAAGTATCACTCCAGAAAAGCTTAAAGCAAGGATGAAACTCTGTGGAGTCAAACTTTAATAATATTTAATATTAATATTATAATCTCAAATATGTAATCTACTGCCTTCCTGCTGCTGTTTCTGCCAGACATTTCCTCTTCTCTTACATATTAGTGCATTCAACATGGATGGGTTAATCTTCAGTGAAGGTAAAGGGATCTCTTCTCCTCGATTGTCTTGCTGCTCTTCCCTACTGTCTTGCCAGCATGCCTAACCTAATTAGTATCATTCCTATTCTTTAAACAAACAAGATTAAACTCAAGTTACAAAAGATCCCGTTCTGTATCTTCTGCACAAACCTTTCTTCATGGGATTTCATAATGCTTTCTGTTCCTCTGCTGCTGAAAATCTATTTTGACCTTTCTGTAATACTTGGACAGGTGGTGTTTGAATCAGAAGCAGCTTTGTGGTCCAAGTTTTTAACCATTACTCTTACGCAGGAGAGGTTGGAGATTCTTATGGGCGAGACAAATGTTCCTATTCCGCATTGCTGCTCACACAAAAAGTAGACACATCTAAGCAGAAGTACTCAAACTCATGTTAGTTAATATACGTGAGGGATTACAGTCAAGAAAAAAAAAATCAATTTAATGGAGCAAATTTAACTACACAGCTTGCGAGATCTTTTCCAACTGTCTCTGAAAACAGAACAAGACAATTACAGACAATCACATCTTCAAAAGGCCCTCATGGCATCTCCGTACGGTGCAAGAAGTCTGCTTCCTCCATCCTCGTTCTTCATAACAATCCCTCAGAACTTGCAAACTAAAAACCCATCCCCTTCTTCCTTTATTCATCTACTCCACCCATGTTATGCACACAGCAGATTGTGAATATGCTGTGTCAGATAAAAAAAAAAATAAGCTACAGGCAGCATGCAAGTGCATTGAAGCACAAACACGCAAGTTTTGCTGAGACTGACCAGACACAGAGCTCACCAAACAGAAAGTAACTGCTGTGACATTTTAAGTTCCTTTTACAAGGAGAAGGTACAGGCTGACGACTGCTATTTGGGAAGGGGGAAATTAACAGCAGTCTCCAGGAAACAGGGACAGCTGGCTAAAGCTCAACTTGGACAGCACTGCGACAGCTCTTCTGGATGTCAACCCTCCCTTCTTCTCCCACTGCTTAGAACCAAAGTCTCTTCCAATGCAGCAGCTCCAGCATTTACTTCTCTTGCAGTCCAGATGTCACCAGATGGGCAACTGCTCTATCATTTTGCCATGTCTATCTCCAGGGACAGATGAGTCCCTGAACAGTCAAACTCTTCTTTGTTACTGCATTAGGCTAGCATTATTTGTTTTTAACTGGTCTTCTCTTCAGATTAACTCATAAACCATTTAGCCATTTGACGTGATGACTCTAACGGTACAAGAATAAGCAATACCTAACCTGAGTACACTGCAGGGTTCCAAGAGGCAAAAAGCTTCTACATCTGGCTTTACCGACATAATGATAATAACCTGAGCTTGACCTACACTTACATCTATTGCTCCAGGTTTCATGACATCACTTGTGACATCTCTGACCCAATATTTTCTAAAGTTTTCCTCAAGACGATGTGGCTTTGGAGTTGTTGATACAATTCCCTCTCCACTGGAGTCCTCGCTTTAGCTATCATCATTTTTAGGCTTCCCTTCTTGCTAGTTTCTTTACTTCCACATTCTGGGATGTAATAGCAATTCCTGACCCCTGCCTTTTATCTCTCTCCAAACAAAACTAACACTCCTCTCTGGGAAGCAACACCTCACTTGGTTTTGATGTCACGACTTCTTTACAATTTTACTTAGCATCAACACAGTGACACATTCAGCGGTGACCTTCCAGAAGGGTATTTCAAGAGAGGAATAGAGAGATTGCTAACAAGGATCTGATCACCTACTACTTTAAAAATCCATCTGTGTGAGAGCCTCCCTGAAGACTGTGAATAAGCAGAAAACCGTAAGTCTAATAATACTATCAAATATAGATGTGCAAGACCAAAATCTTCACAAAGTTTCAGCACATTACAGGGATTCTCAAACCACAGAGACCAGTAGTGATTATGAAACTTTTATTATACATCTGCAAAGTGCCATAGGTTAGCTAGTATTGGTTTCTTCTCCACTCCAGTTTCCAAATGATAATTAAAAAGAAGACTGATAAAAAAAAATCAGAATATTCAATAGAATATTTTTCTATAAATACCAGCTGCCCTACTGGCCATACAGACCCTTATCATTACCGAAGCTGGCCTCCTGGATAATCAGGATCATGAAATTTCACCAAGGGAGTTTGTGTCAAACCTTTAACACCTGACCAAAGCATACCAGTTTTGATTAAAAACCATCAAGCAGCAGAAAATCTACCACATTTGTAAATAAAGACTTTTTCCATGTAAACTACTACTAAATTCACTGCTTAAAATTAGGCTTACTAGTCTGATTTCTCAAGCCTCATCTCTCAGCTATGGGATCAACCTACATCCACGTGGAACAGATTACAAAGGCCTGGCCTTCAGATACCCTCTTCAAGTCACAGGTCTACTACGACATGAAACACTTAAGTCTCATTTCCCCTGCAGTTATATACCTGAGACAGAGTCTTTCCTCAAACTGTAACCCTGTCATTTCAAAACCTTCTCTTAGACGAACTAAACATTATTGAGCTACTTAATTTTATTCTGTGAGGGAGGTTTTCCACACATCGAATTGTTCTGGAGCTCTTCTCAGAGCCCTTCCTTGCCTGTCAGCATCTTTTTTATAATAAATCCAGGACATCACAACAAAATTCAGTAGTCTAGGACCCAAAGTTCATCCACAGAATACATGTACGTTGTTATTTATACATCCAAGAATCATTTTGCTTCTTCAGCTAACATTCAGCTGATTGTCAATCATAGCAACTTAGTCCGCTTTTAATGCTGTCATCTACATGGTGTTTCCCATACTGTTCACTCCAGTCATCTGCAAACTTCACATGCTCCTGTTTTGTCCTCTTTCAAATTACTTGTGAAGATACTAAGTAAATTGATTTAAAAACATGTCCTTTTCATTTTCTTCAAATAGATCAAGTAGAAAATTATTTTCTACATCCAGTCTTTTTATATCCCTCTGTATGTCAATTTTTAGCACACTGCCATTACACTTGCAAATATTTTAATTGGAGCATCAGCACCAAGTCAGATGCCTTAAAGGGTCTAAGGATACTATTTCAGCAGTTTGTCAACTGAAGCTGCAATCTCATAAACAAAACAGAGTTTGACAATTCCAATTCCTCCAGTGCTGTTAGGATCAACACCATGTTTGTTAACTTCTGCGGTCACCCGGAAGTCTTGGTAAATCAACTTTTCAATCCTTCCCCTTTAATCCAACCAACTACAATAGACTTAGGAGTGAAATATTGACACCTTACTCTAGATACTAACATCACACTTGTGAAGCTGTTCGTGCGCTGCGCAGCCAGGAGAACTATCCGAACCTGACCTATGCAGAGATAATTTTCTAAGAGTCAAACTTCTAGCATGTATATTGAATGACAAGGGCACACCAAACATTTGTTAAATGAATTGAAAGGAAATGTTACTGTAAAGCCCAGCGGCAACAAGATGTGTCTTAAATTTGTGAGGAAATCAATGAAGATTCCTAAAAACTGCCTTCTGCATCAAATGACAGTTGAAGTACATTCGTATTAAATAAAATTTCTGTTAAAATATGTTAGTATTTTAACAGAAAATAAAGATGCATTTTAACAGAAAATAGTAACAAATAAACAGCTATTTCCTCTGTGTGTCCCACCCCCCCCTGAATACTGCCCTTTTTGAAAAGCTTCAAAATAAAAAATTTTCTCTAACATCTCAGCAAGATTCCTGAGGCTAACACTGTTTCTAGCAAACCAAATGGCAGGAGCAGCAACAAAATCTTCCCTTAGTCTCTGGCAAGGCTGCTGGGGCTTGTCTTAGAGGGAGAGGGAGTGTTCGCACAGAAATTTGAAGTTTCTGGCTCCCTACTTCGGTGCTTAAGCTTAGGCCACACACATAGGGAAGAAGCAGTGAAGACATTAAGATAAGTTCATATTCTAAAAACTAGTTAGTGAGTTTGAAATTAGAGGGTTGAAGGAAAGCAAAGCTACTATTTCATTTAAAACAAGTAAGAAGGGAAGTGGAGGAAAAGGAACAGAAAGCAGAGAAAGGTAAGGAAGGAGAAAACGGAGCCAGGAGGAGGAGGAGGCAGGAACTCAGGTAAGAGAAATGTTACAATCAGCCGATTAATTTAAGTGCTGGAATAGCACAAAATGTATTATATTCAATCAAACTATCCCACTTCGAAATTGGTTTAATAAGACAGCATTAAGCAATTTAGATTGCTTTAACAGAAACAATTTTTCCTCTCAGACCTCTTTATGCTGCTTATTTACACACTGCTCTTTGCTTGTGCAGCAAAGCTAGGTCAGCTTCATGTTCTGCATTAGCAGCACTGCGTCACATAGACTATGTGAGCTACATTGAGTGTTAGCATAAAACAAAGAGATTTTTTTAATCCTCTTTCAAAACGCAACTAAAAATACAGTGAGGAAAAAAAAATGTTATAAAATCACAGATATGCCACATTTTACAAAGAAAATTTAGATGAAAAATGCAAGAACCAAATCATGTCTCACACCAAACCTTTAAGTATAAAGGCCAGGACTAAGTGAATTACACATGATGGCCCATGACCACCCTTGCTGAATAATTTAATCTGTTTTACATGTGAGGAAATTGAACAGCCGTACAAAGGCTAGAGAAAAGAAATAGAAATGTTTCTGAGTAGAGCCTGCTTCAATATTGGGCAGTAGGATTATACCAGATTACATCAAGATTTTTCTTCTGGCATCTGTCAAGCATAGTAACCAACATTAATGTAGAATCTGCTCCATATTTGCCAGTCTGAGCCATCAGATAAAGTTTCTGACATTCTTACAAAATAAATATGTTACTGGCCACAAGCACGTAAATGTCATATATCAGAAACAGATTTATAAACTATTTAAGTTTACTAAGGTTAAAATTATTGAATTAATAGAGAACAGAATAGACATCTTATGATACAACTGTTTACAAATGGCACGTTTGCAGGGCTGGGGATCAACGATGGTACTTACAAATGGCATGAAAATAGGAGATATTTAAAAAATAATCCAGGAAAGGTTTAAAATAGCAGCAACTACTGTCCTCTTGATAAATGGAGCAAAATAGAATTTTTAAGAGATGTCATTAAGGAAAAGCACCCAGAAAAAAAATAAGCAAGAGACATCGGTGTCACCAGTAAAATGCAGCAAGCTCTTCTAATTAGGCTGGAGCAGAAAACTCTTGGTAGAGACACACAAGGCTACAAGTTCAACACAAGAAAATACTCCTCCAGTTCTCCCATTTTTTACTCACAAAATATACATTGGGAAGTATCCTACAGACATTTTCCGGTCATTATCAAGGTTCCCTCTCTTGTGTTGAAAGCTTGCAATTCCATTCAACCAAAACAAATTTGATGTCTAAATTTGTAACATTTAACTGATAATTAAAAAAATCTGTTGTCACTGGAATTCTTTCTGTATTTGTATCCTACATGTTTACCTACACAACACTGTCCACAGGCAAATCACAGATCCACACAGTGTTCACACACTTCGGCCCCAAGACCTCCAAACTTCTTAAGCAGATACACTGCCTTCAGTAAAATATTTTAGCAATTTAAGAAACACTGGAACATTCAAAGAACCAAAACTCGATTTCAAAATAAGGCAAGTCATGAAATCACATTAACATGACATAATTGGAAACTATATTTCATGTTGCAAAATCGACATGAGAAAGTGAAATGACTAAGGAAACCCACATTTCCAATCTCAAAAGTCTTCAAAAGTGATGCTGTAAAGTTGGTTAGAATCTATAAAAATTATTTTAGAAATTAAAATACCAAAATAATAGATGTATTAATAGCCCCTGGAAAGTCTAAGCAACTTTGGGGTCTGGAAACATAATAGCATATACTCACTGAACTGTATGCAATCCAAAAACCCCCCAGAAAATAACAGCAGTAGCTGGATTTCCATCATTTTAAGAAGTTTCAATAATCAGAAATACAATTCTCCTATCAACATGTTTCTGAATTTTGCCCTTTTCCCACCTGTGAGCCTTTTGTTTACCTGAGTAGAAGACTGAGGAGTTCTCACCTTTGCAAAACTGTTTCTTAAATCCAAAGACTCGTAGCTGTTTTGGAAATAATTTTGCATTAACTCTAACACTTATGCCAATAATTGTAAAGTAGACAATGCTGTTAACATTTAAAATAGTGGGAAAAAAAATTTCATTGCTTTGTTTCTTCCAAGGAACGCTACTATTATAATTAATATTTTAGTAACATTTCCTTCAGGAAACGTCTCACACGTACATGGCCAGCTGCTGGGCTTGCTCCTTCTGGTCTCAGCCCCATGAGACATCTAGGTGTGCACCTAATTCTAATCAAACAAGCAGTCCCACAATAGCACGCAGAACTATTTACCTATTTAATTACAGGCAACCACTTTAGTACCCTGCTGAATCAGGGCCTTTGCTACTATTTTGAATGATCCTGCAATAAAAGTAATAACACAAAAATCTAGGAAGAAAAAAAAACACAAAAAACCACCCAAATTAACAAATTAAAATTTTCATAATGCATCTTGGTTAGGTAAGTCTAATTTGAATTCTTCTATACAGTTGGAGTATTCCCCTTGCTGGTTCCACAAAATGTCATGTCTGATGTACACTCACAAATGAGTTAAAATTTAACAACAACAACAAAAGTCATCCTGTCTTTTGAAAGAAAAAGTTTCTTTATTAGAAAGCAGAGGCCGATTTTTTCCAGCAAACAATGGATTTCTTCAAAGATGCTAATGGTATCCAAATCAAAACCAGCCAGGAGGTAGTAACTTCAGAAGAAATAATGGAAATGTATTACTCCCCTTTCAATCAATTCCCAGCAGTTCCCAAATGCAGTTTTTACAACTACAAAAATACATGTTCTTTGTAAACAGGAACAATGACTGGCAGTCCCAGAGGAGGAAAGAGACTCTCTAATCTCTCCTCAGGCAGAATAAACAAAATTCTCCCATCTCTGAAAGCTCTTAGTTAGAAACTAATGGAGGAATGGAACAATAATCTCAGCCTGAAGAAAATACAGCCCTCTAAAACCTCTTCCCTGTTTGATGTCCCTGGTACATTTCAGCGATGCAGAAGAAATATCCGGACAAATCCAGCAAAGGCCCACTTGCACTGGTAGTATCTGACTAACCAACCAACAGCACTTGGAGGGAAAAAGATTAATCTGAAATAAACCTGCTAAACAATATACTAACTAATAAAACACATCTGTAGTTTAAAGGAGATTTTGGTGGTAGCTCTGAATTAAAGCAATCAGTGAAAAGTGTCACACCTCCTTGGCAGCTTCTAACATGACCCAAAAGGTCATGTTTGTTTGCAACACCACAATTGCTTAGCCATTCTGAAAGAATCCACAGTGGATTGACTTAATCTCTAAAAGCTGTATCTTCATCCAGATGGACTAAAGAAACATATATTTAAAAAAAAGAAAAAAAATCACACTCCCATTAGAAAAGTTAAAATTCAATGGGATTTTTTTCACCCTGGGGGTTTAGACTGCTTCAGGACAAACACTATGGTAACAAATAATCAATTTTGTATCACTGAAAATAGCAAATAGAGTAAAGCATAATGACTGTCTCTGATGGAAGTCAATGATAAAGAACTGTGATGAAAAGCACCGAAGACCTCGTTCAAAGCAGCCCCAACTCTGAAGAACACACTTCTGCAGGCAAGCAGTTGGTGGGAGATACCTCATGTTCGTCTACATTTTATGTAAAAGCCAAGTAAGCCCTTAACGCATGTGTTGTGCTTTTTGCTGCCATGGAACTTGCAACTAATCTGCAAGGGTTATTTTCTCCACAAGCAAGCAAGCCTCCAGCAATTCTCATGCTCATCAGAGCTACAAATTGCTGTAAGGGCAAGTTATTAACATAAGCTCTTCGTCAAACGAGGTTCTCGGAAGAGTCTAAGACACTGATTAACAAACAGTCTAATTCCCTTCTCCCCTTCCTCTTATTTTAAACCAGGGCCACAGTAGGTTTGGGTTTTGGTTTTTGTTTTGTTGACGCTAAGTCTGAACATGGTGCCTGGAGCAAGAGTGGGCGAGAGTGCCATAGCCCGCCAAGCTGAGCGGCAGCTATGGGGCTGGGGAAAGGAAAGTTCGGGGCTTCCATCCAGCTGCTGCTGCTTAACTTGCAGGAGAAGATACCGCATGGCTTTTGGACATATGCAGGCCCACTTTTGCCCATTTTTAAAATTTAGGAAACTATTCTGTTCTGCACAGGCATTAAGCCTGATGCATGTCTCCAGAGGTCAGTGCAGGTACACCGGGGGTCTACTTGGTCCTGTACAACAGACCGATCCCTTCGCTCAGGTGTTCCGCTTTTTTGAAACCCAATGCTAGGTGAAATATCTCCATACAAAAATTTCTTTCCATATATTTCAATTTTGATCTGGTTCTAATATATATCGTACTGATAATCTGAACAGGAAATTAACCATCCTGGTGTACACATTTCTCATGATGCTTCACAGAAGACATAACCCCCAACTTGCCTCACGCACTCCACACCTTAACAATAAACATCAAAAGCAGCTTTGGTTCCCCCTCCCCACAGGCAGGCTTTGTTCAATGATCTATTTTTCTACACCACCAAGCTCACTAAATAAACATGACGAGCAAACCTGCAGCACGGCACGGCACTCATCCCAACCCAGCGCTGTTTAATATATGCAATTACGCTAATCTGCGAAGAAGGCTGCCAGTGGAAACCAAATACAAGAACGTCAGCATTCCTGACTAACGCGCCGCAACCCGATGCAACAAAAAACAGCTCCTTAACATACCAAATTGGACTGCTTAGAGCAGGAGGGCTTTTGCTTGCTTCCACTCCAGAGAGGGATCACGGCTACCACCCTCCAGCTAACTGCACGAGGAGTTCAAGAACAATGCCAAGAGGCCCGAGCCTTTTCACATCTAGGTGGACTATCCCAGCTTCCTAATAAAGGCAAGGCTCTTGGCTGCAGGAAATTAAACTGTGATTTAGATAAAGATAATAGACTCCAGTCCCAAGATAAGTGGAGCAGGTCTACCGTGAGTGGTACCTACAGATAGGCTATTTAGCACGCAAACCACTGAACTAGCATCACCTTCCTCCTTACCATGGTGACCGCTATGCTTTTTTGTTTATTCTGAACCACAGCTGTAGGGAGCTGGTGAGGAGAAGTCCAATGAAACCTCTCTTATTGCCTCTTCAGGTCCTCAGCCAGATCCAAGCCTTCTCCTTCTCCCCTGTCTTAACCACCCCTGCCAGATGCAACAGCCACGCTACTCCCACGACTGTAAAGATGCCCCTGATTTGGCAGCCTTGCTCCTTGTATTTAATTTTTTCCCCTCAGGAAATAAAAAGCAATGTCACGCTCATGAAAGGCCAGGGGATTCTTGGCGATGTATTGGTGTGTCAAATGCTCACAGCAGAAAAAAACTCCTAAAGTTAAAAATCTTCATTGTGCATTTCTGAGACCGTTTAAGACGGCAGTATACCACAGCAATACGCTCTGCTATTTTTCGTGATTGCTAAGAATACGCAGAGCAAGATCCTGAAGCTTTTCGCTGAAAGAACCACTGTGACACCCGCTATCTACCCGATTAAACTGCACTGAACTTGTCTGCTGGTTTAAACACAAACCTATGCAGCATCAAGAATGACTCCAAGAGACTAAAACCAACACACTGAAAGCAAAAACTAAATGCTACACCTGAGGAAATAAGGCCTAGCCAGCTGGCACCTTTTCACCACAAAAATACCCCAACTGACAAGGGCCAGCAATACGGCTCTGTAAGAAACTGGCGGAAACTTTATCTGTGCTTCTTTCCTATGGACGCATAGAAATCAGAAGGGGGGAAGGGGGGCCAAAAAAAAGGAAAAAAAGAAAGGAAAAAAGAAGAAAGGAAGAGAAACAAACACAAGAAGTTTCCAAACCTTTTCATCTTGTAAAGTCTCCCTGCACTAAAAATTAATTAATAACTAGGTTTCCATAAACCACAAATTTTGCATTAAGGCTGAAGCACACCAGTAGCATCCATCTCGCATTAACACCCGATTTGCACCAGTCCAAAAGCAAACTGTGAAAACCGGAAAGGAAGAAAACCCCAGACCAGGAAAAGCGCCTCGAGGACCCCCGCGCCCTGCCCGGTTTCGGCTCCCCAGGCAGGGGCCGCAACCCGCGGAAGGCGGCTACCGGCAGCACCGGGGCCCGGGAGCGGCCCC
>Ga0065711_1026750_pt1 | contig 60628 bp, 45 predicted proteins | sample Hoacrofraction12_FD_59098 | JGI IMG/M metagenome (GOLD analysis project Ga0065711, IMG submission 59098) | Hoatzin crop microbial communities from Cojedes, Venezuela - Epithelial fraction 12 v2 (version 2) | ecosystem: Host-associated > Birds > Digestive system > Esophagus > Crop | place...
GGAGGAAAAAGGGGAGGGGGAAATTATGAGTTTGTGTTTTGGTTTTAAGTGTCTGAATGGGATACTGGAACTATCTTAAAACTCACTAAGTATGGCTCAGCGAGGAATTCATACATAATCGTGTGCACATATGTTAGGTTTTTTTCTTCATGCAAAACATCTATCATCAGAGAGGGGAAACAGTCTCATTTAATTTGCATTCCAGGTTACTAAGGAATTCTTTAGCTTGTTGTAGTAAGCCTGTGCAGTGTTTTGCTTAGCTACAGAAGCCAGAGGCAGATTGTATAATTCCCATTTCCTGATTATACGACATACGTAAGTGAAGGGGCAAAACTTGGATAGCTCAATTTACAACTGGATTCAGTTTAAAGGGCTGCTCCCAAAATTAGAGCTGGTCTCCTAAGACCAGCCTGTTCCCACCTCCTGCCTGATATTTTCCTGAAGGATGCCTTCATTTACATCTCCAGTTTGTCATACAATAAGGTTGGCATGTAGCTATACCTTATTAAACATGACTAAGTTTGTGGTGTGTTTTAAGTTGCAGTTGGTGCCTGATGCAATCTGGTTCTTATCTATCTCCATCTTGCAGCTCTGAGACAGCGGGGAAGAGCAGAAGCTCTTCTCTGGGACAAGTCCCTGGAAAGTCTTAGGAATAAATCTCCTGGGATAACCCTTCTGACAGATCCAGCGTACCCTCTGCCATTTGTGGCAGTGTCAGCCACGCAAAGCCCTTTTCCTTGCAATTTTCCCTTCAGTCCATTCCTTAGCTTTTCCTCCCTTTTTTGAGGGACACTTCCTCTCCTTTCCTCTCTCTACAGGGTTTTTCCTTCTTTCTACTCTTTCTTGCTTCTGAGCCTTCCTCCTCTCTTATTATATTCCCTCTCTTTCCTTGGGTCTTTCTGACCACCTTCAGCATCACTTCCCTCACCTCTTTGGCTATGCCTTGCTCTGCAAGAAGAAATACATTCCCTTCTTCTTCTGCAGCCTTCAAAAGCCGTTTGCAACACTCTCTCACCCCCACCCATTGCATGTCAGGCACCAAAAGGTCAAATCTGAGCATCACCCGTCCCCTCAGCCTGGTAGTGGTGCCAGTCGCAAGCAGACCTTCCCCTCCTTTTCCTTAGCTGCCACCAGCAAGAAGGCAGCAGCTGCTTTCTCCACAGATTTTCCTTCCAGCTGCCCGAAAGGCTGCCTTTCCCTCTGCCAGAGTAAGCACCAGCTCCACAGCTGATGGTTATCCCAGCAGTAAAGAGCTGAGCCAGCTCTGCTCTCAGCATTTCAGCCTGCCTCTCTGTTCCTCCAGCTGCTTTGTCCCTTCATCTGTCTATTGGAGACTAAAAATTTAGGAGACAGAGGCCTCTTGCAGTGCAAGTGAAATAACTTTGTCTCTTAAAAGCTTATGTCTGTTTTGCCATTAAATACTTGATTTTCTGAGTTCATAATTCTTCCTACCGGCCTGAAGTATTTTACTTAGCAGTTGTCAGATACTTGTAGAAAACATATGCTAGGGCAGCATTTGCACACACGACCTGAAATCCACTCTCGAACTTAGATGGATGTTGTCTGGAGATGTCACACCTCAGCTTCTTATTGTCAGTCTCAAACATAGGTTTTACATCTCTGCCTTTTTTGCAAAATCTGAAATGCGGCTGGCAGTGCCCAGGGTGAAGCCTGAGGAGAGGGGGCTGAGCTGGAAGCCCACGGAAAAACAACCAACAGCTTTGAAAATGCTCAATGCAGGGGCTGGACCCAAACGTCATGTCTCAGGCCCATCTCCATAAAGAATCAGAGAGAGAAATTTAACACCCTGTTCCTTTGGCTGACCGAGATGATATGATATTTTGTAATCATAAGAAAAACACAGCGGTGGGGCCAAACTACGTCTTGGCTGTTCTTTAGCCCTGTAAGTAGCACAGCAAGACAAAAATCAGATGGGATGAGCAAATTTTCATCTGTAAGGCGAGTGCAGATGTCTCCTTCCGAGAGAGGCGCTCCTTGCAGCTGATGGCTGCACACCGCTTACTGTGGAGCTGCACCAGGTCTTCAGGAGGGCAAAGCGTCCTGCTCCTCAGCATCCCAGGCCAAGGATCGGCTGGGCCACCTTCTGGACTCTAAGCAGCGGTGCCCTTTATTTTCTTGACTTTTCCCCATCGCTGATTTATAATCCAATTTGCAATCAAGCCAGTAGGTGTGGTATAAAACAGCATTTCCTGAAGTGCAGATGCTTTTCTGTTAGCCCTCCACAAACAGGGCATTTTGTTAAATATAGTTTGCAAAGACTCACCAGTGTGATGATCAATCATAGGGACTTGCCTGACCTGAAAGTGCAGGGCACTGGTCCCTTGTGCGGACAAGAGGTTCAAGATATGGACCAGTGGTTCTGGAGTCTGCAGGAGGCACCCCCTAGAGGCATTATTCAAAATATGCTATTCAGCTAGATGTACAGGGAGCTATAGAGGAAAATACGCTGTGCCACGGTTGCTTCACAGTCTTTCTGTTTGTATCTCAGACCTTACTGCGTGTTTCGATTTGGGGCTCCAAAACTTGCTGGAAAACATAAGGGAAAATGCTTTCGGTCTGGTGCATCCTACCGCGTGGGCTAACTGTCCCACCATGGCAAAGCACAGCAAGGTGGTTCTGCTCTGCTAAGGCTCCATTTTTTGCAAACGTTGATTTATGAGACACTTGGGGTGCAACAGCAGGCGAGGTGCCGGAAGGTGGGCATGAGGGGCTGCCCGAGCAAGCGACTGCAACGAGAGCAGGCAACTCCCATCCCGTTCAGGGGCTGGCAACAGGACTGGTCCCACCACCGGCAGACAGAGGCATGGCTGTGGGAAGAGATGCTGCCATGGAGGTTGCCCGAGTCAGCCCCGGCTTGTGCTTGGCTTCCCACACGTGTGCTCCCGCTGCAGCTCTGCAGGGGCTGGTACCCCATGTCGGTGCTGGCACCTTCCCTCCTCTCCCCGTTTCTGCATTGTGGCTCCTGTACTGTGTATAGAAGAAGGTTCTGTTTCTTGTTCTTTTGCAATACTAGTAGCGCTTGGTTTAAATTTAATTTTCTTCTTCCCAACAAGCATTTTTTGGCAGTGCCTTCTTTGCCCTTCAGCTGTTTTAAATGTTTATTTCTCATTTTGCACATGCTTGACAAAGACAGCACTTACACAATTCCTCTCTGAATAATTCTCTTTCTCCCTAGAGCCAATAAAGTAAAGAGATTATAAAATGAGACACTGCACTTATGTGTTAAGCATGTAGATTTCCTGTCTTGTTTCTCTACTCCAGAAGAACACTGAAAGGGACAGAAAAACTCACCTGATTAACAGGTGGCTCAGAGACTGGTGCCGCTGGTGGAATATTAGTTTCTTTCATCATGGGGAGGTTTACGTGGCACCGGGCCTGCTGGCGACAGATGGAGTCCAGCTGTCTCAAAGGGGAAGAAGGATTCTTGCCCACGAGCTGGCAGGGCTCATTGAGAGGGCTTTAAACTAGGTTTGAAGGGGAAAGGGGACATCACCCAGCTCACTGGAGATGAGCCCAAGCGTGGTGTGCCAGTGTCGGGGGTGATCGCCAGCCCAGCTCAAGTGCATCTACACCAATCCACGTAGCATAGGCAATAAACAGGAGGAGCTGGAAGCCATTGTACAGCAGGACAGCTATGACTTGGTCGCCATCACAGAAATGTGGTGGGACAACTCGCATGACTGGAGTGCTGCGATGGATGACCATAAACTCTTCAGAAGGGATAGGCGAGGAAAGAGAGGCAGTGGGGTGGCTCTGTATGTTAGGGACTGCTTCGATTGTATAGAGCTCGACAATTGTGATGACAAGGTCGAATGCTTATGGGTAAAGACGAAGGGGAAAGCCAACAAGGCAGATGTCCCGCTGGGGGTCTGTTATAGACCACCCAACCAGGATGAAGAGTTAGATGAAGTTTTCTAGAAGAGGCTGGCAGAAGTCTCACAATCGCTAGCCCTTGTTCTCATGGGGAACTTTAACTTAGCGGGCATCTGCTGGAAATTCAACACAGCAGAGAGGAAACAGTCTAGGAGGTTCCTGGAGTGTGTGGAAGAGAACTTCCTGACGCAGCTGGTAAATAAGCCTACCAGTGGAGGTGCCTCGCTAGACCTGATATTTGCAAACAGAGAAGGACTGGTGGGAGATGTGGTGGTCGGAGGCTGTCTTGAGCTTAGCGACCATGAATTGATAGAGTTCTCAGTTCGAGGTGAAGTTAAGAGGAGGGCCAGCAAAACCACCACCATGGACTTTTGGAACACAGACATTGGCCTGTTCAGGACGCTGGTTGAGAGGGTCCCCTGGGAGAGAGGGCTGAAGGGAAAAGGGGTCCAGGCAGGCTGGACATTCTTCAAGGAGGCAGTCTAAAAGGCACAGGAGCAGGCTGTCCCCATGTGCCACAAGACAAACCGGCAGGGAAGACAACCAGCCTGGCTGAACAGGGAGCTCTTGGTGGGACTTAGAGAAAAAAAAGGAGAGTCTACCACCTATGGAAGAAAAAGCAGGTGACTGAAGAGGAGTACAGGGATCTTGTTAGGTCATAAAGAGAGGAAATTAGAAAGGCAAAAGCCCAGCTAGAACTCAATCTGGCCACTGTTGTAAGGCACAACAAAATATGTTTTTACAAATACATCAACAACAAAAAGAGAGCGAAGGAGAGTCTCCATCCCTTGTTGGATGTGAGGGGGAATATCGTCAACAAGGATGAGGAAAAGGCTGAGGTACTTAATGAGGTACTTTAATTTTTTTGGAGTGGAAATCTTTTCATCAGTCTTGAATGCTTGAAATTTGCAGCTGCCTTGTTTGTCACATTACAAATATGGGCTGAAATCCTGCCATTGGTAAAACTCTCCTGGATTTCACTAAAGGGAGATTTTCCCCCATGAGATACTTTCATTCTTCCACCATCTATCTAACTAATTGCTATAATGAGATTTGCAAAGGGCAAGCATAAAAGTCAACTGTAAAGCCCAAAGTGAGCTGTTACCTGAACTTCACTTTCCATGAGTATTGTCATGGAGAAGGCTGGAGAACAGAAACGTGCAGGGAAAATGAACACAACAGGCCTGCAGACATCATTAAGTCCAAGCTGAGTTTGGAGTTTAAATTACCGTGCAGAGAAGGGTTTTTTCTTTCAATATTATTTCAGCTCTGCAAACTTCATACAGCAAAACTGCCTGTGCAAAAAAAAAGGAAGATGTATGGGTGATGTGACAGTTTGCCAGACGATCTGTGAACCTGAGAAAACGAGCTGTGAGCAGCGTTTCCTTCCCCAGATCGGCCCCCGGAGCGCTTTGCTGCTGGGCAGCACCCCATGAGCCCATCCTGTGGCTGCGGTCCCTGTGCCCTGGACACCACACGCCCTGCTCCAGTCCTGGTTTCTCCATGAGATCCTGGTGCCATGTCTGAAGCCACAAAGGAGTTCAGCAGTGATGACTTTCACAAACCCAGCAACACCCACTTATTTTTTACAACAGATATTTAAGACATCATCTGCTTCTCTCGCTTGGAAACACTTTGACGTTAGATGGTTGACTCGGCCACACCCTAGCCAAGAGGAAACTGAGACTTTCCTTACGCTGAGATTCAGCATCCACCTTTATCTTCCTTTATGCTCCAGTACGCGGAGACCTTTAGCTAGGTAGCTGCACTCCACAGTAGAGTCCGTAAGCCTAGCATATATTTCCATTTTAATGATGCAATCTTTTATTAGGATATTTGTCAACTCCAGCACAAAATTATTTACCCTGAGCTAAATATCTGCAGCTCAAATCTGTCTGGCAATTGTTGTCTTGGCCTACCAGGTCCTTCGTTTTAGCAACAGGAATGTTTGGCTCCAATTTAATGATTTCCTCCCCGAACCCTGAGCTGACAGACAGGGAAAAAAGGTCGTGTTCCTTGGCAGGCTCCACAGGTATCTTCTCGAAGCTCTGCATCACGCCTCGCTGCGTCACCGCAACACAAATCACTGTGATGGATCTGTGCAGGAGCCTGGGAGAGGAGTGGTGTGTTCCCTGCTCACCTAACCGATTCCTCCACTGGATCAGAAGTAAAGATACTCAGGTGACCAGACTAAAATCATCTGCTCAACGAGTGCTTTGTCAGCAGCTTTTTACTTGTGTCTTATGTTTGTGCTGTGGCTTTGGCAAGCAGTAGTAGATCTGGGGACCTCGAGCGAAGGAGAAATCACTGAAGCAGAAGGGTCAAATACACAAAGCAAAAGTGTTTTTTTCCTCTGGGAGTCATAGAGCAGAGGTGGTCACAAGCAGCATTACTTAAAATATATTAAATACATTACTAAATGTAGTACTAAAATACATTAAAAAACTCCTTTTACTGGAAATTGCACCCCAAATTCTCTATTCTATTGAAGTAATAGTGGAGTAATACTTCCCTCCTAAATTAACCGGTGAACTTGAAGCAATACATGGAGGTGGTCACAGCTAAATGAGAGAAAAAATTGAGCTTTTCTGGATGTCATGTCTCATTGCTTTGCTGTTTGACTCGTTCATGTTGCATGCATCCTAGGTGACCAAATGCTTTATTGACCAGACTGAAAATCAACATGGACATCATCTGCTCCTTTCCCTCCCCTCTTATGACTGCAGGAAAGCATGATGAAAGGGTCTGTGTTTGGGCTAGAACTGTCAACCAAACAAATGTTAATATGCAGGTGAAAAGGCAGTGGCTGATATTTCTAGAAAGCTCTGAAGGGTGAGAAGCTTTTTCTGTTGATAAAACTTGGTCAGGGGGATTTATTTATTGGAAAAGGTATAGAACTGTCAAGATCTTAAATCCTGGTCGTTGGTATCACAGGATTTGCATCGCTCTCACAAAGAGTTACCCCGTCTGTCCTCATTCTGCAGCATAAATAAGGCAGCAGGGTCTTCCTTCACTTTCCCTACTGTACTCCCAAATTTTCTTCCAGTATTAAGTTTAGATTGTGACTTGGGATTTCTCCTTCTAAATCTGTGTGTATGTTGTGAAGAACTGAATGAGGTAACACGTGGCTTGGCTTCTGGGAACAACTTTCAGATGCTGAAAATTATGAAGCTCTGGAATAACGTGCTAAGGAGAGCGAGTAGAAAATGCTGCCACTTAAGCCCCTTACAAATCAGTTGGACAACACATTTGCAACCCCACAGCAGGGAACACTTACACCCTGGCATACCCTGAGGCTGTGAAAACACCTAACTGTCTGTATAAGAAAAATGTTTCCTGATGAAGCAGTATTTACTTTTATTCATATCCAGACTTGGTTCTCCCTCCTCAAAACGAATGAGAATACCAGTGCCCACTCAGTTCCAGCAATTAAATTTTGTCGTATCTATATTTATGGAAGACTTATGTTTTACAGTGCACTACAAATATCAGATCCTACTAGGTATATGTATAAAAAAAATCTCAGTAGCTATTTGAAAAAGCATACGTTCTTGTTGGAGAGATGCATAATTAAAATGCTGCATGTGAGATAGTTCATTCTTGGAAAGGAAAATGTCTCACTCCAGTGAACTGCCGTTAGTAGCAGCCCTGAACTCGTATGGCATGGTAAGAGGGATTGTGTTTACACAAACCCTTGGTCTCATGGGCAGTCCCTCTCGTTTCCAAATTCTGCAGTGGTGAAATCGGTTCTCCTTGGTATGTGAATGTTGAGTGGAACTGACCTGATACCGTTGCAAAAGTCCAGTATGATGTTTGTAGAAAGATGTGAAAAAACGGACTTGCTGCAGGCAAAAGGAGAGCTGTCATCTGATGTCAGCCAGACCTTCAGTGTGGTGTCGTGGTGGTGGCCATGTTACCCCCCCAGGCACCCCAGCAGTGCCCTCCAGACCCACATCCATCCTCTGGTGAGAAACAGCAGCCCTTGCCTTGCTCCCCGGGAGTCCGGGGCTGACGAGCAGGACACAGCCGGGTGCCATGGTGGTCACCTCATGGCCTTGCTTTCTCCTCGGGCTGTTGAGTTTCTCCTCCTTGGCCAAGTGGGGTCCTCTGTGGTGGTGAGAATGTCATACTGCGGTTGGACTGGCAGCAAAAGAGTTCCCTCTCCTGTTTTTAATCTTTGTGCACTCTCTGTGTGTATATAATCAGATGACATGCATAAAGAAATGTCCAAAATTGTAAAGTGAAAAACTTTATTTTGAAATTCCCCAGGTTTCTTCTTCACCTGAAACAAGTGATGGGCTTGACACTGACTTGCACAGAAAAGTTAACTGTCTAACAAGCTTTTTTGTCACCAAAACATTTAATACAAAAACATTTGGCCATCTATGTGCAGCAGTTTCTGCATCTCTGAAAGCAAATAATGTATTTGAGTAAGTATTTGCTATTGAAAAATGACTGCTATGTGAATTCAGATTTCTCAGACTTAAATTTGTCAGAAAAACTTACAGTTGAGAAGTGTAGGATTTGTGATGACATTCGAAGTTTTCTTTTGGCAACATCTTACATCTGTTTGTGGTAAACTGGCCTAAAATAGTTGCTTGTTTTAAGTTTAATAAAGCTTATGTGCAGCTTGTTTTCTTTATATTTGCAAGCTAGTAGACTGGCTACATTCTCTACTATTACATGGATTTTCCATCTGGCCTTAAAAGTTTTGGTAACATTAGGTTATGGTTTTCATATTCCTCCTTTCTTGCTGAGGAGGTTTTGCACAAGCCATTCCTCTTCTGTATAGGCATAGCAGGTGCAAGATGGTTATTCAATTGAAATTCTAGTGTATATATATTTTTAATTTTCAAGTTCTCCATCATTCTCTTTCCACTGCCTCACTGTAGTTCTGTAATTGATTTTCCTGTCAGCTCCATTGCTGCCTTGGACTTCTAGTAGTGGCATTTGCTCCAAACTCTCTCACACACAGCTATCAACTGTATTAAATACAGCGTCCCCATGTCGACTTATCTGGTTGTACTTGTTGGAACAGCTCTATGGCATTTATTCAAGGGTGTAAAGAATTGCTTTTGCAATCATGGCTTGGCAAACGGTAAACCAGGAAAGGATGCCCAGACAAGAGTGAGTCTGTTAGACTCCTTTTCTTCTTGCTTTTAATGCTGAATTTATTTTGTCAGCTTCACAAGGAAGTGGAACATACAGATGTTTGATACTTAGCTGGAAATTGAAATTCATTTACATTCCTGAGGTAAAAAGAAAATCAAATAAAGTCTGCTTCTCTTCTTACCATCCTCAGCATCTTTTGCTGATGGAAGCATGGTACCCCTTTGTCCTGATAAAGCCACCTAAGATTGGATTTGAAGTTTACAGGAAGAACCTGGATATTTAATTGAAACTAAATATTCTAGCTCTCTGAGACTAAATGACTCTGTTGGCCCCTTGTGCCAAAGTGATGTTAGCCTTATTGAATATACAGGTTTCCTCCCTTCCCACCAGAGATGTGCTCACTAAATCACCTCAGGGACTTTCTCGCTGTCTCTCGCATTATCTGTTGCCTTTCACCCTATCTCTTGTTGTATCTTTCCAAGGATTATTAGTTTTCCAGGACAAGGTTTAGTTACTTTACCCCTTCTTGTAGGACACCTTGTGTGCTTTTGGGAGCCTTGCAAACAAACAGTCAAGGTCAACACCACCATGTTACCTTCTCCATGTAGATAGCAGGACCAAGCAGGAGTCACTGTGTTTACGGTGGGACACTTGTTGGAAAGGCAGATGGGTCCTCTGGGTCTTTTCTAGATCTCTGCAAACTTCTTTGGGTTGAACATACAACTGAGCTACCAGTATGTGCCACCCATATAAAGTGGCTAGTGTATCTTTGCTTAGATATTTATAACCTCAGTCCAGCATCGGTGTATATTAGCAAACCAGTGTGATTCCTGGAGGTGGCAGGGCTTTTTATGTGCTGATTCCCAGGCAGAAATATTTCTGAGGAAGGTAGGAAAGTGAAAAATAAGATGGTTCCTACAGGAAGAAGAAGGTCTTGTGCAAGATCGAGCTCCTTCAAACTGGTAGTGCAACGTTCAGTCCCATTAATTCCTGGTCACAACTGTAAAATAAAACATTTCTTTGTTTGCTTCCTTCTCCAGGGCCCAAATATGTGGTTGAAATTGATATAGTAAATCATAATATTAGGAAAAATATCCTGTTCCATATATACTTCTCTTTAATGGCATATGATTAGGAACAAAATAGGGAAAAAATATCATGTTTCCTATCCCTTATCTGCAAAGGTCTTCACTCAGTTAAAATCACTAACATTTCCATATGTACTCCAGCTGCTGAATGCATAACTGAAATAGAGATATAGGGCATAAATAACCACCAAGATCATTTTCTAAAATGCAAACCATTAACATTCAAAATTGGTCATGGGATAAGCCTTCCACTGAAAAGAAAAAAAAGCAGCACAGGAAGTTTCAAAAACAGATTTAAGAAACAGGTTCTCCTACTATTTGTCTGCTGGTGATTTTCCAGACAGGCGATGCTGCAGGGGTTCTCGTGAGGCAGAGAGGGCTCCCTGCTGCTGTGCCTTCAGCAGAACAGTGGACAACCCATCATACACCAAGAAACAGAGAAAGCTGAGAACTGGAGCAGCACCGTGCTCTCAAAGTCTTTCTCAGAGCGCTCAGCAGCTTGCAACACCTGATTCAAAAATTCAAACCAAGCAGGAGTGCGGAGGCTTTGTCAGAAATGTTTTCTCATATCCTTCTGTGAAACCAAAATGCTTTCCAGATTGGGAGACTCCTGCCCTCAGAAGAGGACACCTAAGTAAATTCTAGCATTTTTAGCCATTAACATTTCACACCATTAGCCACGTAAACACAAGTCCAATTTGAATTAGAATGTATGGAGGTCCCTTGGGTTTATGAATATTTTGTTTTAATCCCTTTTCAGTTATAACATCCTTATATTGCCACATTCTATCACTGCAGATTTAGTGTTGAATGGTATAAAATCTTTCAATTTAAAGTGCTATCATGATTCTTCTAAAGCTATGGTATCACAGATAAATTATACCTTTCCAGCAGAAGTGCTGCTTAGCTTATAAAGCTATATAAATCTGAATTTCTCTCTCAGATTTGATAAATCAAAAAGTTCATCCTTTCTACTGTCCTTTATTATAAATTAAGTATTTCAAATTAGTTTCATCCTCTCCCAAATCCCAAAGCATGGTTGGCCTATTTCAGAAAAAGTTATTTAAATTTTTAGCTGCCACACAGTGCTTGCTTATTTGTAGAATGAGATTCCAGTACCTGTGTGGTAACTAGCGCTTGAATTGTAACCACTACATAAACCACTCAGGATCTGCAAATAGCGGAAAGGTTTGTTTAGAAGTAAATGGGAAGTGTATTTGTCAGTGCTACGAGGTAGTTTTCAAATGATAAATGACTTCAAACAACAGTGATTATGCTGTAGAAGAGAATATTTTTACTGTAGTGAGAGAGAGTTACATTTCCAAGGTCAATATTGTCCCTTATGCTCTGGACAGACCTTGAAGAAATCTTTTGTGCACGCCTTGTAATTCAAAATTTGAAAGAAATGTTGACAGCAAGAAGAGCATTTCTGCTGCCTGCTGGTTTTGCATGTCAGTTAATCTCTTTTAGCAATGCAAAGCATCTAAGGTGAGCATCAGGCTCATTTTAGACCCTTCAATCTTCAGTTAAGGAAATCTTCACCATTTGTTTTGGGTTTGACTGGTTTTATTAATTTACTTGATCACTTGTTTGGAAACAAAATCAGTACTTTTAAGGAACAAGCTGACACACACAATTAACAAAGTGCCAGAAAATAAATTGCTAACTACTGAAAGGGCATACAGCTTTTTTGGAAGAAGAGACGTGTGTGCCTTGGCTTTAAAACATGTTCTCCTGACATTTTTTTGATCCAGAAGGAATAAACATTACTTCATAACTGGCAGATCCATATCGTGATTATCTTTAAGAAATCACCTCTCCAGTCCCGCCACAGAAGAACGTGGCTGGGCAGATGGAAAGCTGTGAGAGCCTTTGATGAGAGGCCGATAGATGCTTATCCTTGTGGTGACAGCCAGATTTATGAGCATCGTATAGACCAACCTGAGGAAGCCTTTGCCACCTGTAGATCAAGAAGGGTAGCTATGTTTTGATTCCAGAGCAAGAAGACTGAAGTCAGTATAATAAGTTGGATTCTGCTACATGATGAGCAAGGCCTTCCCTATTGAGTAATTAAGAGAATGTGCAAAGAATATGTTTTTCTCAGTAAGATTAACGGATCAGAGTCAATGCGTACATGGGACAGACTTTCCTGCCACAGTGATCAGCCTGAGTCAGTCCTGCAAAACCGCAAACACAGTCATGTCTTCGTAACGCTTGGTGCAATTGCATTCCTGCTGGAGTGAAACCCCTCAGGTTTGGGACAGTTTTTGGTTGAAAAATCGTCACAGACCTTTCCCTGAGAAAGCCGTCTCCCTGGTCCTCCCACTCACGGTCTGTGCACTGTCAGCCCCAGTGCAATGACAGACCACAGAAGCTGCTTTGAGGCCTGAAGAGAGATTGTCCCCAAGATACTTGTTATCAGACTGATTCTGGGCACCATGCACAACCTCCAGCTTTAGAAGTCACCAGGATGGCATATGTATGACATTCTTATGTATGTATATACACACGCGAACACGTATATGCAAACACATGCATACATACATATAAATGTAGTAGTTCTGGTTATTTAGCTGCTAATTGTATGTTTAGCAAAGGACAATGCATTAAATTAATCCCTTGTGTAAGCACATTGTTTTTCATGAAGTTATACCAGCAGTAATTAGTGCCCCCATCCATTTCTCCAAGCTTTCCTATCTGATTAGGGAGAGAAAAGAAGTCCCCAGCCCAATTAAGCATTCCAGCTGGGAAAAGTGTGAATTTTGGAGGCCATTCTTTGCTTGAATTTGGCTGTCTCCTCCTTAATTATTATAAACATATTAGCTACAGTTGTTTGTTTTGGAAGGTAAACAGAAATAAAACATTATGAAAAGCGATACAGTAGCAGAGACCACAACTATGTCTAACACTGCCTGTGGATTCCCATAAATGTCAATATTTTCATTAGATGACTGACGTTCTTACTGAAGTGGCCAGCGCTGTTCCAGTAATTCATGATTTCCTCTCTTGTTCTCCTTCAAATATGAGCTACCTCCTGCTGTTTGTGCAGCTAGTCCAATACAGTGGATTGCTCACAGCATCTGAAATACCCTCACGTCGAGATCAGAAAACAAACGAAATCTTTTCCCCCAATCACAAGAAACAGCGCTGGGAAAGGATTTCTAAACAGACCTTGTTTGTGCCACCTGGGGAGCAGCCTTTTCACTAGCCCTGATTGATAGTGACAGCTTAAATCCTTCAAGATCCCACCCATCCCATCTGGTGGGTAGTAGAATTGCCCGTGTTGTAGGCACCCCAAATCCAGCAAGGCTGGATGTGTACGTCTGCGCGAAGAGCAAGGCAGAAGAGTGGTGGAAAGCTGCCTCTGGAGTCCCATTCAGCAGCAGCACTGGCTTCAGTTCCTTTGGGACAAGTGCCTTGCCAGAGTTTGCGCCACCCTGGAAACTCACATTGGAGTTGCTTGAGGGACTCCTCAACCTCAGCTGCTGGACGTGTTTGTGAGCATGATTTCAATCATTCTTTATGCATTTTTTAAATGGAAGAGCTGGTTTCACTGGCATCAACCTTTCCGTGGTTTTGGTATCTAAGGATTACAAGGCACAAATTTTCTTATAAATGTAAGATTTTAAAAATCTATTCCCATAATTAAGAAAAACCCACTGTTAAAAAATAATTGTGTTTCCCTTCAAGCTGTAATCAGTTATAAACTCAGGAGTCCCAATATCAGTCCAATACAGCGTTAATATTTCTAGGAACCTGTAGGCTCAAGTAACATCCCAAAAAAGCATTACATAGTCTAACTAAAATGTCCTTGGGGAGAAAAAAAGGTCCAGGAAGATTTTGTTCATTTACACAGTACATGCAAAGCTTGAAATTCATTCCTGTAACAATATGCAAATAGTGGAGGAGCCTTACATTAAGTAGGACCATGTCTTGTCATGTCAGGAGGCAGCTGGGTAGACCGTGAGGTTGATCAGTTGATCAGTTGCACAAGAGTCTGACAGACCCTGCCCTGTGCCACTGAGTCTCAGCTGCCGCAGGCAGTCCTGTCGTGCATGTCCAGCCTTGCGCTGCTCTCGTGCGTCCTCTGTGTGTGTCTGATGGAGTCGCGCAGTCAGCCCTGCGCATCCGCTCCTCCGGTCACCCTGTGGCATCTCCAGCGGGGCGGATGTTTGCCTTTGTTCTCGACGTGTGTCCCAGCTGCACCCATTTCTCTAGCCAGAGGTACGGAGCTATCAAGCTCCTTGGCAGCTCCTGATGTTTGTTACAAATCCATTCAATTTCATATTTTCATTCCATTTAGCATTTCTGAGGCATTTTCTTTCAAAAGCTGTAAGTTGCCTGCCTGTGTGCCTCTGGGGGACACCCAGGTTTCATATCCATATGTTCAGATGGAAATAACATTCGAGTTGAAGATTCATAGTTCGGTCTATGAGTTGCTGATTTGGCTTTTAAGATGTAGATTTTCAACAGCCAAATCTTGTTTAAACTGGTAAATGCAGCTGCCGCCCTGCCAATCTGTGACCTTATTTCCTTCTGGATATTCCCGTTGGCTTGCACGTTGCTGCCAAGGTATGCAAATCGACCTATAGGTATTCCCTTGCCCTCTAAAGTAATTCTTCAGCTGAGAGTTGCTGGGGCTCTCATTAGATTAACTTTGGAAAACTGATTATGCATCCCATCTGTTTGTGATTAAAAATAATTTGTTGTGATTACATGGGGAAGTGTTGTTACTTTTGTACCCTATAGCTGCTGCCACAATGCAATCGTTTTTCAAGGTTTCTGTCTGCTCAGCACCTGTGCATGCTCCTAGCTCTCCTTCTCTGCTGCCAGTTTCATGGGAAATGTATGCAGCAGCCCTAGCTGCATTTCTTCCATCTTGCTTATTTTAGGCTAGTGGTATTAACAAGATGGTAGCCAAAATTATTCCAGTTTACTTGCAAAGCTATTTGCGGTTTTTTCTGACTTTTTTTTCTCCAACTTGAAAGAAAGCTAGGCAAGCGAGAGTGAAACAAGAGAATGACAGGAACTTGTATTTCTTACAGTCTGATGTGAACTAGATATAGTATTTGTAGATCAGACTGAATTTGTCACCTCTGAGTATTCAATACAAATGTTTAGGTGTCTTCTCTATGCAAAATAGCATTTCACCCACCACCGCAGGAAAAAATACTAGTTTTTAGGCATGATTATACCTGTGATGGAACTGGCACAGAGGTAAAACAAAAAAAGATCAAATTTTCAGAAACACAATGTTCACAAGCTCCATAACTTTGTTCTGAAAACTCTTTTTCTCAGATGCTTTTCCGTCCTTACAACAAAAGCAGGTTTTGTTGAGTTTTAAACTAATACTTCATTAAAAAGTAGCTGGAGAGGGATTTACTTGGTCTGAAGTGAGACTCCTTTCTGACCTTTCCCACACGGTCAGTTTGTGCATGAGGGTTGGTGTCCAGTGCAAACTTTTTATTTAGCAAGTGTAGTATCTATATGGTGTTTCCAAAACACCATGATCGGCACGTACTGCTGTGGCGGTGTGTGCAGTGATTGCATGTGGCACGAGATTGCGCATCAAAAATGTGTATGTGTGTGTTTTCCTTTTATCTTCAGGTCGTCTTCTTGTCGAACTGCACAGAGAGATGAATGAGAGCCCCAGGTTCATTATCATTTCATTATCACGAGCCTTGTTTTATCCATTCTGTTTCCTATTACTCGGTTCCTTCACTGGATACAGAAAATATTTTTCTTACTTGTCATCTTAATGCAAACTTTCCCAGGAACTTTTTGTCATTTTTCTTGCTCTTTCTGGATATTTGCTGTTGCTATGTAACCAAGATAAGACATTCAAAATCAACTTATCTATTCAGAATATTTTATGCCTAGATACATAGGTGTAAGTATAGATGTATGTAATATAGAATGAGCTATAAAAATTATATATTCTACATATTTTTGTTAATGTACATAAAATAATTTATGCAGGCTATGCAGTGCAGTGTTTTGAAAACAGTCTTCTCACAACTGTTTTTCTACCAGCTGGTGTTCCTGAGTGTGCACAAAAAAGCTGCAGTCACTCAGTGACATTAGTCCAGATTCACACCGCTGGCTTCCAGGCCAGAATTTGGCTCAGTAATGGCAATTTTATACACAGTCTGTGCAACGGAGAAGTTGAAATTACTGTTTTAACATTTGCAGTATTTTGCACTAATTCACGTTAGGCTTTTTTTTTCTACAGCGACACTTGCTCTGACCCAATAACCTCATGACTGTGTTGCTAGTAGTATATTAAAGACCGTAAACTGTGGCCTTGCTTAGTTGCTGGGAAAAAAACCCCGTGAGCTTCGAAGGCTTGATGGGCATCCCCAAATGCCAGCTGCCACTTGAAGAAGTGTGTGTCTAAGGCAGCAAACCAGTGTCTTCACACCAGCCCGAGCTGAACACCGCTTCTGGGCTCGTGAGACGAGGGCGGTGGGGACGGAGGGGGCCACCAGAGCCCCTCAGGTACCCATGCCCTCCCTGTCGCGGCCAGCCAAGCCGGGTCTCCCTGGGAGCTGCGGGGCTCTGGAAGAGGACTCCTGCCCTGCGTGGGAGCAGGCATCCGCTCTGGAGCCCCAGTTGGCTGGTGGCAGTGACTCATTAAAGCCTGCATGTATGTTATGTGGTTGCCAAGGTAACGAGATAATTGAAGTAATTACCTTTGCAAATTCTCATGTTGATATTCAGCACGTAAGCCTGACTGTCATTGGGCAACCTGAGGCACGCATGCTGTAGCCATCTTTTCTGGCAACCAAAAATGCATTTTCATTATGCGGAGTGCATATTCCTGCAAGAGTTTTGGGTTTGGTTTTGGGTTTTTTTTCCGTTTGACAGGGCACAATGCTTTTCTTTGGAGTAAGTCAGTTTTTGCCTTGGATACCCCTCTGAGACTCGTTGCAGATATAGCAGCTGCAGATCTGGTTCTCTCCTTACACTTAAATAAACATTCCTGTCCTGACTGGCAAAACCCGTCTCTGTTTTCCACGGTACCTGCATAGGCAGGGCTGTTAATGCTACCGCACAAAGGCTGATGTTATCACCCAAATCTGCTCCAAGAGAAAATGCAGTAGAAAACCCTACCCTGTCGATAAGAGCAAACCTGCAGATGCTTCGAAAATGTCCAAAGGAGCAGTCGGTAACTGAGATCGCTGCAGCAAACAGCTGGATCCCATCTCAGCCGATGATGACAAGGCACGTTTCTGCTTGTGCATGTTTGGGGAGGTTTGTTTTCCTGCAAACTGGAGCCGCGGGCTCGGCAGCCGGACATCCCTGCATGGCCCCACTGCCCTGCACTGCCCAGTCCCTCAGCAGCCCCGCAGTCCCAGCTCATGGCATGGGGAAGCTTTTCTTCTGTTTTTGGTACACATTGGCCAATCTGTGCTGGGCATTTTGCTGGAACTAAGAGTATTTATTTCACTCATGACCCAAGGCAAATCTGAATGTAGGCTTCCAGAAGTGTTAAAACAGTATAGATGGAGTTTAACGGCCCAGACTCCAGGCTCTATAAATTTAACTATTCCCATATATCCAGTGTAACTTACAAGTTGATTAAAACATGTGTGAATTGATTTCTGTAGACTGACACTTCACGGGTGGCTTTAGACTGAGAAATGATCCAGTTTTGCTTTATGAAGTGCCCTGTATCTTGCACGTATGGCTTGGAAGTTGTTTTAGAAGATCTCTGAGGCTGCTGGTCTGCTGGACCAGCTGAGCTGACAGTTTGGCTGGGAGACAACAGACAGATTATTATACTCCTTTCACTGCTTGAAGGTTACAGAAAACACAAATAATATGGCCATGAAGGGAGAGCAAAAGCCACCCAGCTGCGTTCCTTTGAATGAAAAATAACTCCAGCCTCAGACTTAGACAAGTGCAGTAATTTTAACAAGATAGACACTCCAGAATGGTTCTGGAGAAACCAGAATAGTTCATTGTCGATGGTAACACTCATACCAATCACCTCAAAAAGAAATGGACCCTTTTGCCCCCGCATTAAACCTACACCAAGTGCTCCCGTGCCCTCAGAATTTCAGGGGAGACTTATGCCCATGTACATCTTATGTCTTATATGCCTGTGCACATCTGCTGGTGCAATAGTGTGACCTCCAGTGAAGGTCTTATGTCGCTGGCTCCAGCTGAAGAGGTTACGGAGGAAGGCGATAGCATTCTTGGCAAGACATCATGGAGCCAATCTTGATTGGTTTTTGGGCCACCACTAGAAAAGCTTCATAAACTGCTCCACAGTCCCATGCCAGTAAAGATGTCAGTCAGCGCTATCACCTTCTCCATATTTCCACTTGCCTCTTACCTATTATCTTTAATAGCAGTTGCTAATGTTAAAAGCAAAGATAACTGATACACTCCTAAATAAAATTCCTATAAACTTGATTTTGATAATAGAGCTATAACGAAAGGTGTATAGTTTCAGCAAGAGTTTACAGCGTGCGTTTCATTATCCTTGCAGGAAGGCTATTTCCACTCCTCTCTGGTGCCATGCAATACCCAGGTGAGAGACAATCTAATTTAGGTGCTGTGTCTCCAGCAGCAGCCAGAGGGTTGTTTGTAAGAGAAATCAGCCACCACTGCCATAACCACATGAGTTTGTGAGGTTTAGGATTAAACTCAGCCTGAAACTGAATGGTTTGGGATTTTGTGAGGAAAATCGTTATTAATCTGGCTTTGTCATTCTGTCACTCCACTGGTTGTTTTCAGTCTTTGTGTTCTGCTATTTGCAGGGTGTGCAAGAATGAGAAAGACTAATGAAGTGCAAAGCTGTGATGAAAGTATTGTTTTGCAATGTGGCATGATGCAGTTTTCTATAGAATTTTCTGTAGAACTAGACTTACGTAGCAAAATCAGTTTTGAAAAGGGAGATATAATGATCTTCAAGACAGTATACTGGAATACAAGGAGCGTGCTGGGGTTTTTATGATTGCTGTGTGAAATTCCAAGCAATGCATTCCTGGGACTTAGCTGGGAAACTGGAGTGTGTACTTGCCATTTGTAAATCGTATTACTTAAATTCCCCATTAACTTATGTAACTCACTATCTATCTGGATAATCTAGCATGCTGGACTGCTTCCAGACAACCCAAACCAGACAGAGGGCTTGGACATTGCTTTGGTTACTGAGACACTTGAAGTGGAAGCCTAATTCCACACCCTTTCTGTATTGCATCTTTCTCAGGTCTTAAAATCTACTTTTAAACCTTGATTCTGGAATGCAGTGAGATATGTTCCCCGTCCCCAGCCCAGAAGTCCACAGCATGTCATTGCACGTGTACTTAAAGTTAGCAACCTGACAAGCAACTGTTGAAATGAACTGGGAAATATTGTAGGTGAGATGTGCATGTCTTGTGAGTGAGAAAGCAGCTTGTGACAGCCCTCGTTTTGAAGGCCGAGTCCCTGGTATCCATCCACCAAGCTACTTTTATCCTCCTGGACGTCTTTTTCAGTTCCTTGATTTGCATGAGACCTGTGTCGTGTCTGGAAATGAGACATCTGGCAGCTGAATGGACAGGGTGCTCTCCCATGAGCACCCTAGATGTTTTACCTGACATGCAGTTGTGTCCTTAAACTAAATGGGGTTGTCACAGTCTGTGGGAGCCAAACAACCTGGGTAGACCAGCCACTGCCTTTAGTGGGAGGCTAACTTCACTCCTGTGGACAGGGACTCCTCCTGAGCCCAGATGATGCCATTGGGAAGTCCTTGTAATTTCAGCACTGTGAGTATAACCCTGGGAGAAGGTATCTTCTCCTTCTGAAACATCTGTTGCATTCTTAATCTCAGGAGAGTATTTGCCATGTTATTATCCAGTAGTTGCACTGCACAATGTGATTTTTTTCCTCCTGATTATCCCCTTTCTTGCCTGAATAGACAAGCCAGGTACATCCTGGAGGAAGGGAAGCATTGTGCACGTTTTTAAAAAGGGTAGGAAGGAGGACTCTGGAACTACCGACCTGTCAGCCTCACCTCTGTGCCTGGGAAGATCATGGAACAGATCCTCCTAGAAGCTCCGCTAAAGCACATGGAGGACAGGGACATGATTCAAGACAGCCAGCATGGCTTCACCAAGGGCAAGTCCTGCCTGACCAACATAGTGGCTTTCTGTGATGGCGTGACTATATTGGCTGACAAGGGAAGAGATATGGATGTGATCTGTCTGGACTTCTGTAAAGCCTTCGACACAGTCCCTCACAACATCCTTCTCTCTAAATTGGAGAAATATGAATTTGATGGGTGGACTGTTCGGTGGATAAGGAATTGGTTGGAAGGTGGTAGCCAGAGGGTAGTGGTCAACAGCTTGATGTCCAAATGGATGTTTAACATTTTCATCCATGACTTAGCAAGATTGAGTGCACCCTCAGCAAGTTTGCAGTTGACACACCAGAAGAACGGGATACCATCCAGAGGGACGTGGACAAGCTCGAGAAGTGGGCCTGTGTGAACCTCATGAGGTTCAACCAGGCCAAGTGCAAGGTCCTGCATCTGGGTTGGGGCAACCCCCTCTATCAACACAGGCTGGGGGATGAAGGGCTTGAGAGCAGCCCTGCAGAGAAGGACTTGGGGGTACCGGTGGATGAAAAGGTGGACATGACCCAGCAATGTGTGCTCGCAGGCCAGAAGGCCAACCATATCCTGGGCTACGTCAAGAGAAGCATGGCCATCAATTCGAGGGAGGTGATTCTGCCACTCTACTCTGCTCTGGTGAGACTCCACCTGTAGTCCTGTGTCCAGCTCTGGAGACCCCAGCACAAAAGAACATGGAGCTGTTGGAGTGGGTCCAGAAGAGGGCCACAAAGATGATCCAAGGGCTGGAAAACCCCTCCTATGAGGGCAAGCTGAGAGAGTTGGGGCTGTTCAGCTTGGAGAAGAGAAGGCTGCAGGGAGACCTTATAGCAGCCTTCCGGTACCTGAAGGGGGCTTACAGGAAAGATGGGGAAAATATTTTTAGCAGATCTTGTTGCGATAGGACAAGGATTAATGGCTTTAAACTAAGGCAGGGTAGATTTAGACTAGATATAAGGAAGAAATTTTTTATAATCAGGGTGGTTAAACACTGGAACAGGTGGCCCAGAGAGGTAGTGGAGGCCCCATCCCTGGAAATATTTAAGGAGAGGTTGAATGGGGCTCTGAGCAACCTGGTCTAGTTGAAGATGTCCCTGCTTACTGCAGGGGGGTTGGGCTAGATGACCTCTAAAAGTCCCTTCCAACCCAAAGTATTCTATGATCTATGATTCTATGATCCCCTTCACATGTTTTGTATGTGGAGAGCAAAGAGGAATGTTAGCATCTCTTTAGCTTTGAATACTTGAGCAGTACCAATAGAGCAGAAAGTGTTCTCCAAGCTCAAAAGTCCACCATCGAGGAGGTGCTTAGGCACTCTCCTGATTCCACCACTCCTTTGCTGTTTCTCTTTCCAGAAAGTCAACTCTTTTTACTCTGTCCCAGTAATCTCTGGAGATAATAGGCTCATTTTATGATTTCTACACAAGAGGCACAAAGGCAGCTACAATCCAACTTCTACACTTAAAATGATCCAAAAGGCAAATCTCTTTTCAAGGCATTTGAAACCAGCAGTTGTTTGGGTTTTTTTCCCTCAGGATCTAATGGAAAAAAACATTCAAGCTCTCTTCAGGGGTGTGTGGTTTTAGATTAGTATATTAATCTTTATTATCTAAATTAATGGAATTTTTGTGTTACATAAATGTTTATATAATATAATCCTTGCCAGTGCTGGAGGTAATGGGTGTCGCCACTGTACAATATTTTGCATTCTTTGTTATTTACGTTATTTATGAACATATTGGCCAAAATTCCAAACAAGTGCATAGTCACAATGCTGCAAGCCTGCCCTTGGAGATTCTATCTCCTAATCCATGTGTGAGAAACCACGGAGGTGACAGTGAGCAGAATCAGCTTTCCCATAGGCACTGAGGTCAGAGGTCTGGGTAGGATGCAGGTGTAAAGTTCTGACGCGGGAGTCTGCGAAGTCATTTCGCGGCTGTGTGAGCACACAGACAAGCTCAGACGTTTCACAATCCGTGGACAAGTGCTGAACATATGTCTGATAACGGAACACGTTTTTTCATGGTCTCTTTCCTGGACTTCTACGTACTTCCCCTCTGCAAGAGTCCATGGTTCAGTTCTTTCAGCACTTCTAAGACTGTGTTACTAGGAATGAAATCTAGGGCCTTTAAAATGCCAGGTTTTGGTATTGATAGTAGCATACGTAATGATCTAAGCAATAATGTTGCAAAAGATTCAACACAGCAAGTTAACCATTTTCAGTGCTGTTTGAAACACTCACACTTCTGTAAGCAATGCTGTCGGTGGAGTCCTTCCTCTTGCATGCAGCTTGCTGTTCCTGCGTGCACAGTGCATAGAACCTGGAGAACATGGTACTGGTGCATATGATTGTTATTAAAGGTCCAGACCAGTTCATTATAATTCCCTTTTGAGAGAATGTGGTCCATTTTTCTCTGATCCTTGCCTCGGATGGGAGTTTTGTGTTTTCTGCTGCGCCCAGCCTCAAGGCAAGTGTTCCTCAGGGAAACCACAACAGAACCTCAGGCAGTTTCTTTTCTTTTCATGGAAAAGGGTCTCACTTTGAAAGAACCCTCAAATTATCGCAGCTCCTTGATTTTTATTTCATACTCTTCAGCCTAAGAAATATGATGGAGCTCTGTGTCTTGGAAGAACAGTTTCTCCCGAGTCTGCCAGTGTGCCCTCCTGAAAGCATATGGGTTTCCCACAGTTTTCTTCAGAGTACTTCTAGCCACTTTGCTTCTTGTCCCAGCTGGAAGCAGAAACTGCCAGAGGTTCATGAAAATGAAAAACGGTGAGTGGAATATGTTGTAAATCCACACTTTCAAACCCCAATAAGGCTTAATTATTATTTCATCCAAAGTGGCTCACGTAATTATTTCTCCCAGGTTTTAATGCTGTAAACCTGTCTTCTGCAGCACACATCCACATTCCCTTTGGCCGTGCCAGGAACTCACATCCAGATTTATCACTTGAGCACAAAAACATACAATGATCCTTTAAAACCTTCCATTGCTAGAGAGCTAAATATCGCTGCCTCAGACTAGAAGCACTCTTTACAGTAACTATGAGGAAGTGTGGGGGAACACTGAAGAAACAGTGTCTATTTAACTAAGACAAAACTGGCAAATTTTTAAGGTCATCTCCACAAGGTATGGTCAAATAGCACTTGAGGGCCTTACATAACTTGGACCAGAAATGATATGCCATTACAGAAAGCGAAGGGCATGTCAGAGATAATTTCCTCTTCGTGTTGTTGTGTTGCCATTCTGCCCCATTGCTCCAAATGTGATACATGTCATCACTAATAATTCCCGCACCCCACAGCACACCTGTTTTTCCCTTTAATTCAGCATTCAGGTGGACCAGCCAAACTACACATGGTTGTGAGTTCCAGTGGGGACACGGCTGGTATATTTAAGAGACTGATTTCAAGTTCACATTTGTAATGAAATGTATGAGGTGGTGTTCCAAGAGGCATGCTTTGTCATTGTCCTCTAGCCTAACATAGTTAATTTTTAGTATTATTAGTAAATCAAAGTTCTTAGATTTTAAGAACTTGGGGAAATGTGTAATTGCACTCTGGTGGCTCCTTTTCAAACTTCACCCCTGTGACATCCATTCTTGTTCCTGGGGGTGGATAGATAGATAAATAGAGAGATAGATCAGAAATACTTTCTGTATTTTAGAGTTTATCTTCTTACATATGCCAAAAAGATTATCTACTGCTTTATTTGCAGTTACCCCCTGGCTTCTGTCCATCTCTTAAAGACAGGGTCACAGCAGCACAGCCCTTCGTTTTTTGGAAGAACTGTGCCAGTAAAAGAGGAAAAGAAGGTGACTGACCACAATGGAGACTTGTGCAGTTGGGGAAAATTAGAAGTCCAATTATTTTCTAGGCCTTATTTTTTCCTCATCTCAGGCCTCTGGATCATTAAGTGATGCCGACAGTTCTTCCAGAGTCTTATTTCCTTGCTCTACTGTTTGTACAAACAAACTCATCCCCTTTCTAAAGCCTATGCTGTCTTGCTTTTTCTTAATTCTGTGCTTATTATGACTACTTTGTGGATCATTCATGAGTTTATTTTTCATGCTGCTTGGAAAAGCTCCTGTCCCTTCAAAAACTGCATGGACCTTCATGGGCGATCTGTGTGTACAAGATAACATCTGAGTGTTGCTAAAACAAGAAGCAAAACTAAAAAACAATCGCTCTGAAGGTCCAAGACTTTCCTCCTGCACAACACAATGTAAGCATAAAATTCAGTATTTACTAAAGGATTACATGTTATGTCTTATGACATGCAGCTCATTAATGTGTGATTATATATGTGTGATATCAGTGAGGTAAATCCCTAAAACCAGCCCCAAACCTCCATGCAAGAGGTCCTTCCTCACCCAGGCACTGCGATTCTCACAAACCGTGTCCTTCCCTGCGCAAGGCAGCTTTTCAAAAAAAAACAAATGAACCCAACATCATCCACACGACTTCCTACGCTAACTCACGTATAAACAGCGACCCTATTTATACTTCCCAGCAATCTTTCCTGTTAGTAGCAGGATTACTAATTGCTGGCTTACAGCTCCTTCCTCCCTGCAGCAGTCAGACCAGCGGAGCCTGGACGCCCTCCAGTTTTTCCACCGCAGAGGAGACAGGCATTTCCAGCCCTGCGCCTGCAAAGCCAGCTCCACCCGCACCGGAGCCCGGCCAGAAGCAAACCCGCCTGGTTTTATTTTTCCCAGCAGAGGCGCAGGTCTGTGTCTGCGCAGCGTCATGGTCAAGGCTTGTGCGGGGATGGAAGTCCAGGAGGTGACCTGGCCCCGCGCCTCCCCATTTCCGTTTATCCCAGAGAAGAACGGAGGGTTCCTATTAAGCAGCCCTTAATTTGGGGAAATGATGTGCGGTTTCCACTTGGAAACTCTTCATTAAATAGTCTGCGTAGGCTTGGGAGTGGGTCTGTGTTTATCTGAACGCAAATTTTGTTTTCCTGGGGGTGAGCAAATGGCAGGGTAAATTAGGGGCCGTGAGTTTTCACTCCAGAATAAAAATGTCCTGTGCCAATTCTGCCAGCCCCGGAGTAAGGAAAGAAGAAGTACAGAGATCCTGTGTGCTTTCCACTTTGCTTGTTCCTGATTTGAGCGTCTAATGTCTTATTAATTAATTAATAAGACATTAATTAATTTATATTGTTTATCTAGGAAGCCAGCTTTCCTTCACCTTTGGGAGGCAAAGCACTGAAGCCAAGAAAGTAACAGTCCTTAAGAATTCACCATGGCCAAGAGAGGCCGGGTTTTGTTAAAAGATACATTTTATCAAATGGGACTTGCACTCCCCTTATATCCCTCTGTCTTTATGTTTTTGTTTTCGTTTTCTCTTTTCCTTAGGGTTTTCCATTGACTGAATTGTCTAAACACTTTGACCATGATTGCCAAATTGTAAATACTTCCCTTCAGAGATGATAATGTAGATAAAACAGTTGACTAGCTACCTACATAGGAGGAATACACAGCAACATGAGTTCTTAGCACTTATTTATCATCTAGAGTACCTTAACTATTAGCATTATGACAAAGACTTGGAATTCTCTCCTGGAGCTGGGGACATGCGTAGGGATTGCAGGCAGGAGGCTGGCTGCAGGCAGCGTTGCAGCACGGGCAGAGCCGATGGGGCAGGTGCGCGTTGCACTCCTCTGTTTCTGGCAGGGTTTGCTACAGAGTTTGGGGTGCTCAGCCGCCCCGGGCACCTTGTCCTACGGGCTGGCACCTTGCAAAGGGAGGAAGGGGCAGGGAAGTGCGGCGGCTTGGCCTTTTCTGCTCTTGCTCTGCCTCCAGTGCCAAAGAGCTGTTTCCACTTACTTTTCTAAAGGTGACTTTCATCAGGGGGAAAAAAAAATATGGCAGGTTTACAGGTATGTAAACACCTTGTTTTACAAACAGTAATATAAAAGCTCGACTTGACCTGACAGCTTTTCTTTAAGGAAAGTATTCCCTGTCTATAATGAATCTCCTGTCACTAATTCCTGTTTCCAGAAACCAACTGTACTGTTCCAAGAATGTGTTGCACAAGCAAATTCATAACAAAGTAATCATGGAGAAAGCAGGTTCCTTATAGCAAAGTTATTATAAAGCATTGCAGACACGGTTATTTTAATCTTCCGAAGTGTCTCTATCAGTACTTCCCTTCCTCCGAGCAATTTGGACCAGAATGACAGCAGCAATAATTGAAGGATGAGTCACTGGCTATATTGCAGGTGAGACATCATTGCGGAGGCCAAGAAACAAACCTTAAAGACTTGTTTTTATACTGCTGCTGTATCTCTCAGCCTTGTTTTATATTGCCACTGTATCTCTCAGCCTGGCAGTCTTTACAACGGCACCACAAGTGTCACGGGACTCAGAGGCCATCAGCATGGCTGCTCGATTTCAAAGTTTCCCTTTCACCTGCAGAAAATCACTCTCAGTTGGTTCCTGTCATAGAAGATCATAGTTTCTGGCCTCATTTTTTTATACCAATATTAGTCAAATAAACATATTCTTTGAGTGTGCTTTATGAATTTGTTACCTGAAATATTTTACAGGATAACTATTAATTCAGACTAGGCCATTTGGGGATCTCTTTTCACTATAAAAATCAATCTTTACAAATACTTAACACAGCATAAAGGAAATACTTTTTATTTAAATTCTCTTGATAACAACTATGATTGTGTTATAAATGTGTTATGATACTGAGCAATACACTGTTTGCAAATCCCGTTCTCACAGTTGGCTACAGAGTGGTCTCTATGCCATGAACAGTATCTGAATACAGAAATATACCAGTGAAAAATCAGTCCCTGAAATTCAGATTTGATCTGGGTTTGAGCCAGCGGAAGGGAGGTGGTGAACAACTCAGAATTCTTGAAATTGCTGTTGAGATCAGGATCCAACTCTAGACAAAAATGGCCATCGGGGTTTAGAAGAAGAAGACCACAAAACTGAGATTAGAGACTGCTCAGAGTTTTCAGGTTTTGAACTTTGCAGTTTCAGCACTGGCAGAGAGAGAGCAGTACTGAGCACCGAAAGCCCTGGAGTGAGATACAGAGAGCAAACGGGGGAGGTGAAGATGCAAGACGATCAGGAGCGGGATAGGATGAAGAGGGCAGGGGAACTACCTTTTGCAGTTGATGCTTGGGCTTGGGTGACCGGGGCAAGTTCAGAAGTTCTGGCAAAATTAATTTTGCCATCCATGACAGGTAAGCTGCTTCCGCAGCATGCTGAGGCAGGAAAAGAAGCTGGAGGGAGCCGGGGTCCTGCCTTCCCTCCTGAACACGCCTGAAGCGGAGCCTGGGGATGCGGGACAAGCATGGTGCTGCTTGGGCAGCCTGTCCTCAAAACTGAGCAGGTACCACCACTCTGAATTATTAACTTAAATTTATTAAGCAGATTAATCTGATTAGACCAGAAAGAAAGACAGCCTGTTTTTCCTACCACGTAGGGATCTACGAAGAAAGTTAGCATCATTGACCTTTTTGTCTCAGAAAAGACTTGAAATTCACGCTTTTCCCAGGGTGGAAGCCTGGAAAGGGATTTTTACCGTATAAAGGAGGCGCAGGGGGCAGGGAGCTGCATGTACCTGGCACTTTTAAGGATGCACTCACCAGCTCTGGGGCCCAGGAGACAGCTAATGAATAGTAACATGATCTGTCTTTTGTGTGAAGTGAAGGAGTTTTGGAGCCGGGCAGGGAGAAGGGAGGGCTGAGCCAGCCAGGAGCACGCACCGACTAGCACCAAGGCAGAGAAAACAGCTCTTGGAACCACTTCCATAAATTTTCTTTTCCTTGAAGCATCCGACAAAAAAGGAGAGAGGGGAAGGGAGGGGGAAGAGAGGGAAGGGGGAGGGAGACAGATGGAAGTGTGAACGGAGCCGTAAAACCTTGCAAAAAGCAGGGATAGGCAATCATTTCACATTTTGGCACAGCCGCCTCCTGCGACGGCTGGAGAGCCTCAATGTTAAGAGCTTGCTGCTCTCCTCTGCCGCCTCTCCCAGAGCCTGCCCGTGGCGCGGGGTTGATCTCGGAGAGCTCTGTGTGAAGAAACAAATAAATCAATGAAGCCAGAGGACTCAGCAAGGGCAGCAAGCAGGCAGGGACACGCGGTGAAGCAGAGTGGGGAGGGACCAGGAATCCCCCAGCAGCAAAGCACCTCAGAGTAGGGTGGCCAGTCACAAGGCTCCTTGTCCCGGCCACCACCAGCCCACGACAGGGCCAGCACGGCTTCAACCCCTCTCTGGGACCAGTGAGGAGCCCCCATGGGGTCTTGCAGCACACCTAGCCCCACACATGCCCACCACCAGTGCCAAATGTGTTTGGAGCAGCCATAATGGGACCTGAGAAGTGGCTCCTTCCTCAGGCTCAAGTCCTGAAAATTGCAAAACAGAGCCCTTGTGTAAAAGCGACTTTTGGCTTTTGTTCCATCCTCTGACACCTTCCTCTTAACACCGGAATTCTGTGCTGAGGAATATTTCTTCATGTTAGGAAAATGTGGATGGGAAGAAAGTCAATATAAACACGTCATTAATCATCAGGTGTTTCCTTTTTTAGTTCTGAGTACTTTAAACAACAAATACATAGAAACAAAAATTACTTCTTTCCAACCTGTAGTAGTAATGGCTGGACCATTAACTTATCAAATGTCATGATAACGTGTAGTTAGTTATATGGCAGCTCCCAGGCAAACAGTTCAAAGACACGTTCCTGTTGCCATCCCTGTTTCACAAAAGTGTGTGCTGAGCAGAGGGGGCAAAGTGACGTCCCCAGGATTGTGAAAAAGGCTGGGTCCAACCCCCTTTCGAAGCAATGAAATCAGTTGCATTGACTTCATCTGGGGATTTGGAGAAGACCCTGAGTCAGAGTGTGGAGAAGCAAAAACACATCTGCTGATGCCCTCAACATTTGTCTCCTAGATTAAATCATGATTTTCTTTTATTTGGGAGAGGGAAAGGGATTGTGGGAAGCACAGTCACCAAGGCAAACAATAAGACTGGCTAAAGCATACAAAAGTGTTAAAGTGCTTAATGATAGTTCTAAGAAATGCTCAGTGAAAAATATTTTGTATCTAATAAATGTATGACTAAGAACACAATAATATTCACAGAGTCATAACTCCTTCCAGCAAAGACTTTGAATGCAAAACAGATCAGATGGCTCCCTGACAGAGAAAAGCAATTGGTTGTTATTGCAACCACCATGGTAACTTCTCAGCTCTCTTTACTGCCATTCCAGGTGGTAAAGCAGGGGGGCAGAATACGGCGTTACTGATACTACAGCAAAGACTTATCTGTGCTTGCTTTCACAGCCTTCTGAAGCAATCTATTCCTTTATTTTCTGCAATGACTCGGGTCGGTTGCTGTTAGGAAATCACAAAGATCACTGTAATGGGAATTGTCACTGAAAGCCAAAGACATCTTCCTAGTTAGGCTTTGTAGAAAGCTGCAACTTTAACATTTTAATGGCTGAAGGGCCATAGAAACTTAGAGGAATGAACTAGTAGCTGAGTTAAAGGAGGTTTCATACCAGGGGCAGACACAAGCCCAGTTCAGAGCTACAAAAGTCACAGTGTAATACAAATGTACCACACTTCAGATGCCAGGGACTTGGGGGACACCACTGAGAACATAGCAAAGGGTTGCTGCTGTTATTGGAGTAACTTCAGTAGTAAAATAAAGTGCTTTGTGAATGCTTAGAAATTGCAAATTCCAATAGTGTTGTGAAATACAGATGCAAAGTGAAAGTGAACAATGATACACACCAAACTGCTTGTTCCTTAATGTGTAGGTGATGATGGAAGAGCAACAAGGTGCTCCAGAGTTAAAACGTGCAAACAGAAAACACACTGCATTAAAGTGAGAAGGTGCAGTGTGCACTCATTGCTGGAAATAAATGACAGTGTTGAAATGAAACGTCTCCTCTGAAACGTAGTGGAGACAGGACTGGTAGGATTCTGGCAAGTTGGACTCTAGTCTGTGTACTGTTGGGTGACCTTAGGAAAGACACTTTGTTGAAGGCTGTGCAAGATGGGAATAGTCACCTCCTTTATGAACTGAAATAGAAGAATGAATTATTATGGTTGTTATTTTGGTCCTCTCTGGTCATTTCTCTCCATCAATTCAGCATCACTGTTGCTATCCTCTGACATATGAGATGCTGGACAAGCTTAATCAGGTGTCATTTATGAAATGATATGGGAGTAAATTTTACTTGTAGTTTAACAAGAACCCAATTATATTATTCACTGAATCATCGCAATGTCAACCTCTTCAAGACTTATGTAACTTAAACAAACTTTAGGCTGTTGCTAGGGAAGATATTATAGTATTATAACAATTATAACAGTGAAGGGTTGTAACAATTCTCTGATGGAGGCATTGCTTACTTTTCAGATTTTTCTCAGGTTTATACGGATGGCCTTTAATTTGATTGCTTTTCACAGGTCTTACCACAATGCTTATCCTTTATTTTCAAACAATGAGTAAAGATGTTTGTCAAAGGCTACAGAAAATCCTGAAAGTGAGAAGTACACTCAGTGTTTGTGCTTGGTGAAAGCTATGGAGACTGCATTTTGGCTCTGTCTTCTTACAGTCTTTTTCTGTAAAACACAATGATTAAAATAGAGTATGTTTTATGATGGCATTTGGAATCAATTTTTTTTTTCCTTTTACCGCATTTGCCTAGTATAAATGAGTGTCGACACAGCCGACTGAGGAACGAGACACACACCGCTCCTCAGTGCCAGTTCAGTGGGTCTCTGTGCCCTCTTCTAACACCCTGGAAAGTCACTCTTGAAAGCCATTGGGAGGTCATATAGATTCTGCAGCTTTGGTAGTTTACCATTAAAAAGCATTCAAAGTGTATTTATTAATCACACAATGCACTTCCTGCATCACCCAGCCCAGCCGGGCTTTCGCGGCGCACAATAGCACTGTATTTATTGCGTATCCTCCAGGGCAGGGATTTAGTGTTTGGCCAGCAAAGAGGAACAGAATGTTTTCGTCGTCTGTGAGTAACACGGTGACTAAGTGCAGGGCTCCAAATGGATCCCAGATCTACTGGGACAGCGCGAGACAGGATGTGAAGAAGATAACATCTGAAACCACTCTTAGCCCCAGTGAGAAGGGGACGCAACCACCTCCGCCAACCCAGCAAAAAAAGGCCTTCGCTGCCAATCAGAAAGCATTAAAAGGCTCTTATGGACATGAGCGTCCATTTTGAAGAAATCCAAAGCTAGTACTAAATGACTGTATTGTTAACGAATTTCCTATGAACACTGATCCTTGAGTTGTTGGGGCACATACGCACACTACTCTGACGACGACAGGACATCACCATGGCCCTTAATCTAAACAGGATGGAAAAATAGCAACCGAAAAACTTCGTGACTAATGAAACAAGGACTCACAAGGAGGTAGATGATGACGGTTACTTTTAATTATTTCTGCTTCTTACTATTTCTTCCCCCAGATTGTTCATGTAGATGAGCCAAAGATGTTAGATATTAATTCCATTCTGTAGTAGCACATTGCGTAGTAGTCTTTAGCCTGTTAGTGTTTCTCATGTAATGTGAGAAAGGTTATGTGAAACATTGAGGGATTTTGAAACTCTTTTATGTGTAGTAATAGTAATAAAAATACTAGAAAATAAATTAAGCCTAAGTTTTCAACACTCGTTGCATGGGATTTTTTGTAATGGCTAGAAAGAGACTTCAGTACGTTATCAGAAGTTCCTCACAGAACAGGGGCAGCTAAAAACTTACCAAGAATATCGGAAGACATCTGAATTCCTTCACTCCTACAGCTTTCTCTCTCCATTTTCCCCACACTCTCATCCTGTAAGTTAGGAAATCTCTAGTATAAATAGGTAGGCCCTGCATATGGTTGCAGGACCATTTATAGGTATAGATCTTCCACACACACTTCAAAGAAAAAATGGTTGTTTAACATTACACTGCAGTACTCTAGGAAATACACATAAGTTGTTGACCTTTCATTGCTTCTTTCCCCTACAGATGAGCAGAAGATGCAGCTTCTTATCGGATGGGGAGGTTCCTGTCCTTAATAACACTTCTGTTTAATTTTGTACTCCTGCTTGAACAATTTGACATGCGAGTTAGGCACTTCTTGAGATTTTTGAGATTTATTATTACTTTCTCTGTGAAAGTATGTATATGGCTCTGTGCTCTACATAACCCAGGCTTGTGTAAAGATAAAAAATTTTAAAATATGCAGTTGGGTTTTCTTTACCTTGGCCTTATTAAGTATAGAAAATAACCACTCTTGCTTACGTTGAAGGAAAGTGTTTCTTCAGGGGTTAGTGAAATAAGCTATTCAAAACCACTAAATCCTTCCAAAACATCCTTGCAGAGCTGTCAAAGTTGGTGAGACCTCGAGTTATATTATCAACAGCATGCTGTTAATGCTGCCAGAGTTTGAGGGAAGCATAAGTTCAACACTAAGCCCATTCAGAAATGACATAACATTCTCTTAATCAATTAACGTATATCATCACCTCAAGACGTAACCTTCCTTTGCTTGTTCTTTTCAATGTGCTCACCTTTCCAGCAACAGGTCATTCTGCCTACATGAGCCTGTTAACAAAAGCAAATATCGTGCAAATAGGAATGGAAAATGACTTGAATTTTTCTTCCTGCATTTTCCTCTTGGTCAAAAGCAAGCAGATCCAGTCCTGTGGGCATTTATTTAACACAAGGTCCCCTTTTCTTCTCTGGGACTTCTCTGTGAAACCGTAATTTGAAAGATCACCTCTTGTAATTACATGCAATTCACATGAACCCAGCTGTTGCATCAGAAAACAAAGTGTAAACAGAAAGTAACATATATGATAGTGCATAATAGTGCACTTGCTGAAGAACACGTTGTCTGTATTAACATAATAATTGCAAATAATTCCTCCCATATTTTGAATATTGCCTTTTAGATTTCAAGTGATACTGTCCTTAAACCAAAACTAATATCTACACTGAAGCTAATTGCTAAATGTTCTTTGCCACCTATCACATCAAAAATAAATTGTTATGGTGTCTAGCAATATCTATGCCAGATTGTTAGAAATTAAACATCACAGACTCTTCAAAGATAGAAAATTTGTAATACTAGCATCTCATATAGAACAAAATTTTGAGCTTTTGCTGCCATGGGAATGTGAGTTTCTTTCAAAGCTGGAATGACAAGATTTTACTAAGTAGGTAGAAAATGCGACACATATACACACTCCTAAGAAGGTCTTTCATTTGGAAATCATTCCTGTACATGCACTTCAAGAACTCCAGAAACACCTCCAGTGTATGGAAAAGTCCACCTTGTTCCTGACTGGGATGAGATTTGCTCTCAGTATGGGGAGGGGGAGCTTTACAGCTGTTATTTACTTGTTTGTGTATCTCAGACTTACGAATCTAATGTTCTTAGGTAATTTTCAATTGGGTCCCTACTTTTAGGATCTGAGCTCATAAATTGGCATCTATAAGAGTGACTGCATTTTTCAAAATGCTGAGTACCATCTGTGGCCCATACCACTTTCAGACTGCTCACTTCAAGCACTCACAGTGGCACTCTGGCCAGCTTTCATCTGAAGCTTGAACTAAACATGAACAAAATAAAGTGACAGGTTCAATTAGTGCTTACTAATTTTTCACATAAGGTTGAACCCCTTTCCTACTTGTCTTTCGAGGCAGAAATGCTAACCATCAAGTTAATACTATACATAATGCTGTATCCTTGCTATATTTCCAAACTACTCAAAATCAGTGTTGGGGATTTAATGTACACATTTCTTCTGACAGGATCCAAACTGTTGCTCAGGACTGGATAAATTTGGCACCCTCGCCTGGAACTGATTTTCAGTTTCCTGTTGAAAGTTGGGGCAGTTCTTATTCAACATGACAGGATTTACCCAATTCTTATATGCATTGCGTACCTGGCATGCTATTATATTCATGGTGCGGTTTTGTTTCTTTTTCTTACTACATAAATCTTTTTGAAGAAAAGCCTGAAGGAGTGATGGCTGTATATGAATATTCTTGACCTTTGGATCATCTGACATCAAATACAGTTCTATTTAAACTATGCAGCTCATTACATGTATTTTGTATACAGTAGGCCTTTGGCCAGGTTACGCAAAATAGATCAGTACCTAGGATAAGCATCAGTTTTTCCTAATTTGTAATTTCAGAAGTTCAAGTTAATTAAACACAAAGGCAGAAGGCTGGTTTGGTTCTGTGCAACCATGCAGACTAGTAACTTAGATTGTAGTGTCTTGGTAATGGAAATCCCCAGCAAGTGGAAGTGGTTGGGGTGGAGAGGAGAGCAACATGTGGCATTGGTAGCTTTTCTCAGTGCTTTAACAGGAAAATTATCTTTATCCTATCAGTACCTATTTTCTTCATTAGTTTTCCCTATGCTTTAAGCCTCCTTGGAAATCTTTGCCATAATGATGTGGCAAGTGATAAAGTAGATGCTTTCAAAATTATAAGGAATATATGCTGTACATAGCGATTATATTGAACCACAATGCACTGACTTCTGTATCCCAGGATTCCTAGGAAAGTAATAGGTTATTTTACACATCATGTCTTAGGTGAAAGTCTATTTGAGATATCTTTGGGGCATTACCATGTTACTTACTTTCTGGCAAAAAAGACCTGGGTTGAAAAACCTCTTAAACTACCAAAATCTGAAGAGTTCTCATTCCTAGTGTTCATGATTTTCATGGTCTTTTCTTGTCTCCCTGCTGCACCCCTGAAGAGGAGACTTCCTTCAGTTCATGGCATAGAAAATTGGAAATTGGAAAGACACAGTCAGTTCTTGCCAGTACTGTCAGGCTTTCAGTGTCACTGCTGTGTAAGGCACATTGCTGCCAGAAGAAACACTTTCCTGTCATAGACAGTTTTCATTCCTTGAATTCAACCTAATCCAAAGAAATAGGTGGAATAATTTCTAGTTACCCATTAGTGCTGCTAATGTGAAATGTCTCACTGCAGAAAAGCGCAAACCCAGGTGAGCAGATGAGTGTCAGCCCCTTGCGAGCAGCCTGCACGCTAGCAAAATCAGCTTCCCCAAAGCCTATAAAATGTATAACAGACTTTTGAGACTTAATAGTTGGGTTCATGGAGGATAGCCAAGACTACCAGTGCAATGGATTAGGGAAAAGTCTGCAAGTTCAGCCTGAGGTATATGAAATTCACATACCATTTGGAGAGCAAAAGCAAAGACTGTGAAGAAAACTATGCTGCCAGCTGCACAAGCCCTTATTTAGTTCATAGTCTTACTAGAGCAGCTTGGTGCAGGTAGATAAAATCCCATCTCCAGCTCTATGCTAGCCTAGAAAATAACAACTTAGGAAAATTACACTGCCTTGTACCTAGCAGCCTTCTCTATATGGGTGTAAAAAAAAAAATCTTTCTGCCATTCTTCCCATTTTCATCCTCTTTCTAGCATAAAAATCTCTTTCTTGCTTGTTCAACTCGATTCATACGATTGCTCGTGTGTTTAGAACCACGGAGGATTACTGGCTGTTTTTTTAGCTCTGTATTGCCATGGGAGGCCTGAGCCTGTAATTTTTCTTCCCATTAATATTACTTGGGTGTACCTGTTGTGCCCCTGCTTCAGAAGAAGTGTCTACATCAGTGAGCACTGCTGGGCTTAAGACTACAATGGTTTCAACACATACTGGTGATTTGACCCCCCGAAGAGTATTCCTTTAGGTGAAAAACTTAAGGTGAATAACAACTTAAGGCAATTATTCTGAAGAGAAGCATTAACTTTTCACTGTGCCAAATGGTGATTATGAGAGACTCAAAGGAGGCAATAGTGACAGCGACTTGAATACTCTGCACTGATTCCCTGGAGATCCTAGAAAGGGTATTTAAAATCTGCCTTCTGCTGCTGTTGTTGGTTGTTACTGAAATAAGCAGCCAGAATAGAATGAAATATATGGCAGGAAACAGGTGTGGACCCAAGGCAAGATGGTATAGCCAGGCTGGTGTGGGCAACCTGTGCTCATGGTGCTTGCTCACAGCGACCCCTTGCTCCAATCAACACAGGAATGGTTCAGTTTGCAGAGCAGGCGACGAAGGCTGGGGAAGAAACACGAGACAGCTTTGTTTCTGCAGAGCAGTCTGATATATTCCATATGGTGCAGGAGTAATTTTTGACTTCAGACCACTTTATCTAGGCAGGTTTGCATAGAGAAATGTCAAAAGCGAGGAAACAGAAGGCAGAAGGAGAAGTCAGAAACCTTCGTCTCGTTTCTAAAGAGGTTGAGCACTGTTTGGTTTGGCTTTCAGATGTGGCAATTTAGCAATAGGAAATGTCAGCTCATTAGAGCCATCGCATGGCATCGCATGATGATAGCAGTCATTCCCGCTGGCGGGGCTCCAGCCATCACACTCGGTGCGGAAACAGCACGGTTTGATACAAATGTCTCGATTTCGTTTTGAAGACGGGAGAGGTTAGTAGGCTAGTTGACTTGGCAAGCTGTTAACAGAATTAATTTGATTGCCTTGGCAGTAGTAGAAGGATGGATGAAGGAAATCTTCTGGCTCTGTTGCCGGCATTTAATACCAAATGATTATCATATACTATTGAACTGATGCATGCTGGATGAAGCATGTGTGAGGGCTTGCAACAACTTTACCAAAAATAGTAAGTGCCATTTGAAGTTGGCAAACATGTGCGCTGGAGAGAAAACAAGCTTTCCAGTTAAAGCCAGTCAGAACTTCACCCCGCAGGCCTGTTACTTGTCATGTTCCTGGACTGTGTCATTCTTCATCCACGCCCCAGTTGTGAAAGTACTGCTTTGTATTATCTGCCACTGAATTATATTAAAAGCTGTGACTGCTGTTGATAGCGACCCTTTCCACTGGACGATGGATACCTGCATTAATGGTAGCTGGATTTTCTGTTGAACAACTTGTAGTCTTGGCACCCAGCATGTTATTTTGCCTGAAAATGCACTGGGAAAAGTATGGCACACGGAGCTACGCATTTTACATATGGAAACCTCGCGTCTTTGGGATGAAAGAAAATGCCACTCAGCACGTGACTCATTTGTATAAATACCTTTTCTTTAGATACCTAATGTAATGCAAAGGACGTTCAAGAAGCAGCTGTGTATCTAGTAGGGTCTAGCGGGTCCTTTGGAGCCAGCGGTCTTACTCCAAGTGACTAATGGTAAAAGAGGCATAGCATTTTTCATCCAAAGGGCTGAAAGTGTTTAAAAGCATTCAGGCTAACTGGTTGCCTCTTCAAATTTAAAGCTGCAACTCACTTTCCATGATTAGGCTAACACTGGCTTCACATCCAAAACCAACACAAAATGGAATACCTATCTCGAAACTGGCACAAGACCTGTGTCTGAGGAAGAGTTTTTCTGCCAGATTTGAGGTGAAGTGCAATAAAAGGCTCCTGATTTTGAGCACTGAAATGAAGATGCTTCAGCAGGCCTGAAAGCCCATTCCTCTCTCTCCCTTTCTCTCTCTGTCACACATGTGTGCAGCCTTTCCCCATTCTGCCACGTTGCAAAAACCACCAGGTCGTCTGCAGAGCCGGCACAGAGCTGGTGCGGCGAGAAAAGGGTCAGGTGTATTTTTCCTCTGGCACAGATATGCTCCAAGAGCACCAGAGCTTTCTGAAAGCTGCGAGGTGCTTTGGGATGCTGTTTCTGGCTGGCGTGGCTCTTGGCCTGCGTTTTTGTAAAGGCACTGTACACTGTTATCATCGAGATTGCTTAACAGTTCCAGTGAAATCCACTTGTGTTGCAGAACCCAGATTTTTCTTCTTCATGCATGTATTAGGGTTTGACAAAAGAGGAATGTGTTCCTGAGAAACACTCTGAACCACTGCAGTTATTTTTGTTTGGCAATATTCAAAAGGAAATTACATTAGCAACAGCAGCATTATCATTACTACTTATTTTCAATTCTCTTTGCTGCTTATCACAATGAATTGAAAAATGCCAGGCAGAGTCAGGTTCTGCTTTTTTTTGGGCCATCCTGCAGCTCGTTAACTTTTGAGAAATTCCATTTCTTGCCACCCTATGGCTTTTCAAAACCTGAAGAAATGAAGAGAAAGTACAGAGTGAGAAAAAGGAAAAAGATGGTACAAGCCTACTAAATTTTTCTGTTACGAGTGATGGCAAAAAAGGGAAAAAAAAAGAAAGGGGGGGAAGTTAAACCATCAATATTTCTTTTCTGAAAATGATCCATGAAGAATTAAAAATAAAGCAGAAAAGACTATGGAAAAGTCCATTTTTGCACTTAAAAAAAACCCCTACACTGATCCCCTGTAGAATTTGCTCATAGCTTTGTTAAAAGTGTATCAAAATCAAAACTCAGGAAGTTAGATGTCAAAATTTGTGTTATCCATGAAAAAAAAAAGGAATTTAACTGGAATCATAAAGTGTACAACTGACTTCAAAACTTCCTTGCTGTCTTTTCCTGCTGCTGGTTGTTGGGTGGGGTTTTTTTAATAAGAAGTCATGCTACCCTTTCCTACGTTTTATGATCTCCACTGAGCCTTAACAGTCAGACTTATGTTTCAGTGTTATACATGCTTGCATTTCTTCCAACAGACTACGGTGTGTACATATGGAGGTGCATACATCTGCACGCACACAGGAGCGTGGAAAGCTCAGGAATTGCTAATGGAAAATATTACTAAGCTGATATTGTAATGGCAATTTCTGTAGAAGAAATAGATATTTTGTACAGAGAAATCAGCTCTCCTGGGACAACAGAGAAAACAGCTCTTGATCGAAGCATCCCCAGGACCAATTTACAACTGCTACAGCCCACTGACAGGTGGTTTGTCTGCATGAGATCATACTGCAGTGACCATCCAAAAGTTTTCTGGTACCTTACTCTAAATCAGTGATCTGCTTTTCTAATTCACTATGTGACTGAAGTAGTGCGACCCGAACTCTGCAGCATTGCTTGCCTGCTCTTCCCTCTGTACGCCTGCAAGGGTAAATGGGAGTGGAAAATAAATGGAACATGAGTATGAGATATATTGATTTTAGTTGGCATGTGCCTTGCCAACCATCCGGCAGCCACCACGCAGCTTTGATGGTCACTGCCCCCTCAGATGAACAGGGCAGAGTTCCCCGCTGGTGGAAAAGAAATGAAAAGGAAAACCTGATCTCTCCACCAGCAGTTTATTATGCTAGTTACCGCCGGCTCTGCAGAGGCAGCCCTGTGAGAGACAACAGGACCATGACCTGATCAAACAGCTGTGGCCCTGAATGCCCCGGCAGGGGAAGAAAGGAGGGATAACCGCTCCAGCAGCTGGAGAAAAAAGGGAGGGAGAAGGCACGAAAGGGCTGAGGATCGCTGCTGGCAACTGCTCCGGGTGGCTGGGCACAAATCCCCCCTCTGTGAGTTCAAAAAGGGCACCGACGCCTGTCCCAGAGCTCAGCTAGCAGGGGAGGGAGCCCTGGCTGGCACGGTCCTCAGCCCGCTGGTTTCGGGTGATATGAAGGGTAAGGATGGGGGAGAAAAGGGATCGTAGGAAGTAGCGTGTGCCCTGTGAGGAAGGTCAGCTGGAGGAGAGCAGTGGGAAGCAAGCTCTGATGAGAAAAAGAATCACAGAAAGTGAGAAGGAAAGTGGAAAACCTGAAAATTGTCTGCTTTCTCTGCAGCTTAGTGAAGACACAGTGAGGGTAACTGTGCACCATTAACTACACCAAACAATGCAGTTCCTTTGATTATGCTCAAAGAACTTAAGATCTGATTTTAGATATGTATATTCTACGTATTAATAAGCAGCACTCTGGTTCCTAATGAGATTTCACAGCTAGACGTTTGCTTCTGAATGTCTTTAGCAGGTGGAACTTGAATCTCTTAGAATATACTGTAAAAAAATGAATGCCCAGAGTTCAGAGCGTAATAAGCCTGCCAAGACAACAGTGACAATATTAACCACAGGTTTATGCTAAGACCACTTGGAACTAAGTTACATACGGTTTCAGAGCCTGCACCTGGCCTTGGCGATGCCTGCCATTTTTCTGTGGTTTTGCATTCATATTTTCCTAAATTTCTTCATGCCTGCCTTCTCACACTCACATGAAAATCTCACACAACCAGGGGGAGCTGGCTGACTAATTGGTGGCATAAAGGAAACGATGACAGTGAGCAAAGCTCTCTCAACAGCACAAAGGGGAAGGGGGGGACCCAGGGTGGAGGAAGAAATTACAGTTAATGTCAAGCAGTGGAAATGTTCAGAAAAATGTAACTGTTGTAGAACCGTCTTCTACAATCTCGTTTTATCTGCTGGCTATGGCATGACTCCATGACTTTAAATTAAACTAAGTGTTTCAGAGCCGCGTTGGATTTAGTGAGACGGCTGTGGTGCCTGGAGTGCCACTAGCTGTTAAGGCTTGTGCTCTAATTAACTTGAAATGGTATAGACCAGGAGTATATGTAATTGTATCCTTATTAACACGTTAGGTTTGACAGGAATTACTGGGCTTGTGTAATATTAGTGTTCAACAGGTTAATTTGACATAAGAGAACTGGTATCTTTCCCAATGTAATGGTAAGTTAAACATACATCAAATACAGAAATAAGGCTAGGGTTTTTTTTCTTCTTGAATCTGATGTGCCTTAGGTTGCTTTAAAGGGAAACGAGTAGGAATCCGGTAGTCAGCTGGAATGGCTTTATCAAGGTTTGCCTGCAAAAAAGATGTCGGAGCCCCACGGACTCAGTGCATTGAAACCCTCAGTGATGCAGAGGGTTACCCGAATATATACACAGCATCCCCCTCTTTCACCCACTGAGAGGATCCAGCATCTTGTGGAGGGGGGAATATCGTGCCGAGGGAAACACGGCACAGACTAGGAATAGTACGAGGTTTTTCGGAAAGTCCACGTTCACTTGGAAGCAGCACATTTTCACTCTTTGGCGTTCTCATAGGGGACTTGATGTTCTTGTAACCTGAGCTCTGGCAATTGTCAGTGCGAAAAGCAAACAGGGACACGCCGTTCTAGTGCGTGTTTTTTCGAATATGAGCGGTACTGCAGGAAGCATATTTGCCAGAGAAATACAGGTCTTTCACTATGGCCGTGACTGCCCTACTCTGTACCCTCACATTCAGGCTGGAGGAACCTTCTCAGGAAGGTTAAAGCCTGTTTTTCCTTTGCAGGTTGAAGGTGCATAGAACAGCAGTCAATGTCCCAAGCTTGTGTACCCATAGTCACTCCAGGTGACTTTACTAGCAAAAATCTTTGTTTTTATAGCCGTCCTGGCAGACTCCTCCCAGGATCTGAGAAGGCAGCATATGTTTTAATGCTCACATTGAAAATAAGGAGGATTTTGCATTTGAAAGAGATACATTAGTTTTGTAGGTGATGCACCTTATAAACAGAATCTTCGGTCACTTTTCCAAAGCTACAAAGGCTTTAAAATGCCACCAGGTGCAAAAAGGCTCATTAAAGTTAATATTTATCCATAGGGAAAGCAACCATGATTAATAGTTGGAAATAATATTTATAGATTAATATGCCATTTTTTTCATGGTAACTTTTCTGCCTATGCTCTGGTCATAAACTGAAGTACTGTGCCTTTGTAATTGCAAGTAGATACATGCCAAGCTTTCCTCATGGAGCGTTAGACACCTTTGCCTAAACTTTCCTGGGTGTGCTGTTTAAGATACACAGGAAAACCAGCAGTCCTCCGCAGACCCAGATTTACACTTTACCGAGTCTGGTAACCAACCCGCATGCAGCACAGTGACAAAAACACAAGGGGTGCAAAATTCAAACCAAGGCAAGGGATGCTTTGCAATATTCCTTCTATTCAGCAAACACTCCTTGTGTGAAGAGGAGGGTGCCTCCATTCATGCCTACAGGAGTTTATGGATTAAGTCTCCTGGTTCTCCTGGATGGATGCAGGCTACAAATTACGGGATATTTTTTTCACCTCTTAAATATGTACCTCTTTATTTCTTGATGCATTTCCACAGACCTTGGGACCTTTACAAATGTCACTTTGCAAGTGTTACTGTGAAGTGACTACTGTGCCATTTTACGAGTATTTTCAATAACACCACATTAGGTGAAGGTCTTCCATTTCTGATATCCTCAGTCATCTACGGCTGGTGGGTGAGAAGGTCATGCAGTACAGTACAGGTGTATCAGTGCAAGCAGATCTGAAATGTATTTTTAAGGTCAAAGATTTGTGTTTGCAGAAGCCGAGACCCCAGGGCAGGAGTGTTCCGAGTGTGATGCACCACATGTCTGCTTTCTGGTAACAACTAGTCTGCTGCTGGCCTGCTTTAAGGACAGATGATATCGCCTTTGCCCCTACCAGTGCGTTTTCCCTTGACAAGAGACAGCTTGCCCTTGGGAGGGGTGTGTCAGGCCAGCAACGAAGGGGCCCTCTCTGCCTGTTCCGTTTCTGTGTTAGAAACAGTGTTTGAAAGGAAGAATGAGCAGGTGCGAAACAGCCTTCCTACCATCTCTGGGAAGAGATGAGCACACCTCAGGGAAAGTGTTTGCGTGGGGAAAAAAAACTGTCTTTTTTTTTTTTTTTTTAAATGCAGAATTACATTTTTTGAACACAGAAACCTTTGCCACCGGTAGGAGGTGGTGAGGACCATGCTGTACATACAGTCATGACTAGTGCATTTGCAAGCAGAAACTCAGGGAGTGGGACTCGGGGAGAAAAGGACCATTCCCCATTCCCAGTGCTTGCTGTCCAGGGAGTCCTCGCCTCGGTTGGGGCTTCTGGGCCATAAGTTGCTTCTCTTGTCTCTGCTGGTTTCCCCTACATGACATTTTACACCCACCAGGTACGTGGCCAAAAACCTAAAGTTTAAGACAGAGATGGAAGGCCCAGTGCTTTTCCATTCCTGACCCTTCTCCACTTTCTGTGAGCTTTTAATCAGGCAGCTGATGGAGAAGGACAGCAGATCCCTTCCCTTCGTCCTGTGCAACTGGGTCTGTCATTTTGACCCTCGTTTCCGGGAAGTTTTAACCAAATGGATTCTCACTGGACCTTCCTACTTGTTTTTAAAAGGCAATATACGTGTGAAATGACTTCTGCTACAGTTAGAATTACACCCAGTGACCGTGTCTGCCATTTGGCTGGAAGGGTCCAGTGAGGCATTACTAAGGCATTAGTAGCGGGCTGGCAGGGAATATTTGTAGCTGGTAGAAAAAATCTGCCCGTTGAAAAGCTTGTTCCACCATTCTAGTACACGATGCCTGCCACGTCATACACCCCAGAACATAACACGTGCTCTCTGACAGAGTTTTAGAGGATGCATCAAAGCCTGGATGACATAAGAAAGCAAAGTAAAGGGAGCTTTTTTTGTTATAATTTCTGTTTAGAAAGGAATATACACTGAAACTAAGCCAGGGTATCTCCATTGGGCTGTCCAACGTTTAAACATTCCATGTAAGATGGTGTTATTCTTAGGTTTTTTTGAAAACATGTCTTATTTTTGACATTTGATGGCAAACATTGTTAGAATGCATCAGAAGTTACATTACAGCAAGACTGTTTGGAAAACACTGCAACAGTAAGGGGTTCGAGGCAGCACAGACCTACCTTTCTCAAGAGCATCTCTGCAACCGCTGCTTCACCTCTCTGATGCAAAACTGCAGTCTTTAATCACTGGAGCACAATGATAATAATCAAAATAAAAGCAATCATAATACTCCCAGGGAGCTATAATAACAATTTTGGGGCTAATCTTTGTTTGTGTTTCCTTTTGTGGTGCTGGCTGGAGGGGGCGTGCAGCTGGGGGGCCGGGCGCAGAGGCGGGGTCTTTCCGGCATGCACCATTATTTCCAGATCAGCAGCTTTCTTTTGACCTGCCTTAAACTCTAGCCTATTCAGAGGAATAATGCCTGCAGGGGAGATACCTCCAGTATAGCTCTTAGTCCCTTTGTGATGGGTCTCCCAGATCCTCCCCCCCCCCTTTTTATTTTTGGTCCAGAAACCCGAGATTTGTGTGACAGAGTTGATTAAATCCCAGCTGTGCCATACAGGTCTGGGTCCCAAAAAGTCAGGGCAAGGTGGGCAGCATGAGGTGTACCCAAGAGACCAGTGTCATCTTCAAAATGTAACATCAACCTTCTTCCCTGGTGCTAAACAGGCACTAGGACTCATAGTTTCTCATAGCACCAGATTATTTAACCGGGAGAGGACAGTGCTTGTCAACAGCACCCTCTTCCATGTTGAGGCCCTAGAAGGTCACGACAAAGCAGAGATCTTGCTGGCGATGGGACACGTTGCTACATGTAGGCTCCGCAGGGTGGCTTGCCACGTGGCTTTGCCATGTTCCACCCAAAACAGGGCTGAATTGAACGTAACAAATTATCTTGTCATTTCTGAGGCTATTTAGGGTGAGTTTTTGGAGTCTCCTTTAAGGCCCTTTACTGGCTTGTGAGGACAAGTCATTGAAGGCCCTGCCTTGTTAGCTACCCCAGAAAAAAGGGGCAGACCTGACAGAGACAATTGTGTGGGAGGAGAGGGCTTCTTTTTTCTTATTCCTTTTTTTTTTAAGAGAAACAATTTTGCCCAAAAGAGAAATTTGCATTCCAGAGGCAATACTGTATTTTTCTAAGCTTGCCTTCTCTCCTACCTCTGACTAAAACGTCAACTGAAAGGTCCACCTCCAAAATGAAACAGCACCAGCAAGTCTGCCGTGTGGCTTCGTGGGAGTGCCGGGCGTCCTGTCTCAGGCCTCCATGCTCCTGCCTGAGCCTAACAACAGCCCTGGAGAGAAGAAGCCGCTGTCATCCATAGAAGAGCCAATCCACCCAGAAAATCCTGTCTAGAGGCCACGGCACCATAAGGATCTCGGGCTGCCCCTGAGGGAGCTGGATTACCATCACCAGTCAGTATTTTTATGTTTTGTGGACACCTTTCAGGTATGGTATTTTAATGACAAATCTAAGCTGGTTTTATGTACAAAACTTCAAGTTGAACTTTTTTTTTTTTTTTTTGGCACTGAATTTGTTTCCAAAATAGGGAAACAAATCTTTAAGAGCCATCCATTAAGAATTTTCTCCACGGAGAGAAGGTCATGTTGCAAACCAGCAAAGAATAGAGAGTATTTCAATTTATTGTGTTCTGTTCATTGCCATTGAGACCTCTATGGTTTTCCAGCTGTTGCAGACTAATACTGCTGTAGTATTACAGTTTCACATTTGTGACTTTGATAGAAAGTTTTCAAGCTGATGGCTGTGTGAGAGCCATTCGCAAGCTCTGCCTGCAGGCTGTCACTGGCACTAGTTGCAAAGGCTGGACAGGCTGGCGATTGACTATGTCAACACAATGAATAAACCAGGATGTTTCCCCAAAACAAACAAAACAGTTTTTTTCCAAGACAAATTACCAAATTTTGAGTGGAAGTGAAATCATTGCATTTTTTGGATTATCTTGTGACGAGAATAATCAGAGTCCAGAAAACCGGGCTTCATTATTGACTATGCTGATGAGTCATTCTGTAACCTGAGATGAGTTACCACCTCTTTGCCTGCAACTCCCCACATAAACTGAAGAAAAATTAAAGAAAATCAATATCCTTCCCCACCCTTTGCTTTTGCCAAGAGTTTGAAGATATTCAGGTAAAGGTGGTAGGCAAGTGAAAACCGTCGTGCATTGGAGAGTATTTCCATTGTTGCTGGTTTACAGCAAGCTGCAAGAAGAAAGCAACAATTTGACACCATCACTTTGAAGAGAGGGAAAGAAGCAATGCTGCTTGAACTAAAAAGGGATTTGTTTTATTTTGTTAATTACAGTCCTTTTGAAAAATGATACTTATCCTGCCAGTGAAGTGCTAATTAATGTTAGGAGGTGGTACACCATATAATAAAGGCTGCTGTTGAGGAATGTGAGTGAAGAAGAAATTGTTCCTGAGGTGCTGATGGGTAAACAAGATTGCTGTAGAGGTGGGCCACAGGGAAGCTTGACTTTGCATTTTTGCAAGCTGTTGCTCACTCTTTGTGTTCATTAGCAGACATTTTCCATGGTGGGAAACTGAGGAAGAGAAAAATCCTTCCCTTTTAGTCACCACTGACATTCTCATTCTGAACCTTAGGTTGTTAGAGGCAGCAGTCTCTCAGATGGGGAGGTGCTTAAAGCAGCATCATTAAAAAATTGTTACGAATGAACCACCATCATTTTAAAAATATAAATAAGATTCTGTTTCTCAGAATTTATCTGACACTTTGCCTATTTGTCTGATTGTACATGGTAGTGTGTAACTTTGGCCCCACGTTCACAAAAACTTTTACACTCGGTTTAGAATCATTAGCATTTTGATTTTGTCTCTTTAATCTCTTCAGTTTTCCTCTCGATTATTTTTGTTGTTCACACAGAAACATGCTGTATAATATCCCATTTTGGGAAAAAAAATATGGTTTTCTCTATGCTCCCCAATTATTTAGAGAAGTTTTCTTGGTCTACCGCAGAGGTTTCTGGCTTTGCATTGAAGACTTTTACCATGCAGTCACATGGATGAGCACTTTGCTGCTGTATATTGACAATAGTGTGTGGCACACACATCCACACACACCCTCTATGATTGTCTTCTGCAGACATTCTTGGAACTCCAGGAAAGCACGAGAGCAACAAGTCAAATTCCAAAGAATATACAATTGATTACTGTAATTACCAAAATCTTTTCTTGCAGCAGTGCTCCTGAACCCTGTTGGCTTGGGTAGCTGGAGACCTGTTCCAGCCCTTTGCTGGACTGTTCCACTTGCCCATGTCTCTCCCTGGGTGGCTTCAGCTGAGCACAGGTGTCATCTCAGCATCAACTTCAGGTGCTCACCAACCATTCCGGTACTTCTAATCAATCGTAAAGCACACTAGTGATGTACTTATGAAATCATCCTGGAATAATAAGCATCCCATGTTCCCAAATTGTGTTATATTCAGTATGACCATCTGAACAGCTGTGTGTAGTATAATCCTCACAGATGGACTGGGAAGGGTGAATGTGAGGCAAACAGAGGCACGCCACCGACTGTGACTTAGTTGCAAAGAAGCTCAGCCATGTTCTCCTGGGAAATTCATTGCTCAGTAGGGTTTTTTCTCCCTTTTCTCTCGTACCGTATAAGAGGACAAGCCCTGAGCACGTGTCCTGCTAGCCATATTAGGATAGTTTGCAGGCAGTCCTAGTATAGGATCAGGCTTTTCAGTAGGTGTGTTTTATGTTTTATTCAGATCTTGGAAAGAAAAATCCTCCAACAAACCCTGAGGAGGTTGCTATCACAAGCTACCTCAGCAGTACAGAGTATTTCATGGACCCTTCTCAACGGATGAGCTGAGACTCACTAATCACCCACAAAATGTGGTCACTTCTTTAGAAGGTAGACAAATATGAGTATGAGCAGGGAAGGAGGAATATCCGCTCTACTGGAAGAAAAATAGGAAAAAGATACGTTGAAGTCGCTGGGAAAGCTTATGCTTGTTACTCAAAGTCAGAGGAAGGAGCTGAGGGTCAAATGAAGGACAGCGAGTCCAATCAAGGGTGTGTGCAGACAACTTTCGGTTGTTGGCTGGCCAGCATTAGTGTCACTGTGCTATCAGCTGTCCTCCTTCATTTCATTAAGAAGTGTCCAGGGGAGCACAGCTGGATGAGGAACGGTTCAGTACTGCAGCAAACTGCGATACTCTTGCAGCTGTGGTTGCTGGGAAAGGCACAGCAGCTTCTGTGCAGGTACTTTATGGTCACCAGCTGTTGTGGTGACACTCCGTGTCCTCATGTGGAACATCTGGCCTGGAATGGGGAGCTGGAGCTCACCAGTCTGACACCCTTTGGGGCTTTCTGAATAGGACCTACAGTATGTGGTGGTCACAGGTTTTTCCAGCACGCTGGAGATGCTTTTCCTGCCTGAGTGAGATACCAACAGATGAGGGAAAAGGTAGAGGACTGAAACTCTTGTGAGAAGAAGATTTCACCTGAAAAAAGCAGTTTTGAAAAATGCAATTCTATTGTGGCCAAAAGGCTTACTCTGATGAAACAATTTGGTTTCTTCTTTGGAAGGAGAAAAAGAAAGAATATAATTTTGACATCTAGAGGTGTTCTATAGTGGATTGCATCTTCCGAAAGTTGCTTTTCTGCTTTCCAGAAATATATTGCAGTTCTTGTACCATTACATTTTAACTCCCTGATTCAAAGGGAGAATAACTTTAGAATAGAAAAAACAAAATCATGCTTGATAACAATTCTATTTACCAGTTTCTCTGTAGCTCTATATGATTTTTCTATAACCCTGCCATCATTAAGTTCTATAGGTTAATAATTTTTGAAATTACACCATTTATATGGTGGGGAGATATGCTTTTTGGCAGTCAAATATTCCAGGGTTGCATTATAGTTCATGTGGAAAAGCAGAAATTTCCCAGGTGTGCAATCACAGAATTTTGTGATTTTTGATATTTACCTTGATACAGCCAAAGCAGAATTGTATTGATTATAAACAACTGTGAAATCATTTGATCAGCATTGAGCAGACTACAGAACTACTATTTTTTTCAGTCTTCAAAGGATCATTAGCTATTTTAGAAAATGCTGATGTGTGAACTAAAGTCTTAAAAAAAGAACATGGGTAAGAGCTCCTTTTGTTTCCACTTCCCACACACATTCAGCCCACTGCTGGATATATATTTCAGGCAGTGAGAGCTCCGGGCTGTTTGTACAATGAAGCTGGCAGGAGGCAATCTTTCATTCAGCCACACAATTGTGCTCTTAGAATATAAGCTATGAAAACAACTAATATGATAATTAAATTATTTGAAAAGATACGGAATAAAATAAACAGTTTCACATCATCTCAGTAATAAAAGTAATCTTACATTCAGAAAGTGCCTTTTACCTTGAGAGCTTCCAGAACTTCCACGTGTCTGACCATACGTCAGAGCCTGGTGAAGGGCACTCCTCCCTGCATGGAGCACAACCAGCCCATGGCATGACATGCACTGCAACCTGTTGAGGAAGGGGAATCCAAAGCCAACTTTGGCATAGGAAATGCGTGACTATTTTCAGTGCTGTTTCTCAGAAATGACGTGCTGTTAACAACCAGAGCCACTGGAGAGGTGATGTGTAGACCTCATGTTGGTTGATCAGCATTCAGAGCTTTGTCTGTACACAAAGACTCTTTGGGTGTTTATTTGCATTCACCCTATATCACGATCATAGCCTGATGGGGCTACAGAAATCGGGAACCTGCCACTCAGTCTAGAAGTAATCAAAAGAATGCTGAAGAAATGTTTTACTTCCAGACTCACTTCCTTGTAAGAGGTCGAATTATATATTGTGATTCAGAAGATGGCTTTTTTTTTTAATATACAAAAAGAAATGGGGAGGTTGCCTACCTCTGTGTTGGATCAGAGCCCCAAAGCCAACATCCTGGCACAACATGACACAGCGCCACCATATTTTTCCACCTCTCTTTTTCTTTCTTTTAAAATGCACTTTCACAACTCTGTTGAAGGAGAGGAACAACTGCCTAGTCTCCTTACACAAAGAGTAGATAGTGTCTGCTCAATCACAACAGTGTAGTCACAAGATCTTTGGTGAGCCTTGGCTTGGCTTAGGTCTAATTTTATTAAGAATTAATGTGAGTGATTCATAGTGATTCTTCAGATTTCCTTTCACTGAGGAGTTTCATATTCGCTGCCAGAATATTCTCCTGTTGCTACATAGATCTTTCACAAGTGTGATGGAAGGAAAAGGAGAAATAAATTTCATCAACCCCTGCTTTTCCAGCTTAGCCCATTCCTTTTTCTGCTTCTTTTCATCCCCTCAGTTTCACAACAAGTTCACAGACACTTCTGTGGGGACTTTACAAGGAGTGTTGTGAACTGAGCACTGGGGCACTGCACTCGTTCCTAAAAAGGAGTGACCGAAAGATGATGAGGTTTGATGTGCCTACATCTTAGACATCTGCCTTTTCCAGCTTTCCAGAACCAGTTCTGGTGAAAGACACAGAACTATTCCTGCTCCTTCAGGCTAGTCTTTTTTCTTGATCTCCCTCACACCAGATATGCACACAAAACCACATTGCCACTGGTGTGTTTTTTTTAAAGTAACTCTTGCGGAGAACACATCTTTTTTGCCTGTTGCATCCCCGATACTGCGGGTAAAGATGAGCATAGAAGTGTAACTGAGAGTCTACTTACTATCCTGTTGTAACTGTATCTCAAAGACAGACAATTGCCCTAGGCATAGATTTTCTAAAAATCTATGTGTATCAAAAGGAATCTTGTACAGGCAAAAAGTAGCAAGTTGATTTTTCCAAGAGCAGCTTGCCATTTTAAGCAGTGGTTGGCTTAATAAGTGAAATAGCTTAGGGCTATATGCATGCCATAATGATTGCATTTTGGAAGAAAAGACTGTGCCTATGGGTCTCCAAGCTTCAGAGTCAACACTAGTCATGTTTGTGGTCTTTAAGTCACAATCCCAAGCTATTCTCACCACCATAGATAAGGGGTAGCTGATCATAGAATAACACTGATTTTAAAATAACTAACCACAGCAAAATTAAAATGACCTAGTCAAGTAATACAAAAAGTATATGACTGACAAATACCTGTTCTTTGAGATGTACTGTAGGCAGTAAGTAGTGTCTTATGCCCATAAGCTATTTTCTATCTTAACACCAAGAACAATGACCTGAGTGAGGCTTCAGTTCTGAAAGCTGCAACAGCTCCCTCCCAAATGCCTCTGGAAACAACAGCAGTGGTGTGCTCCTGGGTTGTAATTATATCACAGGGTTCTTTTCATTTGTTTTGTTTTTTTTTTAAGTGTTTCTCTCTGATGTAAACAGCTGTGCAGGGTGGAAATAGAAAGTTTTGCCTCTTACACTTGTGCTTTAGGTGGATTTAACTTACATTTGCATTTCCTTGGGGTGGGCAGTGAGACAAGGAAATGTAATCTCAGCAGGTCCAATTTCTAATTTATATTTGTCCCCATCAAAATTCAAGGGGCAACTAAGATTTTGTTGAACTGTAATCTAGATAACTTTACCTAATGCCACAGAGTTCAAACAGCTGCCAAGCTCTTCTGTACAACCCCTTTCTGGCAAAGAAATCACATTGTATACGGCTTGGATGCATAGCATTGGACTGTATGCATGCAAGTTACATTTTCTCTGCAACGTGATCTGGGCTGTGGTCTACGTGCGCTGTGGCATAAAACGTTAGGGGTTTGCCTCGGCTCTACTACGTGAGTGTTTGCGTTTTCTTTGGAGGGGCAGCTTCTTTCTGTTCTTGTCTCACTAGGGCCATGGGAGAGCTGCAGAAAATACAATCTGGAGACCATTTCTGTTCCTTATTTCTACTGAAGTAGCTGCAAGACACTGCTTGTCACTGCCTTACAACGACTATAATGTTTCTGTTTGGGGCCCTGTGGTGCAGCACACTGCAAATAAAATCATGTAGGAGTGCGAACTATTCCTGTCCAGGGCCCTGACGCCCAGAGGGAAAGAGGGCCTTCCTCCAGGTCACTGGCTGGGTCTGCAGCAGTGGCAGGATCTGCCCGCAGCACTTTGGCAGCCCTTCCCAGCACCTGAACTGCGCCAGCATTCTCATCTCACAGGAGCAACGGGAATCAAGAGATTCCAATAAAACACCAGATCGTTGCCTTTTTTTTTTCTGTTTTTCTTTTCCTAGCATATACTGTAATGCAATCTGCTGAACAGAAAGCTCTTTGAACATGTCAGATGGCTTTACAGAAAGCAAAATGCTCCCTCTTTTGGGACTGGTGTGTTTTCTGATGTTGTTGTGGGGTTTTTTTGTTGATGTGTTTTTTGTAAGTAAAGAGGAGGATTGTAACTTCCTTTACACCAGTACATTAGCATAATACGTTCCTGCCTTCAGGTACTGTATGTCATTGTTATGAGTACGTTTTGACATCTCTCACACTTCCAGCACTCCAAAGATCCATGACAGAGCTGAACGAAAACTTTTTTTGACTTGGCAGGAGCAGTAAGAACACATAAAACCTGCCAGCTGTCAAGGATGTAAATGGTGATTTTGTTTCATTTTTTTAATGAATTAAAGCAGGATTGAAATCTGTCCAAAGACAGCATGTTTGGCCTTGCAAGGAAAGAAAAAAATGAAAGGGAGGGATTTTTTTTCTCTTTTGGCACTTATGCTCATGCAGTGTTTATTCTTGGTAGCACAGTATAGGACAGAGCTACTCTACTGAAAGAGCCTTGGCCATGGCCGTCAGACATGAGACACCTTAGCAGGGACGGGTTTCAAGAGAGGAAGCATTTCGGGGATTGAAAACAAAACAAAACAAAAAATTCTGCCTTCTTTCAAGCCAGGCTCCTTAAAAATGCAGCAGTCATCACTATTTTGGAGAAGGATGGCAGCAAATCACTAGCAGAAGACATTTCGTGAGTCACTTACACAGTAATCACATTGGAGCCAAACTAACATTTGCCAGCTTGTACTTTTTTCTTACAAATGATGTTTTTGCTGCCATCTTACTGATGCCACTCTTTGGAGTGGGGGCAGCTGTGTCTTTCATTTGTAGGGCTGGCATTTGAACCACTGTGTACCTCTGAGTGAGTGAGTGTGGCTGGTTCCTCTGGTTTCCTGATCTCAAAGTCCAAAAGCAATAAGGGTTGGAGCTTCTGGGAGATGTCCTGAGGGTTCACATTTACCCTGTGTGATCATGGCACCCTTCTCTGTGGAAAAACATTGCAGTTCTGAGCTAGTCTGCATTGCATATCCTTAGCCTATATTTCTTGCTATTGAAAAGTGAGCTTCAAAGTTTGGTTGGGAAAAAAAGGCTGTGTCTGCAATTTAGTTCCCATTTTCTTTCTTAGCTTCTTAAATTTTGCACTTCAAATACCTTTGACCATCACCCATGATTGAATCTGATTCTTTTGCTTGTGATTGCAACATTACATGCTCGTATAGCTATTTATTTAGTTACCCAAATTGCACATGTAGCTGCACATTTACTCCTTTGGTGGAGTCTTGCTCTGTATCACATGTACCTAAGCACATTGTGCCCACCTCTCTATACATATGTGTATCCCTCTTCAGAGGTGAAAACATGGTGAAGGATTTGCCAGATGCTTTGCCTCTCATGCCATAATTTCTGTTTAAGATTTTCAGGTGATCTCCTGTTCAAGAACTAGCCAGCTGCAGATCATTGTTTTTAAGCTGTTAGGTGGTTATCAGTCATGAAGGCTACCTCAATACCTTAAAAACTGAATGGCAGTTATCATAAATAACACAAGCACAAAGAAATGAAGTATTTTCTTTTGGAAAATGCAGCACCTCACATCAAAATAACCTCATATTGACTGATGTTTCTGGACCAAAGATCATTCTGGAAGTATGGCTCAGCTTTGAACTTGGGTCAGGCCCAGTGCAAACCCATCTCAAATAATGTGGGCTGAGCTGGTCTTCTGTGCAGTGCAGAAGAGGTTCCCATGTGCCTGGCAAGAGGTGCATGGAGCAGATTAGCCCTTGCAGAGATTTACAAATAGGCTTCAACTTATCCCTTGTGAATAGAACTATTAATTGTATGTGACAGCAAGCCAAGCCCACGCTGTACTTCAGCCAGATGATTTAGACAAAATAAAGATCAAGAAATTTGTCCAGACAAAACAAAAGTGAATCCTAACTTCTTCTGAAAACTCAAGATGAACCTGAAGTTCTGAAGAAAAAGCCTAACTCCCTTTTCCTCCCCTCGCCTCTCCCTCAGCCTCCTAAAACCCTGGCACGTACCCACTTTGGCTGGAACAGAAAGACTCTTCTCAGATTTCCAGCCTGTCTTCAAGTAGGAAGTATAGAAAATCTTGCAGGAAAGACTTTTCTTATGAGCTTTCCAGGCAGATTGTCTGAATAAAGACAGTCTTACACATTTCAGTTATTTACTAAGTCTTCTGAGAAACTTCCATCCCCAGCTTTAATACAATTCTTGAGACACAACATGTAATTACAGGATGAAAGGCTGCTAAACCCAACAACCACTTTAGTAAACTTTGTAGGATTTTAGATGATCAGAAATATATTGAAAGTAAGAACCCTCCTCTCCTTTGTTTGAAGAGAAATCTTCGTTTAAAGCAGCATGACAGTTAATTGCAGCACTTACATGAAAGAGCGGAGAGGGATAAACCTGCACAATGAAACGGGGCAGCTCAGCAAATAAACACAAGTCACAACATTTTCCCCACTTTGAGGTAGTTGTGCGTGTTCTGCAAAGATGCAGAGCAGATTCACCCGCCTCTGGATCCTGCTGTCACTTAGCATCTTTTACCTCTGTCTCTGAAAAGGGGAGAACATATTCATAGAAACTATTCCAACTACCTCCTCCTCAATGAAAACGTAAGCACAGAAGACAAAAGGAAAGGAATCCCTACTGTCTTTCCAGGTCAAGTTTTTCTCCCACTTGCTTCAGTCTGGGGGAGCTTCCCCACACTGTAAGACTTCTACCCAGGAGGGCTGAGGCGTGACTACCTCCACCAGCCATCCCAAACCCCATTCTAAGGGAGTTACGTGCCTGCAGCCACTGAAAGAAGCAGTGGGTCCACAACATATACACCCATTCATAAAGGATGACACAAAGAGAGCCGGGCGCTTAAATCTCACTTTGAGAAGGAACAGGGGAAGGATGGGTACGGCTGATGGGAAGCAAAAGCCAACTGGCCACCCCCTGCCCTCCTGCCCCCCAGTCACGGCACATTTTATGCCACCAACACACAACCCTGAGGTAAATATTGTGCAGGGAGGAAGGCAATGGTGATTATTTACTCACCTGCTGAAGTGGTTAATTTGTGCTATATTATGAAAGTTTTAGGTTTCCTCATCTATGGAAGACAAAAAGATCCCAAATTAGGACGCTTGGGTTGTCACTGTCAATGGAGACAAGGTGCATGGCGTTTAGCCTCGCTTTCTTTCATGGGGCCATGGTACTTAACTATGCTTAATCCTTTTTAATGAACACTTTGATGATGCAAACCAGTCTACAGATCTCTGTAAAGAGAAAAAAAAATCTGTTGGGAGACTGTGACTCTGTAAGATAGACTTGGCTAAAATAAAGACTGCCACATAACGGTGAGTGAAAAATAACTGCAAGTTAAAAATATGCTTCTGGTAAGCTCGGGAAGATGTTTCAGAGGAGAATGTTTTCTGAACTGGTGAATTTCTCATTTCCTAGTTATGAGAAGAATAATAATTCCATTCTACTCTTTACTCCAAAAATAGTTCACAACAGAGAAATACTAGCACTGTTTTCAAATAGGGCTTTCCTGTACTTTAAATTTACTTTCTTTCTAAAGGCAGGAAAGAACACAAAGTAACACTGATTTTTTGCCAGTTGGAGAACATTTAGAAAGTGTGAGAATGTGGAGGGAAAGAAAAAATCACATCCTTAAGCTTTGTCACTTGTTTTCAACTGGAAAAATATTGGAAAGCAGAAAGACATTTCTTTTTTCATGGTTTCATACAAATTATTGTAGAATTGTTCCATAGGAAAAACATTGTCTCCTAGGAAAGATTCAATCAAGAGAAATCAAGAGTTTTCAAGCACTCATTAACCACATGCCTCTCTATCATTTCTACTCACTGACTGATAAGCAGGGCATTTATGAGGCTGAATATTTACTACTCAAGATGATCTGTTAATAGAAAGACAGTGGCCAGGCAGATCCTTCTGAGTATAATAATCTTCCATTTTTGCTGTGAGTGAATTTTTAAAAAGAGTTTTAAATATGCACTTGCATATAAACATGAGACAAACACTTCTTTCTTAGGACCCCGCTCACTTACGAAACAGCAGTATTTCAAATATTTTCAAGAGCAGGAGAACAAGGAGCACATACAACAAAAGAAAATTTATAAGTTGAATAATTATTCAGTGACTTTTCCAGCTCAATTTGCCATCTCTAATAATTCTTATTTTATGGTTTTTAATACTTTGAAAAGTTTGTTGAATGGCTTAATCAATCAATAGTCTCACGTTGCATAAAACCTTGTCTGCCTTAAACTGATGACCTTCCCCTCCACCATCCACCTTTGCTTGATGACCTCTCCCACTCTCACTGGCAATTATCCTAATCCAATAGTATTTGGGGTAGTCTGGAAATTCGAGTGATTCAAATGCATTTTGCACATCCTTTTGCTCAATCCACTGTTTGCAAATTATTGCACAAGGTGCCATGCTTTCCCCTTACTCTACCAGAGGCTATTGCTTAAAAGATCCAGTTCCTGTAAAAACAATCATAGGTCAAAACTGAGAGAGTGATGGAAAGACCCATTTTAGTCATGTATTTTTTGGCACGGAATCACTGAGAGCGCATAATCTGTATAAATGTTAGATTTCTAAATAAACATAACCTCTGATTGCATGAAAGCAGGGAATAAAGTTGAAACTTGTTCCTTTCATTAAGCAAACTTTCAAAACCACTGCTTGTTTTGTTCTAAACAGCCATAAATCTTGACAAACGATAACAAACAAATAGCAACAATAGCAACGAAGCCAACAGAGCTACCATAGGCACTTTACTTTGTTCCTTTCCTCTAGTGTGGAACTATCTTGCCCACTAGAAAACCTAGCCTTCAACTTGCAGAGAGGGGATGGGAAAGTCTTCGGGGCATGCATCTACGTAGCCGTTTTCCATTGTTATGATGTGGTGGGTGTCAGCAGTACTGTGCCGCCAAGCAGACCTGTGGGCAGTGCTTGAATTTCAGTCCTTGATGCTTGTGGGATGCTTTCGACAACGCAAACTTCCCTCTCTGGATCTCTGAAGGTTTTATGCCTTTGGCAAAAGTCAGCCACTGACACTAGTCACCGTTCAATACTTTGACCCATTTTGACTCATCTCCAAACTGCAATAGTCTAAGCAGGAATTCTTTTGCTTTCTTGTTGCTATTTCAATTCACTATGATGTCACTGACGAATGTAAGCGGCTTTTTTTTTTACTATAAAAAACAACAGCAGGAGCATTCTGGTTTTGTGCTTAAAATAGCCTGGTAAGTAAAGATGAAAAAATAAAATTGATCCCCCTAAACCAATTATATAAAGAGTGTCCCAATTTTTAGTGCACTGAAGTATTTTTGAAAGAGATGAAAAAGTGGAGTGTTTTTCTGTATACCATGCTATAAATGCCTTAAAAATCCATCTTTCCCTAGCCATATGTTAAGGAAGGCAAAGCAATGCAGATGAGAAGACACCTGCAATAGTCAACAGTTTTGGGGGTTAAAATGTGGCTTTTCTGTGGGCTCTGTTCCACCTCCTACCTCTGCTTTCTTAATGCAAGTAGGACCTTGTAAAACACAGGCCAACATTTCTACGACAAAGCTTCATGTTTTTACTAGCTTTCTAAAATTAAATACATCACAATTAATTAAATACTTTCGCTGGATAATACATAACTAGATAATAAAGTATATCCTACATCAAGGCTAATGCATGAATTCTAGCTACACAGAGTACATGACTTCTTTTCCTGCACCTACAGCAATATTTACCCCCCATTTCTTCCTAGGACTACTGCTCACATGCTGCCTTTCTGGAAAAACCAGCACACATGAAAATCCGTGTCAACTGCCCACATCATCCAGGTCTCCCCATTTCATGTTCCAGCCTTCTGGAAACAAAAATCTATCATGTTCTTTAGTATCCTGCCCTTTGGAGAACATGGACAGCATGTACATATTATAGCTGATAAAGTACATCTCACATCAAGACTGAGGTAGGGATTGCAGAAGACGCGATTTCTGTGCACCCGACAGTAGAGACTTGCTTCTTCTGGAGAAGGTGGAATTTTGTTTTTAATGTAGGTGGGTTTTAAGTCATGCAGCAATTTGTCTGATGCAAAGAGACAATATATGGCTATTTTTTTAAAAACCACTCAGATGATTTACTGCTTGTCACATAATGCTGAAACAATGCACAGTTACACCGGCTATTTTAAAATTACTTTTTTTTTTGACTGGGCTGCATCGTGGCTGCAGGAGCATGAACCTTAGCTGATCAGTGTAGATTAATTTTCTTGCCAGTGTGTAAAGGCATCAGATTGAAATTAGGAAACCTAAGTTCAATGATTCCAGTGTTCAGTTAGTAGTGTTCACAAACTGCCTATCAGAGAGAAACACCATACTACAAAAAAAAAGCCCCATGAAAAACCAGAAAAGCCCCACCTTGTGCATTCATTCAGAACCCCTCACAAATGGCTACAGTAAAGTTTCTGGCACTTCAGTATGATTGACATGCAAAGATCTGTTCATGTTCTGACACAAATATCTCCCGATTAAGTTATCCCTGGAGTGGTCACAGAAGGTCATCTTTTATGTCTTTACTCCTTTGTGAATAAGGTCTTAGGTAGGTCTCCTCCCACTTTCGTGTCTACACATGATTCCATAGTTTATTAACTCTTTGGTGGCTTTCATTGTGTTGTGGCTTTTTTTGTTGACTGCCACCCCAGCTTTGCCAAAGTGTGTCTTGATTTGCAACTGTGAAAAAAAGGGATGGGGCTGGGGTAGAACGTGACCCACGATCTCTCCCTGTCACACAGAAGATGTGCAGAAAGAAAGGGATAAGGATTAGCAGACACAGCCTGTTGCTCTGCTCCCATTCAGAGTTCAGAGCCAGCCAATCCCTGGCGTGTACTGATCACTGATTTTAGCTCTACCAAGCCCATAATCCCCTCTTAATACTTGTCAGCAGAAGCAACACTCGAAGAGCTCGTCTCTGTCTCACCCAGCAGGCAGAGAAACCCTTGGGCCAGGAGTGCTGCACAATCTTCCTTTCCTATGAGTTTTGCTTACTTCCAGAGACAGATAAACAGCACACAGGGTTCCCACGAAGTAACCCAGGGCTGTTAATACAGGTAAAATAAAGCGGAGTGAAATATACCTTTGCTGAACAGCTAAAACAGTGTAGTTGAGCATTTTACAGCTGAAGGCAATGGTGAACAATACAATGCCATTCATTTGGTAAAAAAAAGCCTTTATATATTACTTAAATTCCCAGAAAACTCTAATGTATGCAAGATCTCATTACCTGAGTGTCTTTTCAGTGGCCACCTGATCTTATTATAAATTAGATGACTGAATACCCAACTATCTTGATAGTGTTTCTTGGCTTTTCCTTGTTTGAAAAAATCAGTCAGATTTTGTGAAATGCCAAAAATCTCTAAAGGCATTTCTAACATTTGATAAAATATTCTGAGACTCTTGTCAGCATGGAAAACTGCATGAATATCATAAATAACACATGATTAAATACAATTTTCTCTGAATTATGTCATATTTTACTCTTTTTTGAAGGAAAAAGATATGTAGATGAAAACACTCAATTCTATAGATGACTTGAGAGTTCAGAATTGCCCTGAAGACCTTGGTTTCAGCCAAAGCAGATGCTGTAATAAAATTACACACACAAATACTTTAACAGGTTGTTCCTAAAACTAGAATCCTGTTTATTGGAAACTCCCTACCTTTGGCAATTCTCCTCAGCTGCTATAATAAATACTCCATTTTCTGCAGGCACAGCATTCATTTAACCAAAGCCCTAAAAGTGTTTGTGAATTTTTTGCATTGTCTTTCAACAGCCCCCAAATTAAACAGCAGTCATAAATCCATCCTTTATCCTTGTTTAGTTATTAAATGTTTCTGTTGGATCTGTTTCCGAGACATCTGAACTTTTCAGATGGTGCTTGAGTAATTTGTAACAAGCCCTGCGTTAACTACACACATTTTGTTAAGGCCTTTCAATAAACTTTAAGCCATGATGATATGATGGCTTTGCAACTCTCTGAAAATCCAAAAAATCTTACTTAAAACTACTGAATTTTTCTTATGCAACACATAAACATTTCCTAGCTTTGACTGTATCTTGATCTTGTTTAGAATCTGAAGTATATATAAAGGATATGTATTATACATTCTATCCATAAATCTTACAGACTAAAACATACAGCATATAGAATATACTATCATCGAATACAATATAAAACATAATAGAAAAACTATACAGAAAGAATGCATGAGCTGGCAAAACTTGGTCAATATGAAGGTAGGCACCCTGGAGACCTGAAGGTAAAGAAATCATACGGCACATCACTGGTGTTACAGAGCACATACACTGGAAGGGGGACAATGGTGGAATGAAAATGGCCAGGCAAGTGTCCAAGCATATTCGGGCAGGTATAGGGAATTTCAAAAGAGCTCATGGAGCCCAAATCATGCTGGCAGAGATGGGCTAAATGCCTGGGGGCCCTGCAGGTGCAGCCTCCGGGACAGTTTTGCCCCGCTCCCATCAACAGCCTGGGCAGCCCCAGAGCAGCCATACCACTGCTGCTGGAGAGATGCAGCTTGTGCAGAGGCAAAGTGGATGCAGAGGCACTCCTCCAGCGGGCTGCAGCTGCAAAGACTTGGTCTGAAGTTGGATGTCTTGGTTGTTTGGTTGGTTCCCCCCCCCCC